>Ga0315308_1001231_pt1 | contig 14706 bp, 10 predicted proteins | sample TDP3_MG_FD_203078 | JGI IMG/M metagenome (GOLD analysis project Ga0315308, IMG submission 203078) | Freshwater sediment microbial communities from Lake Towuti, South Sulawesi, Indonesia - TDP3 | ecosystem: Environmental > Aquatic > Freshwater > Lake > Sediment | place: Indonesia: South Sulawesi... | reverse complement strand
TCTTCATCGGCGCTTATGCCATCAACCCGGTCAACAGCGAGCGCATCCCCATCTGGGTCGCCGACTATGTGATGATGACCTACGGGACCGGAGCCATCATGAGCGTGCCCGGCCACGACGAGCGCGACTTCCAGTTCTCCCTCAAGTTCGGATTGCCTATTATCCCGGTCATTGATCGGACCGACGGGGTGGCCAAAAGCTACGCCATGAAGGGGACAATGAAGGACGGCTTTGCCGCAGCATTGACCGAGGCCAGCATCCCTTTCGAGGAACGGGACGGTTCTCTGTACGTCACCATGACGGCCGAGCAGACCGACCGCTATATCGAGCTGGCTCAGGCCCACATCCAGCCGGGTTCCTGGGCCGAGGTGGTCGGCGCCCGCTGGGCCTTCGTCTTCGAGAATGGGGTGGCGAGCTTTGGCACCATCGCTGAGGAAAAGGCCTTACTGGAGCGCTGCCAGGCCCTGGAGCCGGCAGTGCGGGGCAAAAAGACGGTCATGGAGATGCTGTGGGGGGTGCCTTTCTACCGCGACGTGTTATTCCACGTCGAGTATGGCACCATGATCCACTCTGGCCCCTTCACCGGCACGCCGGGCGACGTGGCTGTTAAGAAGGTGACCGAATGGCTGGAGGAACAGGGGACCGGAGAGTTTGCCGTGAACTATCGCCTGCGCGACTGGCTGATCTCCCGTCAGCGTTACTGGGGTGCGCCCATCCCCATGATCCACTGCCCCAAGTGCGGCATCGTGCCGGTGCCCTATGAGGACCTGCCAGTGCTGCTGCCTGAGGACGCCGAGTTCCTGCCCACCGGCGAATCGCCGCTGAAATACCACGAGGGCTTTCGCCACACCACCTGCCCTCGGTGCGGGGGGCCCGCCGAGCGGGAAACCGACACGATGGATACCTTTATGTGCTCGTCGTGGTACCACTACGCCTACGTCACCCCCTATTGGAAAAAAGGGGAGGAGCTGAGCCCGGACGACACGCCGTGGGATCCGGAGAAGGGCCGCTACTGGCTGCCGGTGGATCAGTACACCGGCGGCATCGAGCACGCTACCATGCATTTGTTGTACACCCGCTTCTTCACCAAGGCCCTGCGCGACTTTGGCCTGGTGGACTTTGACGAGCCCATGCTGAGGTTGTACAACCAGGGCACCATCCTGGGCGAGGACGGCTTCAAAATGAGCAAGTCGCGGGGCAATGTGGTCAGCCCTGACGAGGTGATCGCTCAGTACGGGGCTGACGCCGTGCGGGCTTATCTCATGTTCATCGGCCCCTGGGATGAAGGCGGTCCCTGGAGCAGCCAGGGCATCGAGGGAGTATGGCGTTTTCTGAACCAGGTCTGGAATGTGGCGTTGGAAAAATCCAAAGGGGAGGATACCCCGGCTGACTTTCATCTGGAGCAAGCGGAACGCGACCTGAGACGCATCACCCACCAGACCATCCGCGACGTGACCGAGAGGATAGAAAGCTTCCGCTTCAACACCATGCTATCCAAAATGATGGAGTTCAACAACTACCTGACCAGGGCCAAAGAGACACCGGTCTACGGCAGCGCGGCCTGGGACGAGGCCATCCGCACTCTGATCCTGCTGCTGGCTCCGTCTTGCCCCCACATCGCTGAGGAGCTGTGGGCCAGGACCGGCGGGGAGTACAGTGTGCACCAGCAGGCCTGGCCCCAGTGGAGTGAGGAGTTGGCAGCCGATGAGGTCATCACCCTGGTGGTGCAGGTCAACGGCAAGGTTCGTGACCGTCTGGTGGTGCCAGTGGGCATCAGCGAGGAGCGGGCCAAAGAGCTGGCTCTGGCCAGCCCCGGCGCTCAACGCCACACAGCGGGCAAGGAAATCGTCCAAGTGATCTACGTTCAGGGGCGGCTGGTGAATATCGTGGTGAAGTGATCTGGTAGTCTCCCTCAATTGTGTTGATGATAGAACGGGTTCACTATCTGCATGCTCGGTGGTTCACAAGGTGTCATTCTGAGGAGCGAAGCGACGAAGAATCTCGTTGTTAGTTGACGGGTGACCCATCATGTGAAGAACGAGACCCTTCGCCTTCGGCTCAGGGTGACAATGACAGGCAGATAGTCCATCAACACAGAACAGGGAGACCACCAGTAATCCACACGATAAAGAGGGGCGACACTCACCTGTCGCCCTTTTTGTTTGCAGTTGACACAGGAAGTGAATGTGGGTATAATAGCTATAGTGACTATTATAGACACAAAAGGAGAACATCAACATGGGAGTGACTGATGTAGGCATCGCCGAAGCCAGACGTGATCTATCGGCCATCATTAACCGCGTGGTCTACGGAGGCGAAAGGATCATCCTGGCCTCGCGGGGTAAGCCTAAAGCAGCCATCATCAGCATTAAGGATCTGCGCAGACTGGAGGAAATGGAAAAGACGGTGGACGAGAGTGCCCGGACCGAAGGCAAAGCGGCTTTGGCTATGGCCAAGGCCGTCCGGGAGATGAGCCTGCATCGGCGGAGAGGGGTTCCCCTCCCTGATGTCAGTCAAGACCTGTATGAACTGAGAGAAGAGAACATTCGCCAGGCCAAGACATTCCTCGTCCCCCGGCGTGATCTGAGTGCCTGGCAAGAGGAGCGGGATTTCATCAACCAACTGATCCAGCAAGGCCCTCTGCCCGGCGGGCGGCGCTGGCGTCGTGAGGACCTCTATGAGCGATAGGATCTTTGTGGACACGAATGTGCTGGTCCATGCCTACGACCGGTCGGAGCCGCAAAAGCAACAGCAGGCCCTGCGCGTGCTAGACCGCCTGGCCATGACCGGAGCGGGGGTGATTAGCACCCAGGTCCTCTCAGAGTTCTTCGTCGCCATGACCCGCAAGATTGCCGCGCCACTGAGCGTTGACGAGGCTCACGACCGCGTGAAGAATTACCTCCAATCCTGGACGATCCTCGACCTGACCGGCATGATTGTGCTGGAGGCCATCCGGGGGGTGCGGGACCATCAGTTCAACTTCTGGGACGCACAGATTTGGGCTGTCGCCCGGTTGAACCAGATCGCGGTTGTTTTCAGCGAGGACTTTATCGGTGGCGTCATCGAGGGCGTCCGCTTTGCGAATCCCTTTGCCAAGGATTTCCAGATTGAGGAGTGGATGGATTGAACCGCAAAGGCGCGAAGGACGCCAAGAAACAAAAAAGTCTTTGCGCCTTTGCGTCTTAGCGGTGAAAAAAGGAGGGCTGAGTATGACCGAAGAAACCCAATACGACGTCTTTCTCAGCCACAACAGCGATGACAAGCCTGCGGTGAAGCGGTTGGCCCGCTAGTACAGACGATACAGCCGTCCGACACTCCGTTCATTGATGTAGATGCCTCGGCCTTGGAGCAAGGATAGGATCTCTGAAAACTGGCGCTGTTTCTGATCGCGTTGCCAGCCAATGAAAGCCACAACGTCTAGACCATAAGTCTCGAAGGGCAATGCGACGTACAAGTGGCCTACCGCGTGATAATGGGTGCCGTACTTTTCACATTTCCGATTCGCGCACAGGCGGCTATAGGTCACCACGTGGAACTCCCCCGCCAATGTCTGCACCGTCTTGACCGAGTGGGCCGCGTTCCCTACCGAGGTTAATGGCTCGCCGTAGGCCGGACAAACGGACAATTCAGTCCTAAAAATCAGACGTTCTGCGTAGGGATTGCTTCTATTGGGACGCCCCCTCTGAACCATTGAGAAAAACTCCCTCTATGGCTTGACAAAACAACAAAAGTGTGGTAGTATAGCTGTATAGACGGCTAAACATAATATAGCACAGCTTTGGACTTTTGTCAACCGGACTTGACAAAATAGCAAAAGTATGGTATTATAGTTGTATAGACACCTAGTCAAAATAGCATTTGAAAGGAAAAGTTATGGCAGGAAAAAGCAAATACTATGAGATCAAAGAACAAATTGAGGCAAAGATCCTCCAGGGTGAGTTCCCCCTCGGCAGCCAACTGCCTTCGGAGCCAGAACTGACCGAATTTTTCAATACCAGCCGGGGCACGATCCGGCAGGCGCTCAGTGTTCTGGCAGACGAGGGGATCATCGCCCGCCGTTCTGGAATTGGCACGATTGTGGTTCGTATCCCTCACAAAACGAAAAAACCTCAAATCATGTCCTTCTCCAGGCTGATCGAGGCCAGGGGAGGAGTTCCCAGGACCAAAGTGCTGCTCAAAGAGAAAATCACGGCTGACAGAGCTGGCGGACGCGTCTGTGAGGCGTTTTTTCCTGACTCCGAGGAGGAAAAAGACCCAGAGGTCTACTGCATTAAACGGCTTCGCTATGATGGTGAGCAACCGGTGGCGCTGCAAACGATTTACTTGTTGGCCAGGGATTTCAAGCCCGACCTATTGGAAAAGGAAGATTTTACCCAAAGTGCCTTCGACTTGTACGCTCAGTATCACCGGCAGGTGGCCTGGGCTGATGAGATCATCAGGACCAGGCCAGCAAAGCCGGAAGAAATCACGCTGTTGGAGATGGACGAGCTGCCAGAGCAGCAGCGATTTGTCTACGTGCGTGATCGCATCTCCTACGACCAGGAGAACATGCCCCTGGAAGTGTCGACGTCCATTGATCGAGGTGATGTGTTCCAGGCTTATCAGTATCGAATTGTGGAGGACGAACAGAATATCAGACCTACGATGCCCCGGTGATGGTCAACTCAACCAAATCCTCTTTCCAAGAGCCTGAAAGCACAGCACCGCAGCTTGTTTTTCACCTTTCCCAAAACCATTCCCAGGCAGCGGCTTGCGTTCAACGATTAGGGTTACATGGGGAAGGCTAAGCTTGTGCAAAAATGCACAAAGTATTAATACTAAGGATTATAATTTACTAACCCTAAGGTTGATGAAAAAATAATACTTTTTAGTATTTACAAACAAGATGAAATGTGATATAATGAGATAGAAAATCCAAGGCGGAGGTCACTTTTTGAGGCAGATTCTGGTTTCACGGACTTAGAAAGCGCCCTCGACTTGTACGCTCGCTATCACCGGCAGGCAGCCTGGGCCGATGAGATCATCTATTATGCCGTAGGTTGATAGGTCCTTAAAAGATATAGTGCCTTGCAGCCGGCGCTGACTGCGGGCGACGTTCATCTTTGCACGTAGGGCGAGAGGGAAGGGGAGGAACTAAAATGAACCTGCCAGATGGTGTAAGCTACCACCGGCGGCGGAGGAAGTGCTGGACGAACCTCACTAGCAAGGGTGGCGACGGCCTGATCCGCATTGACGACCAGCCGCCTTACGACAATAACTCGGCCTATGAGATCGAGGACCGCACCTTTACAAAAGCGATTGCTCCCTACCTGAAAGGTGACTGGAAAGATTTTGACCGCCTGTTTGGGCTGGAGGATCTGAAGTTGAAGGATCCTGCAGAGAAGATGAATCTTACGCCGCGACAGGTGGAGGTGCTCGCAAGTAGGGTAGCCGCCCAGGGGCTACCCGGGAGGCCATTGCCTCGAAGCTTGGCATCAAGACAGGAACCGTGCGTACCCACCTTCGCAATATTTACCGAAAGCTTGGGATTCAGTGCCGTGCCGAGGCGGTTCGGAAGGCACAGGAGCTGGGGCTGTGCAACGGCCGCAGTGCGGTGCGTGGTACGGGCGAAAGGTAAGGCCTGAGCACGGTCAGGTTGGTCCACGAACAGGTTACTAGAGGAAGCACTCCCAAGGATGAGCTGGAGCGCCTCGGCAGGCTGATACGTGGCGGGAATCTCAAAAGGTTGCATATAGGTATGATAGTTGAGGAGTGATCATGCCAACAATGAGAGCGATTGCCGTACCGACTGGTGAATCGATCCAGCCGGCTGAGCTACTGGACATACAACAGCCACAGTTCGATCTCAAGTCCGTGCTAGTGAAAACGAAATGGGTTGGGGTTTGCGCGACAGATACCCCCTCTTTGCACGGTGAAGTTGATCAAAGAAAAGATAAAGCTTCCCCTTTGGTGGCCTTTCATGAAGCGGTTGGTGAGGTGCTGGAGAGAGGTCTAGAAGCACTGTCGATTCCTGAAGGCACTTGGGTAATTCCATTGGTAAGACGCTGCCAGGAGCCGATAGGAGGAGGTGGCGTCTTTCGCCCTTGCCAGTACATTGGCGAGTGTCCTCAAGCAGGCCATCCTGAGTATTGTCCACGCGAAGGCCAATATACAAGTCGTGGCACAGGCAAACAAAGCGGGTTCGGAGCTCAGTTTTTCTCCGATGATGGAAGTTGGCTGGTTTGGGTGTCCGATAAGGTTCGAGGAGAATTTGGGGATCGAGGGTATCTGCTCACATTGGCAGAGCCTATGTCCATAGCTCAAAATGCAGTTCGTACCGCTCTCAACTTGCGGCGTGCCAAGGCTCGCGAGCCGAGCCCTTTCCACGACAACGTACTGGTGGTCGGACTTGGCCCTATTGGCCTGCTCGCAGTGTTCACATTGCTTGAACAGTACGGGTACACAAATGTGTATGGCGCTGATATATACGACCCAAGCAACATAAGGGCTGAGATCATTACAAGAACTGGCTCCCTGGGGTTAGGTCTAGTCGAACAGTACATCCAAGTGGATACCACGATTGACGCCGGTGAGTTTTGGGATGACTGGACAAAGTGTAACGAAGACCGACTGCGAAAGGAGGGTGAAGGCAAATTCCAGATCATCATAGAAGCAACGGGCCAGCCGCAGGTGGTCGGTGGTTTACTTAGTGCCTTGGCTCCCAGTGGCGTCCTCATTGCACTCGGTGTCCCTGAGGGTAGTCAATCCCGTCTTTCCATCCCTGCCGACAAGCTTGCTAGGGTAGTCACCCGGTCACAGACGCTCTCTGGCTCCGTCAATGCTAGCCGCCAGGATTTCGTTGACGGGCTTGACTGCCTGGCGAAATGCTACCGCAAGTACTCTGGAGCCTTAATCGGCATGATAGGACGCCGCAACAACTACACTGAGTACAGCCCCGCATGGCTGGGCGCTCATGAAGAAAGGAAGGAACAAGAGATCAAAGCCGTGCTGAGTTTCGATCTTTGACGACTGGATAACAGTCATCCTATCTTCAAGGAGAGGAGAGTATAACCATGCAAGCATCTCAATATCCTGTATCGTCAAGCCAAGCATCAAAGCAACAGATAAAGGTTCTGTTTGCAACGCCACAATGCGCCCCCTTTGTCAGTGTTGGTGGGCTGGGTCCAATTCCGCTAGAGTTAGGGGAGGCGCTCAGAGACCTGCCGAATTACCCCAAAGTGGACGTGAGGATCTTACTGCCCTACTATCAGAAGGGCGACTACCCAAGCAAGGAAGTGGGGAGGGATGACCGACTGGTTACAGGCTTCCGTGAGATTCTTGCTACCGTTGAGACCGACGTTGAAGATGAAAGTGGGAATCGGATCATAGTGTCTGTCTATAAAACCGAGGTATGGACCCGTGTTGGCCCCATCACAGTGTATGCGGTGCGCAATGACGAAGTCTTCAAGGGGAACATTTTTGAGCACATCCCGGGCCCTCCACTTGGAGGCATAGATAAAGCCGAGAAAGAAGCGGCTAAACGAGAGGCGATCAAGTTCGCGGTCTTCTCCAGCGCTGTCATCAATCTCCTGAAGCATCCGGCCTGGGGGAAGGAGTCGGAAGATTGGTTCCCGGATGTCATCCACTGTCACGACTGGCAAACTGGGCTGATACCAGCGTATCTTGATACACTCCACAGTGACCCAACTCAGTGGCGTCCTCATAAGCCGAAGACGCTTTTCACCTTCCATTTTGCCCGTCGAACGGGTACCCAGGGGGTTTTTCATCGTGACAATTCGGGATTGGAAGCAGATGATCTGCTGAGGCAATCTGGGTGGAGAACCAGGGGCGCAAGTGACCCAGTTTATGACAATGGTAATCCCGAATGGAGAAATATCCGTCACGATTGCCTCTCATCGACCTGGGCCCGTGAAAAACTTAACTGGTCTGAGCTCAACGACAGTGTGTCGTTCCTGAAAGGGGGGCTGGCATTCTCCGACATGAGCAATACGGTAAGCGAGGCCTACGCACTGAGTGAGATGCCCAGGGTTCCGTGGAGTCTCGGCAACGAAACGACGATTCAGGGACTCATCAGCGATGGAAAGTGGTTCGGTGTCGCGAATGGCTTTGATTATAAACGATACGATCCGAACATAGATAGATACATTCAGTTACCCTTTAATCTTAAGAATTACGGGCTGGTCAAAAGCCGGAACAAAGCCGCTCTTAAGGAGTGGATGAACCGACAGTTGTGGTGGCTTGCGATGGACCCGCCAAAGGAGGGCAAACCAAAGCGTGATATTGACGCCAGCCGACTCGATTCACCGGACTTTTGGAGTCAGGGCTTTATCGTCGGGTTTGACGAGTTCGATCTGAGTGAGGATTGTTTTCTGGCCGTGCTTCCAGCCCGTATCGCCTGGCAGAAGGGCATTGACATCACCCTGGAGAAAGTGGACCAGACGTTCCAGGGTATGCCAAGTCTCAGAATTGTTGTTATGGGGACCGGAGATTACGTGGATGTTCGGGACCAGCATATCCGGAAGAAGATCATCTACGCCGCACAAAATCATCTCGGACGGTTCTTGTTAATCCACTGGTTTGATGATGCCTGGGAACGGATGCTGATAGCAGCGGCAGACCTGTTCTTAATGCCATCCAGATTTGAGCCCTGCGGGATCGCCCAGCAGCGCGCGCATCACTATGGTACTCCGGTGCTGGGAAGCAAAGTCGGAGGCATTAGGGACACAGTGGAGCATTTGAGAAGGTGGGACGGCTCCGCCTGTAAGCTGGTGCCGCAAAAGGCAGATGGTTTTCTCTTTGAGTTTAGCTATCCTGCCTTATCTCCGTCTCAAGACTATCAGAATGCCTGTCGGGCGTTTGTAGACGAACTCAAAAGGGCTTATGAATGCTGGGAAAGAAACCAAACTTGCTGGAACCTCTTGATTGAGAACTCTATGAAGCGTGATCACTCCTGGCTAGGCTCGGTTATGAAGTATTGGTCAATCTATGCCCGCATACGCCCATAGATCTGAAAGGAACGGATATCATGCACACAGAGGGGAATCCACTGACACAAGCTATGTCTGAGGAATACACTGAGCGCACGTATTCCCCTGAAGTCTACGAGGCGTTGCGCTTGGCGCGAGAGGGTGATCAACTCCTTGCCCAGGGACAGACTGGGGAAGCCAAGGAGAGGTATAAGCAGGCACTACGACGTGACCCGCTTAACTCCTGGTGTCGTGAGCAGTTAGCTAAGATTTATGTACAGCGTGATGACTGGGCGGAAGCCGAGCAACTGTGGCGGGAAGCCGTTGAGGAGTTGCCTAGCGAGGCGTGGCTACACTTCGCCAAGATGGCAGAACTTTGCGAGTCGGCAGGTAGGCTTGATGACGCTCAGAGGTTGCTCCAAGAAGCCGTAGAACTTGAGCCCTGGAATGATCTGGCCCACGCAAATTTGGCCACCTATTACGAGCGATATGGAAATCTTGAGAAAGCAAAAGCAGAGTACCGAGCCGCGGTTGAAGAGAGCCCGGCGACACCATCGTATTACCTGAACCTGGCCAGGGTACTGGGATACATGGATGAGCTTGAAGAAGCTGACAGGACGCTCTCAGATGCCCTTAGGGAGGGCAGATTTTTCGGCTTCTGGGAGGCTGAGGCCAAGGATCAACAGCGGGATGTGAGACAGAAGATAGCCCTTAAGCCAGCGAAAATAAAGCCACCTGTGTCTGAGGGGCGACCTGTTAAAGGGGGGCCTGCGATAGTGCCTAGCCTATTGCAGTTTTTCAGACATGCACCCCAACCAGCCCTAGCGGCATCTGCCCCAAGAGATGTGCTGGTTGTCAACACGGCGCGTGAGATTCCTATGGAAATTACATATGGGCCTGTTCTCAATCAAAAAGGCGAAGTAACCGTAGGTGTTAAGCCTGATGTTAACACCCTAGAAGTAGACATCAAGAAATGGAAAGTCTACGTGGATCTGCTATTCCTACCCACATCCCCATCTGAGTTACTTGGTTCCTTCCGCATAACCAGTGATGCAGGGTTGAGACTTAAGGCCCCGCTTCCCGATAGTCCTGAGCTTCAGGATTTTCTGGCCAAAGTCAAGAAGACCGGACAGAGGCTGATACACCTGCCTCAAAAAGCTTTCGCTTTCCGCATCTGGTGGGAGGAAAGCTAGTGGCAACAATGGTCAGCTCGTATATATTTCAATGCATATTGTACTCGCTTCTTTGCTCTCCTTTTAAGCCATAAGTATCATCTGTTAAATTAGGAGTAGCTAATGACTCTCTCTGATTTACTTGATAGCTTCTTTAAGGAAATAAGAGACCTGAAACCAAATTTTTGTGAAGACTTCACTTACTGGTATCAGGATGTAGGGGGGGCAGATGTCTTAGGGCAACTCTGTCAAGACTATTCATCGAAAAGTGAAGCTATCAAGGTGTGTGAACATGTGACCACTACGTGGTTTGCCGATAAGCAACCTCTTTGGCCAACTGTCCTGGGGCATCTCCTCTGTGTGATACATGAACCGTTGCAACTAGGCGATGAGTGCCTAGAAACATTCCGGGGTGCTGTGGGTTCATATCTCATAAGAAATGATATTGCCCCCTGGTGGGATACCCGTGCAATCTGGGGTATCTTCGTCTCTGCTAATGAAAATGTTGTTCTACCTATTTCTGTAATTATTGCCGAAGGCAGACAGGATAGACTTGCCCCCATTGCATTAGCTGGCAACTTTCGAGGCGATCCTCAGATGGAGGGACAGTTAAAGCTTGCCAAGGACCTTTGTAAGCCGTTCCTAGAAAAGCCTGACAGACTTCGAGATCTTGCCTTACCTGTCTTCGGCTTTGATCCGAACCGACGGAAGCACCCAGATGAGAGTTATCGGCACCAGGGTGCTTATTTTCCCTTGTTTGGGAAGTGGGTTCAGAGAATTCCGAAGCTTTCCTTTTTCATCATCTCCGTGGTCAGTCTGCTTATCGCCTTTTTACTTCTTCGGTTGCCCTTGCCTCGTTCCTACGGAGACGCTGCTTTCTTATTTACAATTGTTTCCTTGCTTGGACTCATTTTATCGGTACCATGGCATCAAATTCCCAAGCCGCATGGCCTTGTCCTGGGGCAGCGAAACTCCAATAATTCTGCCAACCGACTTGACAGAACTTACTTTCAGGTCTTCATCCATAATGGAGAAACCCGGCAGTTCCAAGGCCCTTCTGCAGGACTCGCCGTCTTCTGCGCTTTCGCTGCTGAGATTTTGCACAAACGAAACATCCTGTTACCGTGGCAGCGAAAAATGCAAAAGGAAATAAAGCGGTACGCTGCTTCCGCTAAGCTGCTTCGTGATGGAGATCTTGAAAGAATTGAGCAGGTGGAAGATAAATTACAGGCTGTTATGGACCATAATGGACGCTGCCACGAAAGTGAGGAGATCAAAACTGTCATATTTGCATCAGAACAACCAGGTGAAATAATACAAGCCTGGCTTGAATTAACAAAACATCTACACGGAGCGGCCGAGGATCTGTTAAATTGGGCAGAAGACCAAGCTAGTAATTGTAAGTGGGTCAGAAGTCGGAGTGGAATCACGTTCGTTACTTGTCCCAGTACGAAGGCCTTTCTAAGATTCTTTAGGCCTGCCTGGAAGCCTCAATGGTTTATGAGTCGTGTGTTTTCTTTCGGAGTGGCACTGTTGCTCCTTTACTCCATTATGGGATTGCCTCCTTCTCCCCCCGTTATGGATGTCCAAATCGGCGGTAAGGAAGCAACTCCTTGCTCGACCATACCCAGTGCCATATGTCTTAAGATGCAACCTGGTGAGGGGGTAGTCATAACGACGCGTGTTCTCTCTCCTCGCCTTCTTTGGCCATCCCACTGGTTGCTTGACTGGCCGCTGAGTTTTTCAGTGGTGTCCACGGATCCAGTGTGTTCTGATGAACTACCTTCTATAACTATAATTTCTAGCCAACTTGAGAAAAGTTACCCACTATCAAAGGAGATTCATAAAGAAATCCAGATAGAAGAGGATGTATTCTGTTTCATGCCCAAGATGCCACCTGATAGAGATTCTGTATCTGTGGCAGTTATCGTGATTGATAAATTGAACAGAGACGATCAGCAACTCATCCTTTTTGTTCTTGAAGAATGACATAAGAATAGTAACACTAATCAACATAGGAGGGAAAAATGATATTAAGTAAATTATCTAGGAAATTTGAACTATTTATCTTGGTGAGCACTATCCTTGTTCCATTTGTCGTAGGGGCTTGCCAGCCATCACCCCAAAAAGTTTGCATCCGCGACATCAAGCCTCTTAGGGAAGGTGGAGAGGTTGAGATCAAGGGGGAGATTGGTATAGCCTTCGAAGTAGACAATCCAGATAACTTGCCTCTTACGTATGAATGGATAGCTTCTGACGGAACTTTCAAGCTGTCTTCAAAGACAACTCGATCCGCTATCTATGTAGCACCCAACAAGAAGGGGACACAAATTATAACAGTTCAGGCAATCCACGAGGGCCAGGTGGTAGACGAGAGTTCCATTCAGATCGAGGTAGTAGAATCGGCAGAAGCAGTAGCTTCACTTCCAACGCCAACGGAGGAACCGACCAAAGAATCCACCATTACAATTACCATCACTGAGCCTAAAAGAGAGGTGGAATGTCCCAAGGGCACCGCCTGCATCTTTACGATCAAAGGCACCTCTACAGGGGTAGCGTCCGACAGTGGATACCAAATCGTTCCTTTCGTCAATCCCAGCCCCGGGGTTCCCACCATGTGGTGGCCGCAGCGAGATCGGCCTCCTGTCTCCGAGACCTGGCAAGCGGAGGCGCAAATTGGAACCGAGGAAGGGGAAGAGCCTGGACATCACTTTGAGATCGTGGCCCTGGTTATGGACGCAAAGACGGAGATACGAGTAGAGTTTCAGCCTCTGCCTTCGTCCATTGCCAAGTCTAACATCGTCAGCTTGGTCACGGCAAAGACGCAAGTGGGACTGACCGAAGAACCAACGCAGGAACCGACCGAAGAACCAACAGAGCTTCCTGTCACTGACACACCGACGCCAACTGACAAGCCTACTCCTATACCCACGCCCACAGAGCCCCCTGGCACCGACACGCCTACGCCAGGTCCAGGTGGGCCAGACTGGTGTGTGTCTTTCCCCAGGCCATCCATCTCAAACACGACACTCCAAGGGAAAGCCCAGATCACTTTTCCAGAGAACTGTGCTGAGGTGGAATACATAAATGTGTTCGCTGGCACATCTTCCGACCTGCCAGAAGATGTGCATATCTGGGTTCTTGTCTATCCCAAGAATAGGCGGTTCTACCCTCAGTCTGACAATGCTGCAGATGGGCTCATGATCCAACCGGGCGATAATGGCAATTGGTCTATAACAACATACCTCGGGATGCCTGACAGCGGTCGTGAGAAATTCGACATTGTCGTTGTGCTGGCGAATCCCGAGGCAAGCAATTTCTTCAGTGAAAAACTGAAAGCTTGGGCCGCAGATAACTCCTGGCCTGGTCTGGGCCACGGCGAACTCCCAAACGGGATTATGGAAGTGCAGACTATTGTGGTGATGCGAACGCGATAGTTGATACCGTTTCATCCCTACTGGGCGTGAAGATCGGTGTGAGTGAGCAGTCGACGGGCGGAGTTGGGCACAGATGTGCGGGGAACTAGGGAGACTTTTGAGAAATCCCAATCTCTCCAAGGTGCTGGGCCTGCTGGTAGCGCTTGCCGCTGCCGTCCTCATAGGGGTCATCCTTGTCCATACTGGCTGTGAGGGAAGCTCACAGGGAATGTCCCAGGCTGCTCCTGGGACATTCCCTTCTCTACCTGTTGTGGCTCTCAAAGGTGTCCCTCTTTCCTCGTCCACACCTGCTATCATGACACCCACCTCATCATCCAATGAGGACAATGCCTACGCCCACCTCTACACCGTCATGGACAGGTACGCCAGCGGTAATGCCCTGCGGCTGCTGGACAGTTATGAGCCTACTCCCACCTGGGACGACGGCGACATTGCCTGGGTCTACGACAACGCCCTGGTGATGTTGGCTCTCATGGCCCGTGACACAGCGACAGACTGGGAGAGGGCCAGGGTTCTAGCCGATAGCCTGGTTTACGCCCAGGACCACGACCCTGACTTTGCCGACGGCCGCCTGCGCGACGCCTACTCTGCTACCTCTCTCATTGGCGGCGATGGCAAGGCTCAGATTGCTTCCCCAGGCTCAGCCACCGGCAACATGGCCTGGACGGTAATAGCCTGGCTGGGCTATTGGAGGGCCAAGGGTGAGACCTCATACCTGGAGGCTGCCACGCAATTGGGCCAATGGATCTATGACCATACTCACGATACCCACGGCGCTGGCGGTTACACGGGCGGCTACAGCGGCAGCCTGGAGAAGTACCAGTGGAAGGCCACGGAGCACAACATTGACGTGTACATCGCCTTCATCAAGCTCTACGAGGCCACAGGTGACCCCGTCTGGTTCGGGAGAGCCAGGCACGCCAAGAACTTCCTCCAGGCTATATGGAACGAGACAGGGGGATACTTCTGGACGGGAACGACGAACGACGGGGTTACCATAAACCCCAGCCCCATTCCCGAGGATGCCCAGAGTTGGGGCTTGATGGCTTTGGGCGAAGCGGACACTTACGGAGCTGGCATCACCTGGGCCGAAAGCAATCTCTCCACAAACCCGTGCCCCAGTTGTACGTC
>Ga0315308_1001228_pt1 | contig 14715 bp, 9 predicted proteins | sample TDP3_MG_FD_203078 | JGI IMG/M metagenome (GOLD analysis project Ga0315308, IMG submission 203078) | Freshwater sediment microbial communities from Lake Towuti, South Sulawesi, Indonesia - TDP3 | ecosystem: Environmental > Aquatic > Freshwater > Lake > Sediment | place: Indonesia: South Sulawesi... | reverse complement strand
AAGAGCCTACATAGACGTTGCCCGCATGTCAGGCATGAAAGACAGAAAAATCGTGATAACTGAGATCATGCCAAACATGCTAGCATACATCATCGTTGTTTTCGTAGTATCGCTGAGCATAGCAGTCCTGACAGAAGCAGGCCTGAGCATGATAGGTCTTGGTCCCGATCCCAGTTCGAATGTTACTCTAGGGTCTATACTCTACTGGGTTTTGAACAGCACTCACGTGGCGCTGCCGTGGTACCTGTGGTGGGTGTTCATTCCGCCAGGTCTCGTATTGACGGTGTTTCTGCTAGCCGTGTTCGTTATGCACAGCGGAATGGACGAAGTATTCAACCCTAGATTGCGGAGCGTCTGATCAAAGATGGCTGAACACCTGCTCGAAATCGAAGATCTCAAAGGCAACTACAGGGGAATTTTCGGCATCGTTCGGGCTGTTGATGGAGTCACGCTCACGGTTGAGAGCGGAGAGATCATGGGTCTTGCTGGCGAATCTGGATGCGGAAAATCAACTCTTGCACAGTTGAGTTCAGGTTCTCCCAGTCCTCTCCTGCATTATGAGTCAGGCAGAATATTGGTGGATGGCATTGACATATACAAAACTGATCCTGAAGTGTTCAGAACTGAAGTCAAGTGCAAACGCATGTCCTACGTTCCTCAAGCATCAATGGATTCCCTAAACCCTGTCAAAAGAATAAGGGATTTTGTTCTCGACGTTGTTAATGAGCGCAGTAGCAAGAAGCCTTTGATCTTGCGGATTAGAGATTTGAGTCGTGCCAGAAGACAATCCTTGAAAAAAGAAGCCCTGAAGATGGCTGGGGACCATTTCGAGAAGCTGGGGCTAGATAGGAGCGTCCTTGATCGTTATCCACATGAGCTCAGCGGAGGAATGAAGCAAAGAGTTGTCATAGGAATATCAACCCTGTGGAATCCGAAACTCCTCATCATTGACGAACCAACCTCTGCTCTCGACGTGACTACTCAAAAGCGGGTCATAGAATCGCTCGTAAACCTGAAGAGAATAGGAATAATCAAAAGCATGCTCTTCATCTCTCATGACATCACGGTTCTCGGACAGCTCTGCGACCGATGTGCAGTGATGTACGGAGGCAAAATCGTGGAAGTCAATCGAATGGATGACATATTAAACAAGCCCGAACATCCGTACACTCGCATGCTCATATCATCAGTTGTTTCTTATGATCCGACAAGGATGGGGAAAGGAGGACTGAAGAGCATACCCGGATCGCCTCCAGACCTGAGAAATCCTCCCGAAGGCTGCAGATTCTATCCTCGATGCGAAATGTGCTCTGACAGGTGCAAGAGCAAAAATCCTCCTCTCAAACCAGTGGGAAATGGCGTAGTCGCTTGCTGGCGCCATGATGGGTGAAGAAATGGAGAAAATTGTGCAATGTGAGAATCTTTCTAAAACCTTCACTTCCGGTTTGATAAGGACAAAATGCTGTGAAGCCGTCAAAAACGTGACGTTCGACATAGAGAAAGGCGAGATAGTGTCATTAGTAGGTGAAAGCGGCAGCGGGAAGACCACTGTGGCTAAGCTGATCCTGAGGCTTATTGAGCCAACTTCAGGTCGGGTTCTCTTCTATGGCAAAGGTGTGTCTTCATATGATAGACGCGAATATTACAGAAGAGTGCAGGCTATTGTTCAGGATCCCTACTCAGCTTACAATCCGTTCTATAAGGTAGACCGCGTGCTGGAAGAAATCTTTGGCCTCTACAAGAACGGGTCTTCTCCTGAGAAACGGAAAGAAATCATCTCCTCAACATTAAAGAGAATCGGAATAAACCCAGAAGAAATACTCGGAAGATATCCTCACCAACTGAGTGGAGGTCAACTGCAGCGATTTCTCATCGCCAGACCCTTAATTATTAATTCAGAGGTTGTAGTTGCGGACGAAGCCACAAGCATGCTTGATGCATCTACACGCGCTGGCATCCTGAATCTCCTTCTGTCTTTGAAGGATAATGAAAAAATCTCTATTCTGTTCATAACCCATGATATTGCCCAAGCTCAATACATTTCTGACAGGGTACTAGTAATGCAGAAGGGAGAAGTAGTCGAACAGGGACCCGCCTCCGAGGTCTTCCTCGATCCAACACACCCATACACGAAAGAACTGTTTTCATCTGTACCCCAACTCCACGAAAAATGGGACTTCGGAAATATAACGCAAGATCCAGCAGACAAGTCTCAATAAGAAAACCGTAGCGTGGCAAAATCAAGTCGGTTTTTGTGGATCATTCTTGTGCGTTGACAGTGGCTCTTGTGAGCGTCACTGCCTGACTAATACGATCGATTTCATTATCCTCATGCATTAGGTCTGTCGACCTGTGCTCTTTAGGTTTTGAGATTTAGAGTACCCATTAATAACTCCTTGAAGAACTCATGAAGCAAATCTTAAATAAATCCAGAAATGATAGGTATGATTCGATCGTTTTGAGGAAGAGGAGAAAAAGAACGAAATGAGGTTAACAAAGACAATAGGACTCTCACTGATGATAGGCACGCTATTGATTGGAACTCTAATGGCTGCTTTTACAAGCATGATTGTTCCAGTGACGGCTCAGGAGATACCGAGAAACGAGACCCTGCAGTTGAGTGGATATGAAGGACCACCAGCAGCACTCAGACCGTGGGACATAGCAGGACAAGCAGGCATGGCTTTCTTCTACATGTACGAACCGTTATTCGGCGTCAACATCGCAAAAGGATCTGCGCCGGCTGATCTCATAAAAATCCTCGGCGAAAGCATCACCTGGATTAACAGTACAACAATCGAGGTGAAAATCCGCCAGGCAGCCAACTGGACCGATGGCAAACCGATAACGGCTGCGGACGTGGAGTACAGCTACGGAGTTTACGGGTTGAATTCTAGCAAGACTTGGGGAGCGCAAGAAGTTCTGCCCCTAAAGGAGAGACTAACCTCAGAGGCATTTGATATACTGAATAGCAAGACGTTCAGGGTACATATAAAACCCGAATACCCGAACAGTGCGGTTGTCTGGAGGCACATGACTCTGTCATACAACATTCTGCCCAAGCACGTGTGGCTTCAGATTGAAAAACAGTATCCAACAAACATGCGGACCTTCACGAACGACTGGCAAGATCCAGCGATGCCCGCAGCGTGGAAAGTAGCGTCTGGAATGTACTTGCCGACATACCATACCGACGCCATAACTATCATGACGAGAAACGACAACTGGTGGGGCAAGGCGGTCTTCGGCAAGCTGCCTCAACCAAAGTACATTCAGCATACACGCTACTTTTACTCGAATGCCCCTGCTGCCTTGGACTTGCAGAATAATGAACTTGACATCTGTGGCAACTTCATTCCGGGAATAGGAAGTATAATGGGTTCCTTCCCTCAGATACACACTTACGATCCGAACTCACCGTATTACGCGGAAAAGTCAATAAAGCTGCTGGTTCCGAACCATCGGAACTACCCGTTGGATGCAAGCTGGCTTCACTGGGCGTTAGCCGAAGCACTCGACTACGCTGGAATCAGCGCGGTTAGCAGCGGTTATCTGAAAGTCCCGGCTCCAGGTAAAGGCTACCCGACCCATCTGTTGCCTTCGGACGACATAGTCGCCAAGGCACTGGTGAATGCGACTCTGGAACAACAATATGCCATTTTCAACAATCTGACCGCCGCGAATGAAATTCTAAACCAATACTGCGTTAAAGTCGGCAATGTATGGTACACCAAGGCGGGTCCCACTAGGGAATGGATCGAGAAGTACGTGCCAGACAATGTTAATCTGACGATAGGCACCGTCAAACATCCAGCCAGTCAGTGGAACGCCACTTACCCAGCATCTCTAAACGAAGCTGATCAGCTACCTGCTACACCCGGCATAAACGTGAGACTTGGACCATGGACCATTATGGATCAGCAGGGTTGGTCAGACGTGCTTGCCATAGATGCACTTGCATGCAGCATGATAAGAAATGGCCTTGGCATAGATATGTCGCAGAAAGTCGTGGACTGGGGAACAAACGAAGCAGATGCGCATGCCTTCAACTATGACTTTATGCACTTTGTCATGCACACAGGCTCAGGAACCATGTACGACCGCTATTACCAGATGTTTGTTGGCACTGACTATTACTGGAACCACTATGGTGACTACAGAAATGCAACACTTGTTGAGCTATTGAGACAACTCGACATCACTTCAGGAGCAGCGCAGCAGGCCAAGGCTGACCAGATTCTGGCAATCATGGGCACTGACATGCCAATCATTCCGTTTGGAGGTCACCCTGACTGGTATCAGTACAATACTCTATATTGGTCTGGTTTTCCAAACAAGGCCACTAACCAGATTCTGCCCGTAGGACCCTTCGGAGGCACAGCGACAAGTGCAATCCTGCAGATAGTTGTCTTGGGATTGACTTCAAGCACTGCAGTCCAGTACAGCAACATCGCCATAAGCAAGGCAAACGTTGTACCTGGAGAAACCACGACTATTTCGGCCAGTGTGAAGCACACCCAAGGCGGCACGATCATCATACAGCTCGTCATCAACGGAAGCGTAAGCAACAGCCAAGAAGTCACCTTCACCGCTAATCAAACGAAGACAGTTTCGTTTGGCGTATCAAAAACACAAGTAGGGACTTACGTGGCTAGCATCGGCACTCTGACCGTGAGCTTCGTAGTTGCGGTGACCCCGGTAATTCCCGCCTACATAAAGGGAAACGTGACCCACGCAAACACAGGTGCGCCTCTTTCGGGCGCAACAGTCATAGCCGGTCCTTACCAAACCACCACAGCAACCAACGGATCTTACAGGTTGCAGGTAGCGAACGCAACGTACATTTTAACTGTGATTTTACAAGGGTATAATACAGCAAGCGCAACAGTCAATGCAGTGACTCGAGGACAAACGTACACAACTAACATAGCCCTGACACCCGTAGCTGCAGTTACCGAAATACCCTTATGGGTCTACGGTGTAATCGCCGTAGTCGTGATAATCGCGATCGTGGCCTTACTTTACGCCTTTGTGTTCAGGAAGAAATAACGTTCGTCCCTAACCCATCTTTCCCCTTTTTTTGTCTTTCTTGGAGACCTGTTTGCTTGAAGCTTGCTGATCCCCAGCTCTGTGAAGCTCTGGATCAAAAGGTGATGCCATTGTTTGCGATTATATTCTTGTACCAACGGAAGCTTTTCTTAGGCGTTCGTTTCAGGGTTTGGCGGTCAATGTATACTAACCCGAAGCGTTTGCTGTAACCTTCAGCCCATTCGAAGTTGTCCATAAGCGTCCATGTGAAGTACCCTTTGAGGTTCACTCCATCCCGGAGGGCCTGATATGCAGAAGCAATATGGTCTCGAAGGTAGGCTATGCGGTCATCGTCTTGAACCTCGCCACTTCTTGTCACGTTGTCCTCAAAGGCAGCCCCGTTCTCAGTTACATACAGCAGAGGGTTGCCATACTCAGTTCGGAAACGCATCAACACTTCGTACAAGCCATCGGGATAAATCTCCCACCCCATTTCTGTTGTCGGCGTTTTCTTCTGAACCCCTTTTGCCCGCGTCACAGGAACGGAAGCGTCATGGGCAATAATTGTGCGCGTGTAATAGTTCACACCCAAGAAATCCAAGGGTTGCCTAATCAGACTCATATCGTCTTTAGTAGGCTTCAGCCCGGTCTCCCCTGCCAGAGGAGGATACTCACCCTTGAAGAGGGGATCGATAAACCATCGATTCCAGAATTGATCATGCTTATGCGCCGCTTCCCTATCCTTCTGGCTGTCGCCGATAGGATGCACAGCATTAAGGTCTACGATTGTGCCTACACAGAAACTGTGGTTACAATCTTTCAGCATTTGGATTGTTTTTCCCAACGCCAGCATCAAATGATGCGAGACTTTCACAGCCAATTGCATATCTTTTTTGCCCGGCGCGTGGATTCCGATGAGATACCCTAACCATGCTATACATCTGGGTTCATTGAATATTGTCCATCGCTTGATGTTGCCGCCTAATTCTTGAGCCAAGAGCTTCGCGTAATCCGCAAAATATTGAACACTGATGGGATTTGCCCATCCCCCTTCATTCTGCATTGCCTGAGGTAGATCCCAGTGGTGCAAACAAATCCAAGGTTCGATTCCAGCCTGCAGGAGTTCGTCAACTAGGCGCTTATAGAAGTCGAGTCCAGCATTGTTGACAGCGCCTTTTCCCTTTGGGAGAACACGTGGCCAGGATATAGAGAAGCGGTAAGCTTTCACGCCTAACTGCTTCATCAAGGCTACGTCTTCAGCGTAGCGGTGGTAGTGATCGCACGCGATGTCTCCCGTGTCACCATTCTTAACCTTTCCTGGAGTGTGGGAAAACCGATCCCAGATCGATTCGCCTTTTCCATCCTCGTTCCACGCGCCTTCGATCTGATAGGCGGAAGCTGCAACGCCCCATGTAAAATCCCTTGGAAAAGCTGCTTTCCACACAGCCGCACACATGTGTTCTCACTTTTCCGTTTCTCGAGTATGCCCTCTCTCCTTATTTGCGTTCTGTACGCATGGGCACGCTTTCACTGATAAATCGGTGTTGAAATCGTCCCTTGGCACCATCCTGCTGTCAACAAGAGGGAGCCCTAAAAGCGCTTAGAATATATATTCCCAGCGCATGTATATACACCTTCTCGCATCACAGGTTAGGAAGGAAAAGGCAGTATGGATCAACGTAAGATCATGTCACTCGGCAGATCATCACTCGTTATCTCATTGCCTAAACACTGGGTCGAAATGAATGAGCTAGCGCGAGGCGACACCATTTCCTTGGACATCCTAAGAGACCGTTCCCTAGTAGTATTTCCCGGAGTAAGGAAGAAAAGAGAGCCTAGAAAAATCACCTTCAAAGTTGAGCCCAGTGAGAAAGAGGATGCACTTGTTCGCACATTGATTGCGTGTTACTTGAACGGTTACTGTGGCATCACTCTTCTTTCAACAGGCATATTCACCGTGGAGCAGCAGAAGGCAGTTCGCGCCATAGTTGGCATGTTATACATGGGCATTCTGGAGTCTGACACAAAGAGAATCTATATTCAAACCCTTGTTGACGAGTCAAAAGCGCCTGTGGAAACAGCGATTCGCCGAATGTATGTCATCTCCAGCTCAATGTGCCACGATGCATTGAAGTCTTTGGCAAATCAGGATGAAGAGCTGTCCAAAGTTGTGTACACACTTGATGACGATGTCGATCAGCTCAGCTTTTTCCTCATACGGTTGCTTCGAGGCGCGATTCTTGAGCCAGATGTAGCTTTGGAGCTAGGCCTTGAACCCATAGACTGCCTCGATTACCAGACACTAGTCCATCGGATTGAGCACGTTGCAGATCATTCAGCGTCCATCGCAAGGAACGTGGCAGCGCTTACCAGAGGGCAAAGGTTTTCCGATCCTTTAGTGGAGCACATTCTCAAATTAGGCAATGAAGCCATAGATTTGTATGATGATGCAGTCAAGGCTTTCTTTTCGGGTAACGCCGACTCTTCTAACGAGTTGATAAGAAGACAAAACAAGATTGACGAAAAGCTCAGCGCCTGCCCTGTCGGCGAGACAAATCCCGCAATAGCGTGCATGATGTGTTCAATTCGAGACAGCTTGAGAAGAATAGCTGAGTACTCTGCGGACGTGGCAGAGATTACTATAAACCATTCCTACAAACCAAGTATGAGCCGTCCAATTGACGAGGCGATCAGGGATAAGATGTGGTGGTGGAAAGAGTAAAGCTCTCAGAGCATGTCCGAAATGCTATCGTGAAGCGCTTTCCTGAAACTCTTTTCTCAATGGACTCGGTCCAAGTTGTCTGACTTCCTCGATGAATTCCTTGACTACTCTAGCGAATTTTCCACCCTCAGAAGCTGAAACCCACTCTAATCGAAGCCGCTTCTGATCTACACCGATCTGGGCTAGCGCATCTTGTAGAAACTTTATTCTTTTTTCGCATGCATAGTTGCCGCTGATATAGTGACAGTCGCCGAGGTGGCAGCCAGTTACGAGAACGCCATCTATGCCCTGCCTAAAAGCCTCAAGAACATGAAGCGGATCAACTCTGCCACTGCACATGGTGCGGATGATCCTTATGTTCGTCGGATATGACATTCTGCTCACACCTGCCAAGTCAGCGCCCGCATAGCTACACCAGTTGCACAAGAATCCAAGAATGCGAGGTTCAAACTGCTCTGTCAATTCAAGTTCCTCCTTTCTGGCTTGAGGTTTCGGACGGTTTGGGAATCTCCATTAGGAAGGCGGTCTTGATTTCAGCCATTATCTGGTCGTCTGTGAAGTGTCTCATGCTTATGGCTCGGCGTAGGCATGTTGCAGCGCAGACGCCGCAACCTTTGCAAAGAGCCTCTATCACTGTTGATTTTCCCTCCTCCACTCTGTGAGCACCGTAAGGGCAGAGGGATTCACACATTCTGCAGCCGATACAGCGCTCTTTGTCCACAACCGCGGTTATTGCTTCAGTCCTCACCTTTCTATTCGCCATAGGTCCAGCAGCTCTAGACGAGACGGCATAGGCTTGGGATATGCTCTCTCCAATGTCCTTTGGACCATGAGCCGTGCCACACATGAATATGCCATCGGTTGCAAAATCCACTGGGCGAAGCTTAACGTGTGCCTCTAGGAAGAATTCATCTTGACCCAACGGAACCTTCAGCAGTTTCGACAGTTCTTTCGCGCTTTCCTGTTGCACCAAAGGCGTGGAAAGCACAACAAGATCGCAGTTAAGCTCTCGTTCTTGACCTAGGAGCGCGTGATAAACAGTTAGCCTAAGCCTATCGTTTGGCAAAGGCGCAACTTCAGGCGGATTATCCTTGGTGTAGTTTATGAATTTGATGCCTGCTTCCCGAGCTTTTCTATGATGTTCCTCATAGTCTTTTCCATAGGTTTGCATGTCTTGATAGATTATGTAAACGTCGGAGTCTGGATACCATTCCTTCATAAGCATTGCATTCTTGACAGCTACCATGCAGCACAAGCGTGAGCAATAAGATCTAGGCGGCTTCTCCTCACGGGCTCCAACACATTGAATCATGGCAACTGTCTGCGGCTTGAAGAACTTGTCCATAGCCTGCTTTCCGCTCTTAAGAACCTGCTCCAAATCCACCTGCGTCAAAACGCGGTCATATTTGTCGTAGCCGTACGTGTTAGTAGGTCTGAATTCAACAGCACCAGTTGCTACAATAATCGTGCCAGCTTTGAACTTGCTTTCCTGATTATTTTTCAGAACAGTTACTTCGAAGTTGCCGATGTAACCGCTTATAGCCTTCACGTTGGCAGATGTCATGACGATGATGTTCTTATGACCCATGACAGTGTTGATAGAAGCTTCCAAAACCTTCGAAGCTTCTTCACCTGTGGGATACAACTTGTAGATCTTTCTCAATATGCCGCCCAATTCAGGCTCTTTCTCAACCAGGTACACCCGGAAACCCTGATTCGCAAGACAGAGCGCAGAAGTCATGCCTGAAATGCCTCCGCCAACGATCAGAGCAGTCGCGTCAACAGGCACCTCAGATTCTTCCTGAGGCGACAGAAACGACGCCCGAGCCACAGCCATTCGAACTATATCCTTAGCCTTTTCCGTAGCCTTCGCCGGCTCATGCATATGCACCCAAGAGCATTGCTCCCGAATATTCGCGAGCTCAAACAGATAGGGATTGACCCCTGCGTCGACGCAGGCACCACGAAACAAAGGCTCATGAGTTCTCGGAGTGCATGAAGCAACCACAACACGGTCAAGGCTGTGCTTCCTTATAGCAGCTTTAATCGAGTCTATTCCTTCAGCCGAACACGTGTAGATGTTACCTTCAGCATAGGCAACATTGGGCAAGGTTTGCGCGTATTTAACGACCTGAGGAACATTGACAACACCGCCAATGTTGATTCCGCAGTGGCACACAAACACGCCAACCCTTGGGGCTTCTTTCTGCAATTCTCTCATGCTTCTATCCTCCTTCACTCCATGCTTTGAACTTGCACCAGCGTCAGCGCTTCAGCAGCTCTAGCTGCCGCTGCACTAGCCTGAGCCACAGAATCAGGAATGTCCTTCGGAGATTGACAGTATCCGCAGACGTATATTCCAGGAACCGTGGTGTCAACAGGAGCAAGCAAAGGATGCACAACCTTGAAGAACCCGCAGTTGTCGAGCTCAATGCCCAAGATTCCTGCCAGTTTTCGGTTGCCCTCGCGTGGAAACAAAGCTGGACACAAGACAACAAGGTCTACGTCTTCGAGAGACTTGATTTCCCTCGTCAGCGTGTCATCATACCATATGGTCAGGCTTTTCCCATAATCCTCCCTGATCTCGCCAGGTCGACTTCGTATGTATTTTACACCATACTCCGATTTAGCTCGGTTGACGAATTCCTGGAAGCCCTTGCCAAACGCCCTCAACTCATTGTAGAAAATATACACCTGAACATCTGGTGTATGCTCTCTGATGATGAGCGCCTCTTTAGTAGCATACATACAGCACACACTGGAACAGAACGGTGCGCCCAATTTCGAACTTCGAGAACCAACACATTGAATGAAAGCTATCCTCTTAGGAATGCCACCGTCGGCTGGTCTCAACAAGTGCCCAGCAACAGGTCCTGACGCGCACACCCAGCGCTCAAACTCCAACGCTGTGAGCACGTTTTTATTCTTCTTGTATCCGTACTCGACTATTTCAGAAGGATCGTATTGGTCGAAGCCTGTGGCAATGATTATTGCCCCTACTTTCAAGTCAATGTCTTGCGGTTGCTGTTGAAAATCAACTGCTCCTGCACGGCACATCTTTGTGCAGAGTTTGCATTCGATGCAGTTTTCTTTATCCACAGTCATCAGACGCGGCACGGCTTGAGGCATCGGCATGTAAATCGCTTTGCGCATGCCCAACCCCATGTCGAATTCGTTGGGAACTTCAACAGGGCAGTGCTCAGCGCAGACACCGCAGCCAGTACATTTTGTTCCGTCAACGTATCTGGGTTTTTGATGGATTTTCACGCGGAAGTTGCCAACTGCTCCCTTGACTTCCTTGAGCTGGCTGTATGTGAGCAGTTTTATGTTGGGGTGGCGGTAGCATTCCATCATTTTTGGCGCCAGGATGCAGATCGAGCAGTCCATTGTTGGAAAAGTCTTGTCAAGCTGAGCCATCCTGCCGCCGATCGTAGGAGTCTCTTCCAGAACGTAGACTTGGAATCCTCGCCCCGCAAGGTCTAATGATGCTTGTATGCCAGCAATTCCGCCACCGATAACCAGAACTGAGGGTTTCTCACTCATTTCTTATTCATCTCCACCATGTTCAAAGGTTGGGTTTGATTCAGAGCTCTTGCCACCAGAACCGAGAGGTCGCAGGTTTCAATCGCTACCTCTTCCTTCTTGACGGGCAGTTTCTCGCTCAAGGCGCAGTTCAGGTGAATTTGACATTTGGGACAAGCTGTGACCAATAAATCAGCGGCTGTGCCTTTTGCCTCTGTCAGCCTTTCTATCTGCATCTGCTTCGAATGTCTGCCGCAGCCCATCCATGCACTGACCCCGCAGCAAAGAGCGCTCTCTCGACTCCTCTGCATATCCACAAGTTCCACACCAGGGATACTTGCGATGACCTTTCGAGGAGGATCATAAACACCCATATGTCTGCCCAACCTACACGGGTCTTGATAGGTAACCTTCATGCCAAGCTTTCCAGGAAACTTGATTTTACCAGCTTCAATCAGGTTTGTTAGAAACTCTGATGCATGCATTACCTCGAACTCAGGCTGCCCAACCAATTCTGCATAATCAGTCTTGAGGGTTCGGTAGCATTCAGGGCATGTGGTTACTACCGTTGAAGCATGCGTTTCATTTATAGCCGCCACGTTCATCCTTGCCAATCTTTCGAAGCTCTCTCTGTCTCCAGCAAAAGAAAGATCATGTCCACAGCATCGTTCGTTTTCCAGCAAGGCTGGCTTGATTCCAGCTGCATTCAGAATCTTCAACATACTTTGGGCGATTTCAATGTGCTTCACGTTGATGTCATCAAAGACCACATTGAAGTAAGGCAAGCAACCGACGAAGTATAGAACATCTCCTGACTTCCCGATTTCCACGCCTTGCGCAATCCAATCCATGCGATTCTGACTAGTCTCAGAGTTAGACATCAACCTCGACAGAGAGTACAGCACGCCTTCATGGGAGCAGTTGCCTGCAATGCCGCTTGCGGTAGCTTTTGCCCTACACGTCTTAATGAGCTCGTCATATTCAATGTCCAGTGGGCATCTCTGACGGCAAAGGTAACATGTTAAGCATGACCACAAGCCCTTATCCGTCAAAACAGCGTCTTCGAGTCCCATCAGGGCTTTCTCCACTGCCAAGCGCGGAGAATACGCTGGGTCAAGCCTTGTTATTGGACAGCTGCTTGAGCATTTACCGCATTCTTGGCAGTATAGAGCCTTTGTTCGCTTCAAAATGTCATGAATCGGCTCCTTCACGCTTGGCTGAAGCGCACGTTTAGGTTCTTTTCCAAGAGGGCTAGGTCCCTTAACTCGCAGTTTCTCAGTGAAATCTTTAATCACAGACGCGAATTTTTCTCCTTCAGCTGCAGAAATCCATTCCAAGCGCAGTCGATCAGAGCCTATGCCAAGCAAGTCCAAGAGCTTCTTGGTTTTCTCAATCCTTTTCTCGGCATGTTGATTCCCCGACCTGTAGTGACAGTCGCCAGGATGGCAACCTGCGACAAGAACACCATCTGCACCGTTCTCAAAAGCACTCAATATGAATACTGGTTCCACTCTGCCACTGCACATCACTCGGATTATCCTGATGTTTGTCGGATAGGAAAGCCTACTCGTCCCAGCTAAGTCAGCGCCCGCGTAACCACACCAGTTGCACAGGAATCCAACAATCCTTGGTTCATACTCTGACAACATGAACGCCTCCTATGCCCCTGCTAACGCAGCTTCCACCATGGCGTTGACTTGTTTCTCCGTGAAGTGTTTCATAGTGATGGCTCCGGTTGGGCATGTGACGGAGCAGGTGCCACAGCCTTTGCAGGAAATCTCATTCACCTTAGCGTTAACGACTTTGGGAGCAGCCTCTACAAGCTCAATCGCCTTGAACTCACAGACTTCCTCACATCTGCCGCAGCCTCGACACAAGTCAGGGTTCACTGAAGACGTGATGGCTTCTGCTCTCATCTTCTTGTTAGCCATCAATGTTGCCGCTCGAGCGACCGCCGCCTTAGCCGAAACTATGGACTCTGGCACATCCTTTGGTCCTGTAGCTGCCCCCGCCAAGAATATTCCATCCATCTGCGTGTCCACAGGTCTGAGCTTCAAATGAGCCTCCATGAGGAAGCCTTCGGGACTCAATGGTATCTTCAGAGTTCTTGCAAGAAGCACAGAGTCTTTATGAGGAATAAGCGGAGTCGAAAGTACAACCCAATCGCCGACAAGCTTGACTTCGCGACCTGCAAGCATGTCGTAGACTGAGACAAGCAGTCTCTTATCCTGTGTCTCGGTGATTTCGGGTCTTGCTTCCTCAATGAATTTTATGAATTTGATCTGGAGGTTGCGTGCTTTGGAGTATATGTCTTCATACTCTTTGAATACCCTCAGATCACTGTACAATATTACAACATCGGTTCTAGGTGACTGTTCCTTTATGAGTATGGCGTTCTTAATGGCGTTCATGCAGCAGATTCTTGAGCAATAGGGCCAGCCTTCTTCCTTTCTTGATTTGAGAATCTTCTTCAGTATCCGTGATGTATCAGACATGGCAAAGGCTTCAAGCTCATACGCCCTGATTTCACCTTTTCTAGAGCCCACACATTGAATCATGATAACTCGTTCAGGGTTCTTGATGCCCTCCTTGTTGAGCAGTTGATCCATCTCAAGCTGCGTGACGACTCCGTCATACACCCCATATTGATAGAGCCCCTCAGGCGGCTGATAGTTCAAGGCGCCACAAGCCACGATGATTGTCCCCACATCGAATTCAAACTTCTCGCCATTCTTGGAGGCTAGGACCTGGAAATTTCCAACATAGCCCTTAACATCTGATACGATCGTTGACGTCAAGATTCGAATGTTCTTTTGAGCCTTCACAGCCTCAATAGCCGGGTTCAGAACTTCAGATGCATCCTGCATGGTGGGATAAAGTTTGTGGAGTCTTCGAAGGTTTCCTCCGAGTTCAGGTTCCTTTTCAACTAAGTAAACTTGAAAGCCTTGTTTTGCGAGGCTCAGAGCCGTCGTTAAACCAGCTATGCCAGCGCCGATCACAAGGCAGGAGTCTTTTATGTCTACTTCACTCTCCTCTTGAGGTTGCAGTTGAGCTGCTCTGGCAACAGCCATTCTCAGAATGTCTTTGGCTTTAACGGTGGCTTTCTCTGGTTCATGCGCATGAACCCAGCTGCACTGTTCGCGAATGTTTGCCATTTCGAAAAGATATTTGTTTAATCCAGCTTCTTGGCATGCGGATCTGAACAGTGGTTCATGGGTTCGTGGTGTGCATGAAGCGACGATAACTCTGTCGAGGCTATGGTTCTTGATTGCCTCTTTGATGGAGACCAGTCCTGCTTCAGAGCAGGTGTAGATGTTGTCTTCGCAATACGCGATATGTGGCAGTGAGTCAGAGTACTTCACGACTTCTGGAACATTAACTACACCGCCAATGTTAACTCCGCAATGGCAGATGAAAACTCCAACTCTAGGGGGCTCAACCTC
>Ga0315308_1001225_pt1 | contig 14760 bp, 18 predicted proteins | sample TDP3_MG_FD_203078 | JGI IMG/M metagenome (GOLD analysis project Ga0315308, IMG submission 203078) | Freshwater sediment microbial communities from Lake Towuti, South Sulawesi, Indonesia - TDP3 | ecosystem: Environmental > Aquatic > Freshwater > Lake > Sediment | place: Indonesia: South Sulawesi... | reverse complement strand
ATGCCTTGATTTCTGTTATCAAGCAGGCTTTAAGGAAGAATGACAGGGTGGTAATTTCGGGATTTGGAACTTTCAGTGTGCGGGCAAGGAAACCGAGAGTGGGTCGGAATCCGAGGACGGGACAGGAAATAAAAATTTCAGCAAAAAGGGTTGTCAAGTTCAAGCCCGCCAAGGAGATTCTTGAAGCATAACAATGCCTTAGAAATGGATTCTTGAAACTTTCTTAGGGAAATTCGTAGTGGGTAGATGAGGGCGGTTATGGAGATTCCAGAAAAAAATTTCTTTTCAATAGGAGAGGCAAGCAAAATCACTGGCGTGAAGCCCTATGTCCTGAGATACTGGGAGTCGGAATTTAAACTACTCCGACCGGCAAGAAGGGAGAGCGGGCACCGAAAATATACCAGGCCAGACCTGGAAATGATTGCTGAGATAAAAGAACTCCTTTACGAGAAGAAATTCAGCATAGCCGGTGCAAAAAGATATCTTATTGAGGAGAGAAAGAACAAGAAAGACCAGATGAAACTTGATTTGGAAAAGGATAGCGCTGCTATAAGCGTGCTAAAGGAGACGAAACAGGTAATAAAAGAAATACTCAAAATCCTCGAAAAATAATGAGGGCCTGGGCTCCTCCCGAAAGGGTAGAAATCCCACTTCAAACCCTCTCCCTTGATGGGAGAGAATAAAGGTGAGGGTGAAATTTGTATATCGGGGCGTGGCGCAGTTGGTAAGCGCACCAGCATGGGGGGCTGGGGGTCGGCGGTTCGAGTCCGCTCGCCCCGATTTTGGACCAGGGTTTTATGCCTTAATGGTTTTGTAGTGTAGGGGCTTGTCCCCGTAATTTGAAATTTGTAATTTGAAATTTGTAATTAATATCGGTAGTGTAGGGCTTGCGCCCGTCAAAATTACGCCCATAAAGGGCTACACTGTTTTTGAAATTAAATTTTTGAGGTTAAACATGGTCAGGATCGGTAAATCTTGGCGGGAAAAATTGGAGAAGGTAGAGGGATTACCAAGAATAGTCAATATCCCGAAAGAGATGGAAAAAAGATTTGGGAAAGGAAGGATGCTCGTCCCTAAGCCGCTTGACGTTGACGCTTTAATTCGGAAAGTTAAAAGAGGAAAACTTGTCACACAGGAACAAATCAGAGAGAGATTGGCAAAAGATTTTAAAGTTAATGTCACCTGCCCGATAACTACGGGAATTTTTGTTCGTATCGCTGCCGAGGCTGCGGAAGAAGATTTTAAAAAAGGAAGAAAACAGATTACACCATATTGGCGGGTGATTAAATCCGATGGCAGTTTAAATGAAAAATTCCCGGGAAAGGGTGAAATTCAAGAAACAAGATTGAGAGAAGAGGGGCATCATATGGAGCCGAGCGAGGGAAAAAAACTGGCCCGGGTAAAAGATTTCAAAAAATTCTTACAAAAACTTTAATTTTTTGTCTCCCTCACTTCGATCCTCTCCCCTTTGGGGAAAGGGTCAGGCTGAGGGGGTTCCCCGACCAGAAGATATTTTCGAAGAGATACTAAAGAAAGGAGACAAGAATGGCAAAAAGGATTGATAGTTTGGGAGTCAAAGTATCTTTGCTTACACTGATAATTGTATTTTTTGGATTAGGCCAAGTTCTCACTCAGGATTTTTCAACCCTAATCAAGGAGGCAGAGACGAGGGATGCAAAGTTTGAGAAAGAGGTTAAGGATATGACTGTGGTTCAGGAGATAAAGACATTCACAACCGAGGGAGAGATGACTTCTGAGGTAGAGACATTAAGAAAAGGGGATAAGTTCAGAATGGAAACAAAGCCAGTAATGACCGAGGGCATTGTCACTCAGAAATCTAGTGAAATGGAAACGGCTGTAGTTAGTAATGGGCAAGATACTTGGATGATTTCCCCTATCGTGGGCAAAAAGGAAATTTCAGAAGAAGAAGTAACCACCTATGAAACCGGACAGGATTGGCGGGATTTAGTCTCAGAAAAGGGAAAAATTGTGGGGATAGAAAAAGTTGCTGAAAAGGAATGTTATGTGGTAGAAATACAGGGAAAAGAATCTCCTTTTAAAAAGTTATGGCTGGATAAGACAAGTTTGAACTTGATCAAAAGTGAGAGTAAAGGACCTAAGGGGGAAACAATACTAATGCTAAATTCTGATTTTAGAAAGATAAAAGGAGATTTGGAAATGCCTTACAAGACTGAGGTCTTTGTAGACAGTAACCTTATTTCTAGTTCCGCCGTGAAATCCATGGAAATAAATAAAGGACTATCCGATGACCTATTCGACCCGGCTAAGATAAAGGTAGAGAAGAAAAAAGGACCTGGTATGCCGGGAATGATGAGAAGAATGTTACAGGAGAAAGTAAAGGAGAAGGAAGAGGAAGAAATAGAAGAAAAATAGACGAAACACTGAAGGATAAAAACAGGAAATAGTCTATGAGTTATATTTGCTCCTGGAGTGGTGGTAAAGACAGTTGCTTTGCCTGTTATAGAGCGATGCGATTAGGATACAATGTCTCTTATCTCTTAAACTTCATTTCTAAAGAATATAAGAGAGTAAGTTTTCATGGTACAGAAGCTAAATTAATTGATTTACAAGAAGAGGCATTAGGCATGCCTCTTCTGCAGAAAGAGACTGCGGGAGAAGGCTACGAGCAAGAATTCAAAGAAGCAGTGAGAAGTCTAATTCCTAACGGTATAACAGGTATGATTTTTGGCGATATTTACTTACAAGAACATAGAGATTGGGTGGAAAGGGTTTGCGGAGAGTTGGGAATTGAGGCGATTGAGCCGCTCTGGGGACAAAAGCCAGAACAGATTCTGATTGACTTTATTGATGGAGGATTTGAAGCGATAATAGTTAGTGCAAAAAAGGAATTATTTGATAAAAGATGGATTGGCCGGAAGGTAGATAGAGAATTTCTTGGCTATTTAAAGGAAAACGGTATTGATATCTGTGGAGAAAATGGCGAATACCATTCCCTCGTGCTCGATGGGCCGATTTTCAAGAAAAGAATAAGGATTACGGAGAGTCGGCCGATTATGCGAAAAGGTTACTGGTTCCTTGACACTTTGGAGTATTCACTGGAAGACTTTGCTGAGCCGAGTCTTCTCGTCAGGGTTTGAATTTTTGGTTTTAATCAGAGGAATAGATGAGACTTTTATGGTTACTCCCTAGCATCTTTTTAACTCACTTTCTTTTTGGCCGGCTCGTTTCGATTCCTTACGCTCTAGCCGTATTTCACAAATGGTATTGGGCAGTTTGCGCCACATGGCCTGTGGATATTATTACTGTTCCTTTCTGGCTCCGTATTTTTTATAGGGCTACAAATTCAAGAGGCTTTCTTATTCGCGAGAGAATGGTATTTCGGTATCTTCGGAGACAAATTCAAAAGTTCACCAGAAAGAAGATTTTTAGAAGAGAACGGAAATTCCACTCCAAAATCCTCCGGCGGGCTCAGAATTGGGGACAGTTTGGGGTCATAATCGTTGCCGCCCTTCCGCTTTTAGGAGGAGGGGTGTGGTCTAGCGTTATCCTGTCACGCTTTCTTAGATTGAAAATAACAAGGGGATATTTCCTTATCTGTCTGGGCAGTGTCTTTGGAGCTTCATTTATAGCGCTGGGCATTCATGGAATTAGAGAGTTGGTTCTTAGGTTTCTCGTATAGAGGAAAAATGATTAACTTTAAAAGTTTACGGGAAGAGATGGTTACCCAGCAAATAATGGGTCGAGGACTAACGAGTCCCAGGATAATAGAAGTTTTCAAAAAAGTTCCCCGCCATCTTTTTGTCCCAGAGCAGTTCTGGAACCAATCCTATGATGACCACCCTCTTCCCATAGGAGAGGGACAGACGATTTCGCAGCCTTATATGGTCGCCTTGATGACAGACCTTCTTGATTTGTCAGGGCAAGAGAAAGTCCTGGAAATCGGCACTGGTTCCGGTTATCAGGCAGCAATTCTCGCTGAACTCGCAAAGGAAGTGTATACGGTGGAAAGGTATAAGTCGTTAGCCGAAAGAGCGGAAAAAATACTCAAAGAATTGGACTACCAGAATGTGAAAGTCCTTGTCGGTGACGGTACAAAAGGATGGGAGAAATTTTCTCCTTACGAGAGAATTATCGTTACTGCCAGCGCTCCAGATGTTCCTCAACCCTTGTTTGAGCAATTGAACGAAATGGGCAGACTTGTAATTCCCGTTGGCGGAAGGTGGTCGCAAGACCTTATGCTAATTGAAAAGAGGAAAGGTAAAATTGTAGGAAAGTCCATTTGCGGCTGTGTATTCGTGCCTTTAATTGGAGAGTATGGATACAGGGAGGCCGAATAAAAATGACTCAAGGCGTAATTGAGTTTTTGGATAGGCTATTCCCTCCGGAGGTTGTGACAGTAGTTGTGGCTGCTTTACCAATTTCAGAGCTTCGCGGGTCCATCCCGTTGGCTTTAGGGGTCTTTCACTTCTCCGTCGTAAAGGCGTATCTCTTATCCATAGTTGGGAATTTGATTCCGGTTATCCCGCTTCTTCTTTTTCTTGAGTCTTCATCTAAATGGCTAAGCACAAAGTTCAATTGGGCGGAAAGATTTTTTGGATGGCTATTCATTCGCACCAGGAAGAGAAGTGTTCTTGTGGAAAAATACGGGGCTATCGGTCTCATGCTTTTTGTGGCGATTCCTCTGCCATTGACTGGCGCATGGACCGGATGCGTGGCCGCATTTCTTTTTAGCATAAGAAGAGCATGGGCAACGCTCGCCATAACTAATGGCGTGTTGATAGCAGGAGTAATTGTCGCTCTTGCGAGTCTCGGCATAATAGAGATTTTTTAGTAGACCCATTAGAATGTAAATGAAATTTTTCCTGAGAGAATTTATGCTCCAGGAAAGAAAGGTCGGGGCGTAGCTCAGTTGGTTTAGAGCGCACGGTTCGGGACCGTGAGGTCGGCCGTTCAAATCGGCTCGCCCCGACCAGAAAGAAGAAGGGACTTCTACAAAAAAGTCCGGAGTCAACTAATGAAAAAAGTTTTAGTATTTCTTTTCTTTTTATTACATATCACACCATCGCTATGGGCTAAAGAGAAATTACTGTATGCTATTAGGTATCAAGGTCCTGCCCGCGCTCCCATTAAAGGAAATCAAATAAGCACTCAGATTTTTTCTATTAGTCCTGATAGTAACAAGAGTAAGTTGGTTTTTTCTGATGAAAACTGTTCGATTGCCTTATCGGTAGTACCGAATGTATCCATAATTGGAAAAGAAGAATTTGTTACCGGTAGAAGGAAACTTTATTGTTTTGCGATAGGACGAAATATTGAAATTGGATACGATTCTTCAGGCCGTCCTCTTCATTATTACCGCTTTGGAATGAAGAGTTTAATCTATGAGCTTTTTATTGATGGTACGAATAGATTTAAAAAGGTTTGTGAGGTGATGGGAACACAGTGTCCTAGCATGATGTGTATTGACCCTACTGGCAGAAGAATTGGTTATTTGAATTATTCAGAAAAAGCACGTACAAAATCCACTCTTTTTATACACTCCACTTTGTCCGGGAAACTTCTTAATAAAGTTGATTTATCAGAAATACTTCTTGATTGTTTTGTTTCCAGCATAGGGTGGTTGGCTGACGGAAATAGACTCTTTTTTACTTTAGATACCGGAGATGTCCATGTAACTTCCGAAGAATCCTATGAAAAAGTAGGGGCGTATTTGATGAAGGAAGATGGAACAGATTTAGTTAAACTTCCACAGTCTTTGATTTTGTTTCCGGAAAAAAAGGGATTTAGCGACCAGCCAGGAGGAGCGCAATTTATAGGACAATTGTCCGATGGAACATATATCTTCAGAGATTTTAAGTTTAGGAAAGGTTATCGTGGCACCGCAGCATCATCTTTTATTCATATAGTGAATCCGATAACTAACTCTCGAAGAGAAATTCCCTTAAAAATATCTGAGGGTCTCGGTCAGTTTAAAGTTTCCCATGACGGCACAAAGATAGGTTTTGATGTTTATGAAGATGATTCTATACATATCTGGGTGAAAGATTTAAAGACCGGAAAAGAAAATAGGATATTTTCATTTCCTGTCAGGCGTTTTAAAGGCTATTATCTGGGGCTGATTGGATGGATAGAAGATTAAACGAGACGCTGGTCGTTTTGGAATCAGTAACCGCAATTTGGGGCATCGGGGCTTGACAGTGACACTGAATTTTGGATACAATAAACTTAATGAATTTGGTATTATGAAGTTTTTTCTCATAATTCTACTGTCCGGGTGTGCTCTTTTCCCACCAGGAGTGTACCACAGAGTGCAGCAGGGCGAGACCCTGTGGAGAATATCCAGGGTTTATCAGGTTGACTTAGAGGAAGTAGCAAAGATCAACCATCTATCCGATGTTACCAGAATTAGAACAGGCCAGATGCTATTTATCCCGGGCGCTAAAGAGAGAAAAGACACATTGGCCTCTTATGAAAGGCCTGCTCCTCAGCAAAAAATAGAAGGAAAAGAGGAACCATTACCTCAAATACTCGATTTTTGCTGGCCCTTGAAAGGGGACATAACAGCCGGATTCGGAAAACAGAGCGGCAAGCGCCACCAAGGCCTGGACATAAAAGCTCCTGAGGGAACACCCGTAATATCTATCTATGATGGCGTTGTTACCTATAGTGGCGATAAGCTCCGGGGATATGGAAATATGATTATAATTAAACATAATGAGGACTATTCGAGCGTGTATGCTCATAATCGAACGAACCTTGTCAAAGAGGGGGAAAAGGTAAATAAGGAACAGGTGATTGCCGAAGTGGGAGTAACCGGCTGGACAGAAGCACCGCATCTTCATTTTGAAATAAGGGAGAAGGGCAAAGCGGTCAACCCCGTGTTCTACTTGCCCTAAAATTAGCAATGGCAGATAGTTTGGATTCAGTAAAACTGTATATGCAGGAACTGAGGACAATCCCTCAGGTTACTGAAGAAGAGATGGCTAAACTTTTTCCCAGAATAAAGAGGGGAGATGGCGAGGCAAAAAGGCGAATGATTGAGGGAAATTTGAGGTTAGTTATTAGCATCGCCAAAAGATACTCTTGCTATGGTCTTGACTTTTTGGATTTAATCGAGGAAGGAAATGTAGGTCTCATAAAAGCAATTGAGAAATATAACCCAAAAATGGGTTACAACTTTTCCACTTACGCTTTCTGGTGGATAAGGCAATATATTCAGCGGGCAATTCTGAACCAGACTAAGACCATCCATATTCCGCTTTATGCCTATGAGACTATTAAGAAACTTATTAATGTCTCCGAGAGGATGTATGAGGAGTTAAACAGGCAGCCAACTACGGCAGAATTGGCAAAGAAACTGCGCCTTTCCATAAAGAAAACTCGGAATTTTATGCAGGAAATCCAGGTTTTTGAAAAGGTTGGTTCCCTGGATAGCCCTCTGGGAGATAAGTTTGATATTTTTCTCAAAGATTTGGTGCGAGAAGGAGAAGACAAGGCGCCCGATAAGGTCGTAGAGATAATAAAGTCTCACGAAGAACTGGCCGAAATTTTAAAAAAATTGACCGCTCAAGAAGTAAAAGTCATTAAGTTGAGATATGGGATGGTTGATGGAAAAGGATACAATCTCCGGGAGGTTGGGGAGAAACTAAATCTCTCCCGGGAGAGAATAAGACAAATAGAAAAGAGGGCAGTGGAGAGATTAAAGAAGATCGTCCTTAGAATGCAACTCCATGGACTGTAATAGGGGGATTTGAGATGGAAGACCTGAAAGAACTAATTCGCAGCATTCCGGATTTTCCCAAGAAGGGAATCCTTTTTAGGGATATTACCACCCTTCTCCAGAATGGTCCCCGGTTTCACCAGGCAATCGACATTTTGGCCAAACATTATGAAGGGAAAAAAATTGATAATGTGGTGGCTGTTGAATCGCGCGGCTTCATCATTGCTTCCCCCTTAGCCTATAAATTGAAGGCCGGCATTATCCCTGTGCGTAAGAAAGGCAAATTGCCCTATAAAACTGTTGAGGCGACTTACGACCTTGAATATGGAACTGATACCCTCCAGATGCATGCGGATGCCTTCCGGCCGGGCGCGAATATCCTGATTGTTGACGACCTCCTGGCGACAGGCGGAACAGCAAAAGCAACAATTGAGTTGGTGGAAAAATTGAAGGGAAAGGTCGTAGGTATCTGCTTTTTGATAGAGTTAACCCCTTTGAAGGGCATAGAGAAACTGAAAGGATACGATGTCCGCTCTATAATAAAATATTAAGAAGATGCCCTCGTAGCTCAGATGGATAGAGCAGCGGTTTCCTAAACCGCGTGTCGGGAGTTCGAGTCCCCCCGAGGGCACCAACAATAATAAATAAGAATCAGCCTTACCCGGATGATAGACCTTCATACGCATTCTTTCTTTTCAGATGGTTCATTAATTCCTTCGGAACTCGTTTTTCGGGCGAAGAACAAAGGCTACGAAGCAATAGCCATTACTGACCATGTTGATATGTCCAATCTCGATTTCGTAATTCCCCGTATCGTCAAACTCTCTTCGGTTCTCAGTTCCCAGTATCGGATAGAAGTTATTCCGGGAGCCGAACTCACCTATGTTCCTCCTGACTTAATCCCCCCGATTGCGATAGAATGTAGAGGATTGGGGGCAAAGATTATTCTCGTTCATGGAGAAACTACAGTAGAACCTGTTCCTTCCGGAACTAATAGGGCTGCCCTATCAAGCAAGATAGATATACTTTCCCACCCCGGAAGAATAAGTTATGAAGAGATAGAGTTAGCAAGAGAAAATGGCATATTTCTCGAGATTACCTCCCGAAAAGGTCATTCTCTGACCAATAAGCATGTGGCGACTTTAGCGAAAGAGAGAGGAGCGAAGTTAATTTTCAGTACGGACGCGCATGAACCTGAGGACTTGATTGATGGCCAGCAAGCCCTCAATGTGGTCAAGAGAGCGGGGATGACGAAAAAAGACCTGGAGTTGATGTTTGAAAACGCCAGGCTCTTGGTTCGTAAAGCAATCAAAGGAACCTGAATGCCTCGTAAGTGGGTAAAGGAAGAGCTTAAGAAAGACCGACTGGCGACCTGGGTAGAAAGGTCGGTTAGCTGGGTAAATCAGAACAGGGAGAACGCGCTGATTGGCGGGATAATTATCCTTGCTATTGCGGTTTTCATTCCTTTCACGCTTTCCCACCGTGCCAGGATGAACGAGCAGACTTTTGACATCTTGGCGAGGGGCCAAGATGTACATTTTGGGAATCAGCTGGAACAGGCTATCCCTTTCTATGACCAGGTGCTGCAACAGCCCGGTTCAAAGGCTTTTCCTTTCGCCTTGCTGTACAAGGGTAACGCTTTATACGAAATGGGAAAGTACAGTGAGGCTGTCTCTGTCTATAAAATGTATCTGGAAAAATACGAAAGAGGAAAACTCACGTCTGAGGTCCTTATAAGTCTCGGCAATAGCCTGGAACAGGAGGCAAAATTTGAGGAAGCTAAGGAGATTTACCGGAAATTTTTGGATAAGTTTCCCGAGCATTACCTTTTGCCCGCAGCCTACCAGGGTTTAGGAAGGTGCTATGAAAAACTGGGGCAGAAGGACGAAGCAATTAAGACCTATCAGCAGATTTCCAGTTTCTACCCGGGCGGGGCTTGGAAAGACATGGCCGAGGCGAGAATAAAAGCATTATCCCCTACGCAGTGAATCCATTCTGGGCCAGATTTTTCAAGAGGAAAATTCAAGTTTTTTCTTGACTTTTTCCTCTTTTTTTTGATAGCCTATCATTTAAATATAATCATATTATTTTATTATCTTACAGTTTTATGAGGAGAAGATAGTTGAGAAGAGCTATTTTATCTTTCCTTCTCTTTTGTATCATTGTTCTGTCTCTTCAAGTTTGTCTGGCGGGCGTTAGAGTAGGGGAAGAGGTCAGGATAAGATGGGTACCAATAAACAACGAAAATGAGAGCTACTTCTATCAGAGGACGAGATTCTTTATTGAGGGAATATTGGCAGAGGGAGTAACGGTTGGCTTGAAATTACAGTCCAGAGGTTTTTGGGGTGTTGACACTTCAACAGTAACCATTGAGGGACTGACCAGGACGAATATGCTTCCCTGGATTGAGAGTGCGTATATTAGAGTTGACGAATTTTTTAGGCTCCCTTTATATCTGGTTTTTGGAAGGCAGTCTCTCCGATACGGAAATGGGCTACTGGTCAATGACAATGTGTCAGGTTACGATGCCATTAAACTATCAGCCCTTTTACCCTGGAGGGTCGATTGCGAGCTATTAATGGTGAAACCCACGGAGGCAGATGGAATTAGCCCCAATAACTGGAATGAGAAAAGTGCTTATGGAATATTTTTTAAGAGAAAATGGAAAGAGATTACTCCCCAAATTTCTGGCTTCCTGGAAAGAGACGAAACTAATAGCGTAGAGAAGAACTTTATGGGCCTTGACTTAACCGGAGAACCGGGAAAAGGGGTATATTATTGGGCTAGCATAATCAGCCAGTCCGGAAAGGAGGGAGGGAGAGATTATAAAGGTCTGGCCTATTCGTTGGGTGGGAACTTTGAGGCCGAGACCAGAATCGGTAAGGGAATACTTGCCTGCGAATATTTTGTTGGTAGCGGAGAAGGAATTCCCCCTACTGGAAAGGATGAAAATTTCTTCTCCGGCTACGGTCATCTGTCTGAAGAGGAGTATGGCGAGTATTATATGGAAAATAGGAGCGAAGTTAGAGACGGAGACCCCGATTATGCAATCACTAATTTAAAAGTATTCAAACTGGGAGCGTCCATTTTTCCAATTCCTGAACTGGGGACGGGGCTTAACTATTTCATCTACAATTCTTATGCTCCCAAGGGTAACATAGGAAACGAAGTTGACCTGTTCGTTAACTATAAGTATTCCCAAAATCTGTCACTTCGCCTGGCGTATGGTATCTTTATGAAAGGAAAGATTGGTAAGAATAGCGCAGATAAAGTTCTTGGGGAAGTCCTGGTAAAATTCTAATTCCCACCACTATATGGGCTGCTGGACTATAAAACAATTATAACAAAACTGAAGAGAAAGGAGGAAAAATGAAAAAAGCGGCAATTGGTTTGGTAGTGGTAAGTATCCTCGTGAGTTTACCGGTCGCGAGTGAGGCAGTCAACATGAGAAGTAGATTAGGATTGGGTTATTCTGACTGTTCGCCTCTAAGTGGTTGGTCCTTCAGGTATTGGCTGACCGAAGTTCTTGCTGCAAATGGAGTTATTGGTTTCCATTTTGAGACAGACGCAAATGAATTCCTTCTGGGAGGTAGAATAATCTATAAAGCCAAAGACGAAACTAACCTCAACCTGTATGTGGGCATGGAAATTGGCGCGGACTTGAGACAGAATGTTGATGACAATTTTTCCGTAGGCCCGTTTGCAGGAGCGGAATACTTCTTCGCCGGACTGCCCAATCTGGGTTTTGGAGCGGAGATTGGTGCTTATTATCAGAGCGTCGATTCGGCCTTTGCCACACTTTTTGGTGGGCTCGCCATACATTACTATTTCGGTGCTCCTAAGGAAGTTGTAAAACCGAAAGAGAAGAAAGAAAAGGTACCTGCCAAAAAGAAATGATTATGCCTGAAAATAATATTCTCCACCTTTCAATTTTGTGGCATATGCACCAGCCATGTTATAAGGACCCCGTTGAGAATAAATTTGTGCTTCCCTGGGTGAGGCTTCATGCGACCAAGGACTATTATGACATGGTAGCGTGCTTGGATGAGTTCCCCAAAATTCATGTAAACTTCAATTTCGTCCCTTCCTTGATGGACCAGATAAACGACTATGTCCAGAATAATGTGACTGACCGCTTTCTGGATTTGACTTTGAAACCTGCCAATAAACTATCATCAGAAGAAAAGGTCTTTATTCTCCAGAATTTCTTTACGGCAAACTGGGAAAACATGATTAAGCCCTTTCCTCGCTACTGGGACCTTTTGTCCAAGAGGGGGAGGTTTGTGACTTTGGAAGAACTTAAAGAGATTGAAAAAAGGTTCAGCATCCGAGACCTTCTTGACTTACAGGTACTTTTCAACCTCGCCTGGATAGACCCTTATCTCCGAACGCAGGATATTGAACTCCGGCAATTGGAGAAGAAAGGGAGGGGATTTACCGAGGAAGAGAAGAAATTAGTGATAGAGAACCAACTGGGAATAATGAAGAATGTCCTCGGTAAGTATAGGGAGAATCAGGAGAAGGGACAGATAGAAATCTCGGTTTCTCCCTACTACCATCCGATTCTGCCTCTCCTGATTGACATTCAGGCAGCAAAGATGGCAACCCCTGAAATCATCCTTCCCAAGGAGGATTTCCGTCGCCCGGAAGATGCGAGGGCTCAAATTGAAAGGGCGGTTATATGCTATGAAAAGTTCTTCGGTCAAAAGCCGAAAGGGATGTGGCCTGCAGAGGGCGCAGTTTCAGAAGGAATTGTTCCGTTAATTTCCAGCGCCGGAATAGACTGGATCGCAACTGATGAAGACATCTTAACATCCTCTATGGGGGTTTCTCCTCATAAAGCCGACATTCTTTACAAGCTCTACCAGTTCAGGACGAATGGGAGTTCCTTAAGAATCGTCTTCAGAAACAAGAAACTATCTGACCTGATTGGCTTTAGCTATGCGAAGGTTCCAGCCGAAGAGGCGGTGAAGCATTTCATGCAGGAACTTCATATTATTCAAAACCGAGTAAGGAACTTTCCCGGACCCCATCTGGTCAGCGTCATACTCGATGGAGAGAACTGCTGGGAATACTATAAGAACGATGGCCGGGATTTTCTCGTGAGGCTTTATCAGGCAATCAGCGATAACCCACTTTTGGAGTCCATAACCATCAGTGAATTCATAAAAAAGTGCACGGACGCGGTTTCCCTGCCCAGGTTATGGAATGGTTCCTGGATTAATCAGAATTTTGGCGTCTGGATTGGCCATAGGGAGGACAATCTCGCCTGGGACTACCTTGCTAAGGCGCGTAACATGTTGGCCCATTTTGAAGAGAGAAGTTCTGGAAAATATAAGGAAGAGATAGAGAAAGCAAAAGAGGAGATATATGTCACCGAAGGAAGTGACTGGAACTGGTGGTACGGAGATGAACATCGCTCTTCCAACAATTTAGCATTTGATAGTCTTTATAGAAAACACCTCATGAATGTGTATACCTTTCTCGGCGAAAAAGTGCCAGACTGGCTGTACATTGCCATTTCTGGCCAGGAGAAACCGCGTCCGAAGCGCGAGCCCATTGACCTCATACATCCTACCATGGACGGTAAAGTAACTCACTATTTCGAATGGCAAGGCTCCGGACAATATGATGTCCCTGAAACCACAGGACCCATGCATCGTCGAGCGAGCATTATCAAAAGTTTCTATTACGGATTCGACCTAAATAATCTCTATCTACGCATAGACACAAGTATGCAACTTTCGTATGAGACCTTGAGGGACCTGACAATCAAAATAAACTTCTTTAAGGAATTCCCCCAACAGGCAAGAATCAAAATGCTCGAGAATCGAAATCTAGGCCTTTCCCTTTTTGACGTGGTGCAAGAGGAACACAGAGAGAATTATCAGAATTCCAAAGATTTGACCTCTATCGTCTATCAAAAGATTATAGAATTGAGTATACCCTTCGCTGACCTCAAGGTAAAAGCCGGACAGCCGATAGAGATGGTACTCGTTCTGGAGAGGGAAAGCATTGAACTGGAAAGGTGGCCTTACCACGGCACCCTAAGGCTCGTTGTTCCGGGGGAAAACTTCACTCTCGAGCACTGGTCGGTTTGATAGTTTTCAGATAGTTCAGGAAAATATCGCCAAGCATTTCCGCTGTTAGAAATCAGCCTATATCTCCCATAAGGAGGTGAGAAAGATGTCGAGATGGACATTCTGGCTTCTCCTTGTCCTTTTAGCCGTGCTTCTGATTCTTGATGGCCTGTTTGCGCTAAGAGAATTCCGAAAAAATAGAAAGCCCGGCAGCCTCGTCCTCCACTATATCCTCCTGTTGATTCTCACAATGCTCGTTCTGAGGCTGATGATTGCAGTCTTTGCCCTGGCACTGCCCATTTAACCTAAATCAAAATCACCCCAAGGAATTACATGCCCCGGCTAAAAAAGGCCCAAAATTCGCGTTTTAAAACCCCTTTTTTCTCCGAGACGGGTAAAATTATGTCTTCCAGCAATTTCCTCGTCTTATTCCCTACCATACCCATCCGCACCCATTCCAGACCCAGAATCAAAGGAAATTCCCCAACCATAACATAATGGAAGAGGGCCAGTCGGAACACAAATTTTGCCATTTTTTGTCCTAAACGACTACATATAATGTATATTATGTTAACTTTACCCAAATGGGGAGGCTTCAACCGAATCATTAATCTTTTATCAGTTAGCCTGAAAACACAAATTAAAGTTGATAAATGTTTATAGTTTGCTTTAAATTTATCGCTATAAAAGGACAAAAATCTTTGATTTTGATTATCTTTTGGGGGATGGCGAATTTCTACTTTCATGCTGAGGTCGTTGGGCGTTCTACGTAAGAGATGGATACATAGGGTGAGCCAAAAATTGGATTTTCTTTTGTTAGTCACCACTTTGAAATATGTTCCCTCCCCTCTCTCTTCTCTACTTTTGGCCAAAATGTTTAGTGTTTCTACTTTACAATTTTTTAACAGGGACTTAACCCAATCTTAACATGTTGATGGTAAAATTTTATTAGAAGGTAGTCAATAGAGGAGAAGAAAA
>Ga0315308_1001224_pt1 | contig 14764 bp, 16 predicted proteins | sample TDP3_MG_FD_203078 | JGI IMG/M metagenome (GOLD analysis project Ga0315308, IMG submission 203078) | Freshwater sediment microbial communities from Lake Towuti, South Sulawesi, Indonesia - TDP3 | ecosystem: Environmental > Aquatic > Freshwater > Lake > Sediment | place: Indonesia: South Sulawesi... | reverse complement strand
TGATGACGCGAAACACCACTGAAGGTATAAATCTTGTCGCTAGCGGCCTCAAATGGTGGAAGGGTGACAAAATAGTGACCTCGGTTTTGGAGCACCACTCCAACTTCATTGTTTGGCTCAGGGTCAGAGACAAGCACAGTGCCAAAGTTGAGGTTGTGATGCCTCGCAAACCAGTTGAGAAGGGTCTCCTGCATCCGGCGGACTTCGAGAAAGTGGTTGACGACAAAACTAGAATGGTGGCTTTAACCCATGTGTCAAACGTTTTGGGCGTGATTACCCCTGTAAAGGAGATTGCAGAAATCGCGCACAAACACGGCGCCTTAGTTCTGATTGACGGTGCTCAGTCGGTGCCCCACATGCGGGTTGACGTGCAAAAATTAGGCTGCGACTTTCTGGCTTTTAGCGGGCACAAGATGTGTGCGCCCACAGGGTCAGGCGTGCTCTACATAAGAGAGGAAGCACAGAAAGAAGTCGAACCCGTTTACATAGGTGGCGGAACCATCGAAGAAGTCAATGTCGACAGCTACAGGCTTGAGGAAGGACTCGGACGCTTTGAGGCGGGAACTCCAGACGTGGCAGCCGTCATCGGACTGGGCGCCGCGGTCGATTACTTGAACAAAATAGGCATGGAAAACATTGAACGCCATGAGAAAGTGCTCACAAAACTGATGTATGAGGGTTTGACGGGCACTCCCAAGGTTGATGTGTATGGCCCCGAACCAGAGCGCCGAGTGGGCATCATACCCTTCAACGTTTCTGATCTGAACCCACACGATGTGGCTTTAGCCTTGGACGTTTCAGCCAACATCATGGTAAGGTCGGGGCATCACTGCGCCCAACCTCTGTCAAAGACCGTGATTTTCAAGCCTGGAACAGTGCGAGCCTCAGCCTACTTCTACAACACCAAGAAAGAAATAGAAAAGCTGGTCTCTGCTGTTAAAGAGATAGCGGAAACGCTTGCCAAATAGTTTAAAGTCTGATGAAGTCCTGCGCAAACTTCCTTTTTTTCTGTTAGTTTGTGTTCATTAGAAGTGATGTTTCTCTGCGGGCTAGAAGACGACCGGCGCAACGATGAAGGCGCATCCATTGTAGTCTTTTCCCATCTCTGCCGCTCTAAACAAGAATGGATACAGTTTTTTCCTAACTGCAAATATATGAACTTCGTTAAAATGTGTTTCGAGGAATTGATGAACAATGCCCAACATCTGCGGAGAAATATAGTATTCTAAGTCTGGATGGCTGACTACAAGCTCGTTGCACTTCTTTGATTCTTTTTCGTTCTTCTTTATGCACAATTTACAGTCTTCGACTTTAAGTGGTTCGTATTCCTTAAAAAACCCTCTGCGGCAATCCTCTTGAGCAAGGAGACCAATTACTTTTCCTTCGTCCGTTATGAGTTCTATTCCCTGGAATTTCAGAGTGTCTTTCTGCATCTTTGTACCGGTTTCTTCTTCAAATTGTTCACCCCAACTAAATATGCTCATTCTTTCACCCCTAAATATTGGTTCCAGTTTGTTCCACAGTTGATCGACTTCTTTGAGGAACCTTGCGATTTCTCTTCCCTTTTCTGTTAGTTTGTAGACAATTCCGTCTTTAGTGATTACGGAGTTTTCCAAAAGGAAGTTAAGATGGTAGTTGAAGTTTCCTGTGCTGGTTAGATGCCTAACGTGCTCCGCTGTGTCTAACAGGTCAGAATAAGCGGCTTTTCCCGCCTCTTCTAAGCGTCTAACTATTTTGTTTCTTGTGGGGTCGACGACAATTGAGAACACATCGCTTTTCCTCAAAGACATCACCTAAGAGAGTTCATAAGAAAATTGCATATAGCATTTTTTGACTATAGTCTCGTCATCTACACAGCGATATGAGCGACTCAAATGAAGGTGTTTACTTGTCTAAAGCAGCGCTGATGGATAAAATCGCCAGCAAAGTTCGTGTTTGCGTAAAGTGCCCCCTTTCCAAAGGACGACGAAAAACAGTTCCAGGTGAAGGCAACATAGACGCTTCTGTGATGTTTGTGGGCGAGGCACCAGGTTACTGGGAAGACGTTAAAGGCTTGCCTTTTGTAGGCGCCGCAGGCAAAATTCTGAACACGCTTTTAGAGAAGATAAAACTTACACGAGAAAAAGTGTTCATCACAAACGTGGTGAAGTGCAGACCACCTGAAAACCGTGACCCCCAACCAAACGAAGTGAAAACATGCACCTCACTTTATCTCAACCGCCAAATCACGATTATCCAGCCTAAAATAATCGTCACGTTGGGCAGACACTCAACAGCCTACATCCTGTCAAAAACGGGCTTTGAAAAAGAGACAATCAAAGGGGTTACTCAACTGAGAGGAAGAGTCTATCAAAGAAGGTTTCTGAATTTGCCAGTAACAGTGATTCCCATGTTTCATCCAGCCGCAGTCCTGCACAACCCAAAGTTTAGGGAGGCGCTAGAAAGTGACTTCGAACTCTTGAAAAAAGAACTCAAGAAGCGAAGTTGACGATGACGTTTGCGTAGGTTTTTGCCATGTTCAAGACATCCTTGGCATAGATGAACTCGTTGTATGTGTGGATGACTTCTTCGTAGCCCGGTCCAAAGGCAACGGTTGGAATGCCCAGCAGCTCTCTGAAAAAATGGGCGTCACTGGTCGCAGCCATATAGGTGGCGGAGGGCTTGTAGTCAAACACCTGTTTCGCGCCTTGCTGAACAGCCTTTGTCAACGAATGAGTAGCTGGTGTAAAAGACGGCAGCGTCCTGTTGATAACCTCATACTCAACGTTTTTAGGAAGCAAACAGCGAATGCACTCTTCAACGCCGTCGGGACTGCCGCCAACCGGAATCCTTATGTCAACCTCAGCCTCGCAAAACTCGGGCACGACATTGACCTTGGTTCCGCCTTTTATCAAGCCCAAACTTGTAGTGTAATGGTCAAGCGTGCGGGTTAAACTGTTCACTGGCACACCTTGCTTCTCTGCAACCCTACGCAGCTCTTGTCCGCCGTTTCGCACAAGTGTCTCGGCTTCTTTGGGAATCGCTACAGCCTCGCTCTCCAACGCCTTGAGTTTCTGGACAAAGTCAGTGAGCATGTTGACGGCGTTTCTGCCTAGGACTGGCTTGCTTGCGTGCGCTGGTTTTCCATGGGCCTTAACTCTTATCCAAAAGGTTCCACGTTCGCCTCCGACTACGCTGTATTCGCTGTCTAGGTAGCCTGTGGGTTCGGTTATGAGACACGCGCTGCCACTCAGTTTCTTGTTCTGCAGCAGCCAGAGAGCGCCTCCGGGTCCCTTTGCCTCTTCGTCCGACACGCTCGCAACCGTTATTTTCCCAGGCAAGTCATCCTCGAAGTCTTTGACCGCAGCAAGAGCCATGAGCATGGCTGCCACTCCACCCTTCTGGTCGCTTGCCCCTCGACCAAAAATCTTTCCATGTTTCATCACTCCCTCATAGGGATGAATGCCCCAACTTGAGAGGTCGCCGGCTGGAACCACGTCTATGTGTCCACACAAGATCAGCGAAGGCTTGCCTCTTCCAACCGTGGCAACGACGCTGATATGGCCTTTAGCCGGCTCAAAGGTCTGGTAATTTACTTCCTCGGTTTGGAGAAAGCGCTCGATAACTTTGGCTGCTTCGGAGACATCGCCCGGAGGGTTCTCACCCTTAGCTTGAATTATTTCACAACAGAGCTTGTTTAATTCTTTTTCGCGGCGCTCAACAACCTCGCCAGTTTTGGTTCCCAATTTTTTCAAGAGGATTACCCCTAATGATTTTGTGTTGCCTACAGCCTCTGTTTAGTCATGCGAATGCTTAATAAATGGATGCTCGTCTTCACTTATGCCTAACCGAAGTTTACGCGAAGGAGTGTATGTTTCAGACATGGCGAAGTTCAAGGTTATTGTTTCAGACCCCGAGGAGGGCAAGTCAAAGGTTGTCGAGTTGGAGGGCAATCGAGCCGTGCCACTCATTGGCAGACGACTGGGCGAAACAGTTGACGGGTCCGTCGTGGGCATGTCGGGCAGAAAATTGCAGATCACCGGCGGGTCTGACAGAGACGGTTTTCCTATGCGCCACAACATTCACGGAGGAGTGCGCGTCAGCGTCATCGTCAGCAAAAGTGTAGGATTCCATCCCCAACGCGAAGGAGAACGTCAGCGCAAGACTCTTCGGGGAAACGTCATCACAGAAGACATAGTTCAGGTCAACGCGAAAGTTGTGGAAAAAGCGAAGAGAGCCGAGAGGCCAAAGAAAGAGAGAAAGGTGAAGGCTGAGGCAGCAGAGCCTGAAAAAGTGGCAACTCAGACAGAGCCTAAGCCTGGAGAAACGACGGAGGCTCCCAAGTCCGGAGGTGAATCTTCTGAAGAAGCTGCCCAAGCAACCTGAAGTCAACATTGGAACTATTGGGCACGTAGACCATGGAAAAACCACATTGGTTCAAGCATTAACGGGTGTTTGGGCGTCTAGACACAGTGAAGAACTCCGTCGCGGCATCACAATAAAGCTGGGCTACGCAGACGCACCCATCTACAAATGCCCAAAGTGCCCACCTCCCCAGTGCTACTCCACTGAACCGAAGTGCAAGGGCTGCCCGGAACCAGGCGAGTTTGTTAGGGCTGTGAGTTTTGTGGACGCGCCGGGTCACGAGGCCCTTATGGCCACCATGTTGTCTGGCGCTGCGGTGATGGACGGTGCTATGCTAGTGATTGCGGCGGATGAGTCGTGTCCCCAACCGCAGACACGGGAGCATTTGGCGGCCATTCAAATTGTGGGTGTCAAGAACTTGGTTATTGTTCAGAACAAAATCGACTTGGCTGACGAGAGAAGAGCGCTTGAGAGCTATCAAGAGATTATCAACTTTGTGAAAGGGAGCATAGCTGAAGACGCGCCTATAATTCCTGTTTCGGCTCAACACGGTGTCAACATAGACGCCCTCATTCAAGCGTTCGAGGAACGGGTTCCAACGCCCAAACGAGACCCTTATAAGCCGCCTAGAATGCACGTTGTGCGTTCGTTCGATGTGAACAAGCCTGGGACACTGGCAGAGGAATTGGCGGGCGGCGTCATTGGCGGCACCATACTCCAAGGAGTGTTCAAAGTCGACGACGAAATCGAGATTCGCCCCGGAATACGCATCGAAAAGCAGGGGCGAGCCGTTTACGAACCCTTGTTCACCGAAATCGTGAGCCTTCACGCGGGCGGCAGAACAGTTAAGGATGCTCAGCCAGGCGGCCTAGTGGGTGTCGGAACCCTTCTCGACCCCTCTTTGACAAAAGCTGACGGGTTGACTGGAAACATCGTGGGCAAGCCTGAGATGCTGCCGTCGACGCTGTCAGAAGTGACGATTGAAACGTATCTCTTTCCAAGAGCGGTTGGGACCAAAGAGTTGATGGAAGTTGGAAGAGTGCAAGTAGGTGAGGCGCTTCTCTTAGACGTGGGGACCATCATAACTGCGGGAACTGTAACCTCCATTAAAGGAGAAAACGCCACGCTCAAGCTGAGTCGACCGGTTAGCGCTGAAGAAGGAGCCAGAGCCGCATTGAGCCGAAAAATCGCTGGAAGATGGCGTCTGATAGGCTACGGAATAATAACGTAATAGTTTTATCTATTCTACTTCGCTGAAAGAATAAGCATTTGGGAAAAAAAGTGACAATTAAAGTAATCTTGGACTCTAACTTCCTTTTCATTCCGTCACAGTTCAAAATAGACATCTTTGAAGCGTTGATGAACCTTCTAAATCAGGGGTTTGAACCAGTTCTACTCTCTTCAACGCACCAAGAATTACGAAGGATGACAGAAAAAGGCTCACCAACCAGGCGAAAACAGGCGGCGCTGGCGCTTAGATTGGCAGAGAAATGCAGTTTAGTCAAAGTTGAGAAAGGCGCAGGAGAAACAAACGACGACGTGATTCTTCGAATAGCAGACCAGTGGAAAAGTCCAGTCGCCACAAACGACCGAGAACTGCGAAAGAAACTGAGAGACCAAAACATACCCGTCATCTTTTTAAGAGGCAAGAGCCGACTAGAGCTAGAAGGCGCCATATAGTTGATTTTCTCGTTCTTCTATTGTAGTTCCGAAAGGCTAATATGTTTGGGTTCTTTATGTGAACAAAAGCCTAGCTTATAAGGAATCGGTTATGTTTAAATTAATCACGTTGGAAGACACCATTCGCATTCCACCCGAAAAATTCAGCCAACCCATCGAAACCGTGACATACGAACAGTTGAAGAGCAAATACGAAGGCATGGTCGACGAAGAACTAGGCTACGTAATAGCAGTGACAGACATCCAAGTTAACCCGGTTGGAAAGATAATTCCAGGCGATGGCGCAACATACCACAAAACCCGTTTCTCCATCCTAACATTCTTCCCAAAGATTCAGGAAATCGTTGAAGGAGAAGTCGTTGAAATCGCTGACTTCGGCGCCTTCGTGCGCGTTGGTCCAATAGATGCTTTGCTACATGTCTCTCAACTCTTAGACGACTATATATCCTACGACGAAAAACAAGGCGTCCTCATGGGCAAAGAAACTAGACGCAAACTAGCAACAGGCGACCCCGTCAGAGTGCGTGTCACAGCGGTCTCGCTGGCAAGAGGCGGAGGCTCAGGCAAAGTCGGCGTCACTGCACGCCAACCCTTCCTCGGCAAACTCGAATGGATAAAACACGACCTAGAAAAACTGAAAAGCGCCGAAGTGGAGAAAGCCAAAAAGCCACAGCTGGAACAGAAGGCACCAGCGACTAAACTAGCCAGCAAACAATAAGAAACGCGGGTGAAGACAAGCAGATGAGTGAGAAAGCCTGTCGAGAATGCAACTCCATAACCAAGGAGCCGGTGTGCCCCAACTGCAAGTCAACCAACCTGAGCGACGACTACTCAGGAATAATCATAATCCTGGACCCACAGGGCTCAGCCATAGCCCACCTTATGAAAGTGACAAAAAAAGGAAAATACGCGCTGCGAGTCAGATGACAAAACCGCATTTTGACTGTTCTTCCTCCCTCAGAGGAGGCCACAAAAAATAAAAAAATCAAAAACACCCACACAAACGTTAATCCTTCCCACTGGACTACGTCAAGAACTAAGAACTCCCCTAGGACAGTTGATAACCGGCTCACCAGACGAAACTATGACAAAACTGAAACAACTGATCTCAGAGCAAAACCCCCCAAAAATAGTCGCGGTGGGCGACGTCGTCTCCAAAAACATGAGGGAGCACCACATTATAGCCCACACGATAATCGTAGACAACCGGGTCTTGAGAGAAACAATCAAACCAATAAAAGTCAAAGCAGAAACAACCCTCTACGTCAAAAATCCCCCAGGGATGCTCACCAGAGAGGCGTGGACAACCATGCAAGAAGCGTTAAGGAGAGACCGACCAACACGAGTGCTCGTCGATGGCGAAGAAGACCTTTTCACGTTGGTGGCGGTGTCTGAAGCGCCCGAAAACACGCTTGTGGTTTACGGGCAACCAAACCAAGGTGTGGTCGTAGTCAAGGTTACCGAAGAGACAAGGAGGAAGGTGCAATTAATTATAGACGCTATGCAACCTGTAGTCGAAAAGTCTAAATGACAGATGCCTTTATCAAAATCAACAACCCACAACAGAAGAGATAACCAATGGAAGTCAAAATAACAGAGGAGCAAAAAAACATTCTGCTAAAGAGAAGAGAGATACTGTTCGAAGTTGAACACTCCCAGACGAAAGGAACTCCGTCACGTTTCGAAATTCGCAGCAAACTGGCTGAGATGTTAAAGACAAAACCCGAACTGGTCTATATAAAACGAGTTGAAACCAAAACAGGAACAATGGAAGCAAGGGGCGAAGCAAACGCATACGAGTCTGTTGAACAAGCCAAACTAGTAGAGCCAGAATACATCGTCGCCAGAAACATGCCTTCTGAAAAGAAAGAAAAGGCAGAAGAGAAGGTTGAAGCACCACCCAAGAAAGAAGAGAAACAAGAGAAAACAGAAAAACCAGAAAGAACCGAGCAGCCGGCAGAGAAGAAGGAATAATGAATGGCTGGAAAGTCAAGAGGGAAAGGAAAGCCCGCTGAAAAAGCGGCTGAAAAACCAGCGGAGAAACCAAGCGCAAAGCTTGCAGCCGAAAAACCAACCGCTGTTGTTGAAAAACCCGTCGAAAAGCCAGTTGAGAAACCCAAAGAAGAGAAGAAGCCTCCAAAGGTCAAGAAGAAAGAGAAGGGCGCCTACACACGCTATAAAGTTGACGAGAAGGGATTGACCCGACTGCGTCCATACTGTGAAAGGTGCGGACAAGGATACTTCATGGCGGATCATGGGGACCGCTATTCGTGCGGTCACTGCGGCTTCACCAGATACAAGCGGGCGTGAACTTGCTTAAATCGAGCGCTTTCTATAAGGGTCATTAGTGTGAGAGGCTTGACGGAATGATCAGAGTGGGTGTTTTTATTCATCATTTGTCGGCTGAACGCTTTTGGGATATTGAGAAGCCTATTCCCCCGGTTCAGATAGCCACCAACCTCAACTTAGTGGGTGTTGAGAAGAGGCGGGACGACCTTCTCGAGGTGCCCTTCGTCTTCACTATAAACTATAATCCCTCTGTGGCGCAGATCAGCGTGAAGGGGAGAGCCCACGTGACGGGTGAAAGAGACGAGTTGAATAAGATTCAAAGTGCCTATTCAGAGAAGAAGCCTCCGCCGCCGGTTATCGTTCAGTCTATTTCCAATGTAGCCTTTCTGGAATCTATAATAATAACGCGAACTCTGAACATTCCGCCGCCTGTTCCGCTTCCTCAGATACCGCCTGGACCAGTTGAAGGGGAAAAGAAGCCGGGTGAACCGTCTTATAGGGCTTGAGACCGGTTTTGTTGAGTGTTTGTGCGTGTGTGCACGGTTGACCTAGCCCCTCTATTTGGATCCAAATAGGTTTTTGTCAGTAGTATAATTGTTTGTGACCGTGAATGAATTTGGGGGTCTCGTTGGAGAAGGTGTTTGTTTTGAAATGAAATTGTGGATAGCGAGTGGTTTGTTTTTTGTTTGTTGCTTTGGGCTTTGCTTTTTGATTTTGAGGAGGTACACGGCTGTTCCGAAGATGGCTATGATTATTGTTGCTGTGAGGGCTGCTTCTTCGGTGTAGCCTGGTCCAAAGAGCGGACTTCTGTTTACGATGAAGTTAACGGTGTCTTGTTTTGTGTTTCCGGCTTTGTCAATGGCTTTAAGGTCGATTGTATGGTTTCCTTCATCTAGTTCAGTGAAGGTGTAGTCTATGTTTCTTCCTATATTGATCCATGAGCCAGTGTCTAGCCTAATTTCGTAGTGACTTATGCCAGATGTCTCATCTGAGCCCGTCCATGTAACAGTTATGGTAGATGATTTTATTTCATAACCCGGGCTGGGTGAGGTTATTGTAACTGTTGGGGTAGTTTTGTCAATTTTCACTGTTTCTAATTTTGCTGTTTCCACGTTGAAAGGGGTTGCTCTGTCTGTTGACCTATAGTATATAAATGTGCTTCCTTCGTTGGTGACAGTGAAGGGTGCTGTATAGGTTATCCAAGTGATATTTTCAAAACTGTATTCCACTTTTCCGATTCCAGAGATATCATTTGAGGACAGAGTTGCTGTGACGTTTGACGTAAACCAATGATTGTCTCCTAAAACGCCACTCAGACTAATTGTAGTAATAGGAGGAGTTACGTCCAGAGGCCAAGGATTCATAAGCGGATATCGGTCGCTATTATTCACATTTATCTCATATGGTATATCTACTATTCCATCGCTGCCAGTTATATTCTGATGAGGACCACTAAACAGGTCAGTCCCATTGTAATTGCTCCAATAGTTTCCGCCAGAAGGATAACCATTATCCCAAACGTTGGCATAGCTAAATGGTCCGATACTCACTTGTTGAGGGTTGTCCATGAAGCTGTTGTGGAAAATTGTGTTGTTTGAAGTGCGCCCGAGGTTCATGCCAATGCTGTTGTTTTCTATGTTGTTTCCACCTATGCTGTTGCTAGAAGAGTCAGAAAGTCCTATGCCATTCGCGTTGTCTGTTATGTTGTTTCCTGAAATGTTGTTGTTGTTTGAAAAGGAAGAGAGTTCTATACCATATTCCCCGTCCTTTGTTAAGTTATTTCCAGAGACGTTGTTCTGTGAAGAACCACTATGGAGCCAGATGCCATAGTAACCGCTGCGTTCTACTAGATTGCCAGATACTGTATTGTTTGAAGAGTCAAAGAGGTAGATTCCAAAATAATCGTTGTCTATAAGGTTGTTTCCAGTTATGGTATTGTTTGAAGAGCCTTGGACCCAGATGCCAAACTCGTTGCTCGTAGCGTTGACATTTGATATTAACGAGTTTTTGGTGTATGCGAGTAAGACGCCTTCCATGTTGTTTTTCATGTCTAGATTGCGGATTATTATGTCTGTTGAGTTTACTATTGCCAAGTATCCAGCGTCTAAAGGAACCGTCTGGTTTTGCTTGTTAATCCAGTAATAGATCAGCTTGCCATTTACGGTGTTTGAAGTATCAACATCATTTATGAAGTCTGAAAGCTTCGAGCCCCAGACTTCAAAATGATATTTGTTTCCGGTTAAAATGTTGTTCCTTAAAACGTTATTCGAAGAGTAAAAAAGTTGTATGCCATACCTGTTGTTTGTTGTTATGATGTTTCTTGATATGCTATTGTTGGGAGACCCAAGGAGATAAATGCCACTATAGTTGTTTATTGTTATGTTGTTTCTATCCAACGTGTTATTTGAAGACGATTCGAGCCACACGCCGTGTGCTCCGTTGTGTGTCATGTTGTTTCCAGAAATGAGGTTGTTCAGTGACTTATCGATATAAACGCCATTGTCTTTGTTGTCTGCTATTTCGTTTCCAGATAAAATGTTGTGAGAAGACTGAGTTAGTTTGATGCCAATGTTGTTGTTGATTATTTTGTTCTGCGTTACGTTACAGTTGTTTGCGTAATATAATCCGATTCCGCTGTCGATGAGAGACTTTAGACCGCTGTTTCGTATTGTAAAGTTAGTTACGGTAGCCTGTCTGGCGGTTATGTTCACTACGGTTCCGATGTGGTTTCCGTCAATGATTGTTGTATCCCTGCTCTCTCCTATTAGTGATGCAGTCTTGTTTACAACAATGTTTTCATAGTATGTTCCATTCCTTACAAAGATGGTATCTCCGTCATTCGCATTGTTAATAGCCTTCTGTATTGTTGGATAATTATCTGGAACTATTATTGTTTTAGGCTGTGTCTTAACTAGTTGAACACTGAACGCCGATGTTAACATACCTACTAACAACAATGTCAAAATGGTTCCCGATACAGCTTTCGTTTCCAATTTTTTCTCCTTTCTCAGTTAAACATGAGACACAACAAACGTTTATGCCTTATTAAAAGAGTCTTCAAGTTCTTACTCATTCAAAGACTTCTTTTTCAATCATAAACAGAGGCGACCTATCATATTGAATAGACAAAAATGAGGTTACATCCTTAGTTAGGTTCATTCTTTTCCGAAATTCTTGACTACTATGGCTATGTCTTTTCCCTCTATCTTACTGTCTCCGTTTACATCAGCTAAAGGGTTCCATCTTGGGTGTGTTAGACATGAACCGAATGCTTTAGCAACAATCGCTATGTCTTTTCCATCTACAATTCCGTCATCATTCAAGTCACCAAGCAAAGGAACGTAAGGGTTCATAAGGGGATATTGGTCTCGATTGCTTGCATCGATAACATATGGGGTGTCGCCTATACCATCATTTCCAGTCACATTTTGGTAAGGACCACTATAAAAGTCGGTGCCGTTGTAGTCACTCCAATAATTGCCACCAAAAGAATATCCGTTGTCCCAGTTGTTTTTTGAACCGTCACCTGATACTTGAGGATTATTTCCTACAAAGTTATTATGGTAGATTGTATTGACACGCGAACTGTAAAAGATGATGCCCTTTTCGTTGTTTTGGATTATGTTTCCTGTTATGGTGTTGCCCATTGACCTTAAAAACGAGATACCGACTCCTAAGTATAGTTTGTTGTCTTTTATGTTGTTATTTCTTATGGTATTGTTGTCGGAATCAACTAGTTGAATCGCATAATAGCCCATTCTCGTGATGTTCGAGTTTTCAATAAGGCAATTTTTAGAACTTACGAGCGCCACGCCCTGACCGTTCTTCGTCAAGTTTAGGTCTCTAATAGTGATGTTTGTAGAGTTTATGACCGCTACGTATCCTGCGTCCGATGGGACTTGCCTGTCATGTTGATTTATCCAATAGTAGATAGGTTTTCCATCCACAGTGTTTGAAGTATCTATGTCTTGGATGAATCTGGGGAAAACTGCAAAATTCCACTGATTGTCTACCATCTTGTTGTTTTTGAGAATGATGCCGTTTGAAGAGCCTAGGTATAAGCCCCACTTGCCATTTTTGGCTATGACGTTGTTGTTAAGGACGCTATTTTCTGAACTTATTAGAAAGATGCCATCCCAATAATTGCCTGCTATAGTATTGTTGCTTATTGTGATGCTAGGCGAGGCGTCTGGGAGAATGCCGTATACGCATTTTGTTATGGTGTTGTTAACCAAAGTGGAGCTAGGGGAATAATATAGACGAATGCCAGTTGTAAACTTTGAGATTTTTATATTCTTAATAGTTATGTTCTTCGTATTGGATAAATCTAATCCGATACCGGTTCCGTTGCCTTCAACAGCATAATCTTTTCCATCCATCACTACATTGCTTCTTTGCACAACAATAGGTTCAGAAATGTTGGCTGTAAAGGCGTATGTAACATTGTCAACGCTTGAAATCGGAGCACTTGGAGGGTCAATGCTCCCATCAACTCTGATGTAAATCGTCCCCGAAGCCCTTGCTGGTAGAATGTTAAATGCCAGTGTATACATGCCCATTAGCAACAGTGCCAACGTTATTCCCGATACGGCATTCCCTTCCAATAATTTTATTCCCAATCACCCGTGCTTCGTTGTCTAATAAAAGAGAATCGACACTTTTTAAAATAGGTATTGACTGCGAAAAATGTGGGAGAAAAAAGAATCTAACCTTTGCAAGCCAAGAAATAAATAAAGGGAAACATAGAGTGACCATGGAATAAAAAATAATTTAAGTGAAATATGTTCTGAGGTAGCGCATTATTCGTCTCACAATCAGAGCTAACGCAACTATAAATGTTATGCTTGACAAGACTATGACAAACGTGTTGTCACTCTGTAGCAGAAACGCCGATGAGACAAAGGCCAAAAACAAACCGACGTAAAAGTCAACGTTTTGGCGGAAGAACCCGAAGAGTTCGGTAACTATCGCTTGACCGTGTCTTTTGAAGAGGGTCGTCATGAAAGCAAAGGCTAACAACGATATCACGAACGTGTAGGAGAGTTCACTGTAGTAATTGCCAAAGGTGATTAAGAGACCAATCTCGTCTCCGATTAATCCTCCTCCAACCCCAAAGATTATGGCTGCTATCCTCTCTGTATGGTCGTCGCGGTAGTTGATGCCAAGCCAACCGCCTATCGCCAACAAAGCCAAGCCATACCAGAAATGGTGAACATGATAGCCTTGCACCACGAGCACGGTTGACGGAAAGCAAGCTGTGAAGACTCTGGAAACAGCAAAGGAAGCGAGGAAGAAAGTCAACATAATGAAGGACAGATTCGGCTTCGAAGCCTCACGCAACCTCTTCATAAGATCAGCCACGATAAGCTAGTTTAAATCCCTAAGAATTTGTATTTTTTTATCGGTGCGCCCTTGACTCCTCCAAAGGCTTACCCGCGTTTCGTTACACCGAGTTCTGAACCCTTCGACCCCGTGGAGTTGGCCAGAGAGACCGAGAAGATTGTGACTCGGAAGGGACCGAGTGGGCTGGAGAGAAAGTATGAGGCGTTTTATGCGACTGGCGTCTACGGTGGCATAGCAACAGGCTACTGTGTTGGCTGTTGTTTTCGCTGTGTCTTCTGTTGGGTGAGTTGGCGACGTGACTATCCTGAACGTTTCGGTCAATTCTACTCAGCTGAAGAGGCTTTCAACCAACTGAAGACGGCGGCGCACAAGTATGGGGTTAACAAGCTGCGCATTTCTGGAGCTGAACCCACGCTAGGCAAGGAGCACCTTCTGCGCCTATTGAAACATGTCGAAGCATCGGAGTTTTCTCGCTTCATCCTTGAGACAAACGGCATACTCTTCGGCGTCGACAGAGACTACGTCCAAAAGATTTCCAAATTCACCAAGCCACACGTTCGAGTCTCACTTAAGGCGGGAACGCCTGAAGCTTTCACGAAGAAAACTGGCGCTCAACCAGAGGCGTTTGAAATTCCGTTCCAAGCCGTACGCAACCTGCTCGACTACAACGTGAGTTTTCATGTCGCTGCAATGAGTGCAGACCCGCGCATAGTGACACCCGAAGAACGAGAAAACCTGATTCGCAAACTCGCAGAGATTGACCGTCGCCTTGTCATGGCTCTGGAAGAGGAAGTGATGGACGCCTACGACACAACCTTGGCTAGACTGAAACTCGCAAACTGGGAGGTGGAGTGGCCGCTGAAAAGAGTCTACAAACCAGTCAGAGAAACTACTGATAGTTGATCCATTCAAGCTTACGTTTTTATCACATATGTGTCTGCTATGAAAACTCTTTTTGCATCTCCTTCCTCATTTACAAGTTATTTTCATTCGGTTGCACTATTGATTTTAAGGAGAAGTCTTCTATTCTATTAAGGTGAGAGAGGAGTTAAGGAATTGAAGAGGAAAATGGTTTTTGTTGGAGTAATGCTGACACTGCTTCTATTAG
>Ga0315308_1001223_pt1 | contig 14773 bp, 14 predicted proteins | sample TDP3_MG_FD_203078 | JGI IMG/M metagenome (GOLD analysis project Ga0315308, IMG submission 203078) | Freshwater sediment microbial communities from Lake Towuti, South Sulawesi, Indonesia - TDP3 | ecosystem: Environmental > Aquatic > Freshwater > Lake > Sediment | place: Indonesia: South Sulawesi... | reverse complement strand
GCGTCTCATACTCACGCACATCAATCATACTTCATCTTATCTTATCCCATATAAGCTTAGATCTTCAATGCGTAGGAACGCTCTTCCAATCGAGAGAGACATATCCGCACCCATCTTTCACCAAGCTGCTTGTGAGCGCCTCTTCTCTGCTACCGAGCTTGGCTAGAACATAACAGAAGAGCGATATCCTCTCATCGTGGGGCGCTTCTTCAATGGTCGCGTCACCCCACTTAGTAAAGATCATGGAATCCCATCTTGATCTATGCGGATGATCTATGAATGATGAAGCTTCCAAGTATGTTCAGAACCTTCTCGGGTTGATCTGGGAGTACTTTCTTCAAAAGTTCGAGGATTGTGACGAGTTACATATGGTTGGTAACGCTTGTTTGCCAACGCGTGCTTCTTCAGAGGATATGAGTGGAAGTATAACCATTGAGATAGCTAGCTGGAGCAGGAGGTAGTTAGCTGAGCGTTCAGAACAACTTTGGTCAAGCGATTATGTTTTAAAAAGCTTAAGCTCTTGGGTTTAGTTATTTCTTTGTGTAAGGTTGCGGGAGTTTCTTACTTTGGTGGAGCCTCCTAGAGTCGCCGTTATGATACTTAACTATAATGGTTTGAGGTGGCTTCCAAACTGCCTATCCAGCTTGGCTAAGACGGATTACCCAAATTTAGATGCTTATCTGGAGGATAATTGGACCCTCGAAATGTCCGCAGCCGTTGTGCTTCGTGTAAAAGTGTTTACATTAGTCACTGGCTTCATGACTCTTTACCTTGCGTTTTCAGCTTTTGTCGAAGTTGATCATACTTCACCACTTCTCAATTTGAGGCCTCAACGCTCATGACAGAGCTTAAGAGAGAGTGGAACGAACGGGCTGCACGAGATCATGTTTGTGCGTCAATCGGCTGTGTTGAAGATAGAAGTAAGCTAGAGACGCTGTTCCAGTTTCCAACGTGGATGGATTGCATCAAGGGGAAGATCGTGCTTGATGTCGGTTGTGGATACGGCAGACTGCTCGTTCCTTTAGCCACTGAAGCATCTCTGGTTGTAGGTTTAGATGTGTCCAGAGTAATGATAGAGTTCGCAAAGCAATATTCAAGGATGGTCAGCTCAAGAGTTGAGTTTGTGCTCGGCAGTGCAGAAAAACTTCCTTTCAGGGCAGGCAGCTTTGACTTCTCCGTCTGTATCCTCACCCTTCAACATCTGCCCAAATCAACAGCAAATCTTTCCATTAGGGAGATGTTGAGAACGGTCAGGGATATGGGTACGGCCTATTTTCAATTTCCGAATGCAGTATGCTGGGAAGGTCTCATCGCCGCGCTTGAGCGATTTGTTTGGGTGAGGCTTTTAAGGCGAAGGCTGTCCATATCGTACATCAGATTCTACACGTTACACGAACTACGCACCATATTTGGAAAGCTGGGGGCGACTACCATTCAAGGCTACGATTTCTTTGTGGTTCCTTTCTTTATACCTATGCGTGGTTTTAGGGTCAACATCTCGATCTTCAAGAGCTACATTTTTCTCAAAGTAGCCAAGTCATTGGAGAGAGTGGCAAACAAACATTCTGTTCTAGGTAATTTGGGAATGCATTTTCTCGTGAAAGTAAGAAAGCAGGTCGCTGATTGAAGCTGAGTGTAACTGGACTAGGAAGTAGAGGAAGAGGAACGTCGGTCTAACTGCTCACGGTGAGTATTTTGGAAGAGCGAGTGAAACGTTGAGCCAACAATTCTCGCAAGCCAGATCTGAGCCTTTCCCCACGAGAACCTGAATTTCTGGTAAACTGCCGCGTTTCCACGCAATTCTATGAAATTTCTCACGACCGTAGCAATTGGTCGTAGATTTCAGAATAGCTTTTTGCCATGCTCTCCCACGTGTATGCCTTTGCTTTGATCGCCGCCTTCTCTCCTATGGCTCTTGCCAGAGATTGATCGTCTAGAAGCTGCAGAATGGCTTCCGCGTAGGAGCGTGGGTTCCTCGGTTCCACCAGTATCCCGTCGTGTTTGTCTTTGATCATCTCCGGCAGACCACCATCCTTGGCGGCTACAACAGGCTTTCCACAGGCCATAGCCTCGAGCGTGCCGAGACCCCATGGTTCGCCTAGTGCGGGAAAAACAAAAACGTTGCAGGCGGCGTAGAACTCAGCCAGCGATTCGACTTCTGCATCAGAGACAAACCTAACTCTGCCTCCCACCTTAAGTTCGTACGTCAGAGTTTGCAGCTTTTGCGCACTTGGGCCCTCACCAACTATGATATAGAAGGCGCTTGGAAAATCTTGAAGAACGATTTGGAATGCCTTGAGAGCGGTTTTAATGTTCTTTGCTGGCCATAGCCTGCTTACTGTCAAAAGTAGGGGGGCACCGCCGATCCCGTACTTTCGCCTGATAGTTTTGCCTTCGACGAAAGGGTGAAATGTCCGTAGATCAACTCCGGGATTCAAGACTGTCGCACTGCATCTGTAGGTTTCCTTAATCCTGTTTGCGACGAATCTGCTCAGCGTCGTCACAACAGATGCGTTTTCGACCGCCATCTTATCCAGATGCTTGGATGTGGCGTGCATTATCCTTAGCCCGAGCAATACGCGCGATCTTTTCAGAAGATCGAACTGTTTAGCCTCCGCGCAGTAGCGGTGTATCTCATCTTGGTCGTAGAGGATTCTTGGTGGTTCGTTACACTGCCATAGGTACGGCGTGTCAACGTAGCCTCTTTTTAGCTTGGTGGCCAGAAATGCCGCGATGTCGGCGGGAAAGTTATGCGCGTGTATTATGTCGTAACCTTTAGGGATGCGTAGAGCGAGCTCCAATGCTTGAAGCGGCGGTGTCGCACTAAAGATTCGCGATTGAAAGATTCGCGAGAGGCCAGTTACTTTGATTTCTCCAAATTCAGGAAAGCATCTTGCTCTGTCATAGCGTAGTACTATGACGTCGACTTCGTAGCCGAGTCGTTTCAACTCGCGACTTAGAGAGAGGATGAGCCTCTCTGCTCCACCACGCCAGATGCACAGGTTATGTAGCATGCAGACTCGAGCTTTCATCTTGGAGGAGGTCCTATTGGCAACTTGCACAAATGTTATTTGTTTTCCTAGAAAACATTTTCCTAGGGATCTGACGTCTATGTCTACAGCAGACCTCCAGACGGCCATAGTTCTTTCAGGAGGACCTGCACTTAGGTTGAGGCCGCTGACAGACAATACTCCCAAGGGATTGGTCACGGTCGGCGGGAAGCCACTTTTGGGTTGGGTTATTGAGTGGCTGCGGGGTTGCGGTGTTCGTAATGTTGTGATGGGTGTGGCACATCTTAAAGAGAAGATAATTGAACATTTCGGCGATGGCTCGAAGTATGGTGTGCGGATCGAGTATAGCGTGCATACTGTTGAAGGTGGGACCGCTGAGGGCTTTCGGCTCGCGATTCAAAGATATGTTCATGACGAAAACTTTTTCGCTATGAATGGAGATCAGATAGTTGATCTCTCCTTGGCGGAGCTTTCTAGATTTCATGCGACTCATCGGCCTATTGCTACAATAGTCGGGGGTCATGCCCGTTGCGCTTTCGGGCATCTTCTCGCGGATAATGATGGAAATCTACTCGGCTTTCTGGAGAAGCCATTATGCGATCATGTCTTCATAAATACGGGCATCTATGCATTTAACAGGCGGATTCTCGACTATATGCCTGAGAGAGGCGACGTGGAGGAGACTGTTTTCCCGGAGCTGGCTAAGAGAAAGCAGGTGAAAGTCTTTCCGTTCAAGGGCAGGTTCCTCACGATAAATACTCTTAAAGACTTGATGGAAGCAGATGCAGAAATGAAGAGTTGGAGGCTAGTTTAGGTTGACGGGTGTTCTGATTACTGGTTGCACAGGGTTCATCGGTTCAAATTTGACCATAAAGCTGGTTAAAGAAAGCTACCAAGTCTTTGGGCTGGTGAGGCATACTAGTCGAAGTGAACTGGATTCTCTGAGGCCTGTTATCGATCAGATACACTTTATAGAAGGGGATCTCTGCGAATATCATTCACTACTCTCAGCGATAGAGACGTCGAATCCTCAGTTCATTCTTCATCTGGGTGCTTTGACACCGGTAAGGCTTAGTTATGAGGACCCGTTCCCCTTTCTGCGAACGAACTTTCTGGGCACCTGCAACCTCGTCCATTCGATTCTCGACAGGGCTCCTAGAGCGAGGCTGATCGCTGCATCGACCGCGGAGGTTTATGGCTGGCAGGGAAGTAGGCCTCTGAAAGAAGATGTTAGGCTGCGGCCTTCGTCGCCATATGCTGTCTCCAAGGCGGCGGCTGACGAGTACATTCAGATGGCTATGAGGGTGTACGGGCTGAAGGCGACTGTGCTGAGGTGTAACAACACTTATGGAAGGAAAAGGGAGAGGGGCTTTCTCGTTGAGTATCTTATAACCTCTATGCTGGATGGTGGTCCTGTGTATGTTGGGTCGCCGGATCATGTGAGGGATTACATGTGGGTTGATGATCATGTGAACGCCTATCTCTTAAGCATGGAGAAAGAATCGGCTGAAGGAGAGGTGTTCAATGTTTCGCCTGGAAACCCGATTTCGAACATCGACCTGGCTAAGAAATTGGCTGAAATGATTCATTTTACAGGCCAGATTGTAGAGGGGTCTTATCCTCCTGGCTACCCGATGCGCCCGTCGAAGCTGGATACAAAATACATCATACTGGATAGTTCTAGGATAATGAAGAGGCTAGGGTGGAAACCTGGCGTGACACTGGATGAAGGGTTGGCTAGGGCTGTGGACTATTGGAGGTTGCAGAAGCAGTAAGGAACGGCTGGATGTGAAGATGTATGAGCACGTTTGAGATTAGAGATGAAGAGATAGATGTAGAGAAGATAATGGAGAGAATAAGGGAGAATATCAGAAAAAGAAAGGAAGAAAAGTCTTACTCAGAAATCCAAGATTTACTGAAAGAGAAAGGATTCGAGCCAACGTCAATCGGTCTTGGACGAGATGAGCTGAGACACAGCTTACATGCAGCGAACATGACTTGGGACGTGCAGATTAGGCAGCCGATTCTTTCATATAGACGGTACGTAGGTCGCTTCCTCGTCAAGGTTAGAAGACTGCTGCAGCGCGAGATTCGATGGACGATTGATCCGATCATCAATCGGCAGGAGTATTTTAACGCTGCCGTCGTTCGAAGCTTAAACGCGTTGGTAGAATGGATGGAAAACCAGCAGAGGATGCAGCGTCAAATGAGCGAGGACCTTAGCATGCTCACCACCGAGCAGCCGAAGGACCGTTCGACTAGACTTAAAATAAACCTTCTCTCTTTCGAAGAAAAATTTAGGGGCTCTAGTAACGAAGTCAAGCGTAAACTCTCGTCTTATCTTGATTACTTCAAGGAATGTCGCGACGTCCTAGACATTGGTTGCGGGAGAGGTGAATTCCTAGAGTTGCTCAAGGAAAATGGGATTGGAGGTCGCGGCATCGATATAGATGAAAAGATGGTGCAATGTTGCACAAATAAGGGGCTTGATGTTGTTCTGGCGGACGCGTTATCCTATCTCAAGTCGCTAGAAGACCAAACTCTTGACGGAGTTTTTTCGGCTCAGGTGATTGAACACCTAGCATCTTCCGAAGTCATAGAGCTGGTAGAACTATGCTATAAGAAGACAAAGCCTCGTGGGCGTTTCGTGGCTGAGACTATAAATCCTCTTTCCATGGCAATTTTCACCAGATCCTTGTATCTGGACCCCGCCCACATTAAACCGATACATCCCGAAACAATGAGATTTCTACTTGAATCAAGTGGCTTTGAGGATGTTAGGTTTACCTTCTCTTCCCCTTCGCTTGAAAATGAGAAACTGAAGGCAGTGGATATAGGCCTTACACGCGATGAAAGCGACGCACAGTTAGTCAAGATTGTAAACGAGAACTTCGAAAAACTGAATCTGTTGCTGTACGGATACCAAGACTATGCGGTTATCGCTAGAAGACCTTGAGGGCAGATCGACCCTGTTGAAGGCGGCTTTTGTCATCCCTTGGTACGGCGAGAATTTGATGGGTGGAGCCGAGAGGCTTTGCAGAACGACCGCCGAGAATCTGCGTAGGCGCGGTATAGATGTCGAAGTGCTAACGACCTGTTCTAAGGAGTTCCTGAGCGATTGGACCAATTATTATGAGGAAGGCCTATATTGGATAAACGGGGTGCCGGTGAGACGGTTTCGCGTAGACTCTCGAGATAGAAGGCTGTTTGACGAAATCAATCTTAAATTGATGAATTCCTACCCGATTTCGCGGAAGGAAGAGTCCGACTTCATCAAGCATAGCATAAATAGCAGCAGTTTATGCAACTATATTTCTGAGCATGCATCAGAATACATCTTTGCCTTTATTCCTTACATGTTTGGCACCACATTTTTCGGCTCTCAGATATGTCCTGAACGATCATTTCTCATCCCTTGTCTGCACGATGAGAGTTATGCCTACCTCGACATCTTCAAAGAGATGTTTGAGAATGTGAGAGGAATCGTATTTCTGTCTGAACCAGAGTTGGAATTGGCTAAGAAGATTTTCAACCTCGCAAAGGCAGATTTGCGGCTCATAGGTGCAGGAATCGACACAGAAGTGGATTTCAATGGCGCTCGATTCATTGAGAAGTACGGACTTAAGGATGGTTTCATCCTCTATGTCGGAAGAAAGGACCGAACAAAGAATACTCATCTTCTAGTGGACTACTTCTCTAGATTTAGCGACCTAAGACGTACTAAGTTGAAGCTTGTCTTGAACGGACCAGGAGCGGTTGCGATTCCAGACAGTCATAAGAGCAACGTGATAGATCTGAAGCCATCTTCGGGACAGGAAAAGTTTGATGCATACGCGGCAGCTCTGGTGACATGTCAGCCATCCGTTCATGAAAGCTTCTCGATGGTCATCATGGAGTCTTGGGTTTGCGGGACGCCCGTTCTGGTTCACGCGGACTGCGATGTCACTAGATACAATTGCATTAGAAGTAATGGTGGGCTCTATTTTCGCGATTTCGACGAATTCGTGCAATGCTTGGACTTCTACGTTAACAATCCGTACGCGCGGATGAAGATGGCTGAGAGTGGAAGGAAGTATGTGCTGAGTAACTATGGTTGGGACGTAATCATACCGAAGTACCTGCAATTCCTACGTGATTTTACGGGCGAGCAGATATTCAAAGAACCGGTTGAGGGCGTTTGATGGAAATACACCAAGTACTTCCGACGATAATGCAAGGCGACGCTATTGGAAACGAGGCTATCGAAATCCACAAGACTCTCAATAGATGGGGCTACAGGTCTGAGATCTACGCAGAGCACATACACCCGAGTTGCTATAAGATAGCTAAGCGCTGCACCAAACTCTTTGAAGACCCAAGCGCAGTGTTGTTGTATCACTACTCTATCGGCTCAGAGTTCACAAGTCTGATACATGGGCTACCGAATCCACTTGGCATAATCTATCATAACATCACGCCCTACAACTACTTTGTCGGCATTAATGAGTCTATGGCGAGGTTGCTGAAAAAAGGGAGAGAAGAATTGAGTTCACTGCGTGATAGGGCGTCTATCGCGCTTGCAGATTCAGAGTTCAACCGACAGGAGTTGGTGCAACTAGGATTCAGAAATACAGCGGTCTTGCCAATTCTAATCGACTTTTCAAGGTATGCTGTTGCAGCGGATCGTGAGATGATCGACAAGTATGATGATGATTCGGTAAAGATGTTGTTTGTTGGCAGGTTTACTCCTAACAAGAAATTGGACGAGATTATGAAGGTCTTTGGATACTATCAGAAATGTATCGATAGCGATTCAAGGCTATTTTTGGTCGGTTCATACTTGGGCGCGGAGGTCTACTGTCGGTTCCTAGTAGGTTTGGTCAGGAAGTTTGGCCTTCACAATGTGCATTTCGTTACCGATCGTTCTGGTGGACCGTCCAAGACTTCTGAACTGGTTGCTTCTTACCAAATGGCTGATGTCTTTATCACGATGAGCGAACATGAAGGCTTTTGCGTTCCACTGATCGAGAGCATGCACTTTGGGCTTCCGATCGTCGCCTACTCTGCTGCAGCAATTCCTTTCGTCCTCGACGGAGCTGGGATACTGATTTCGGATAAGAATTACGCTGAAATAGCGGAATTCGTCCAAATTGTAGTCGAAGATCAGGCTTTGAGGCGGCGAATCGTCGAGAAACAGTATGAGCGGCTACAAATTTTCAGCCGTGAGAAGGTTGAAGCTTCTCTCAGATCATTCCTCAATCAACTGAGCCGATGGGGATGATGATTTGATGAAGCTCGCATTCATCGTCGACCGCTACGGTGTTGAGGTTGATGGAGGAGCCGAGCTCCTATGTAGGAGATTGGCGAACAGGCTTTCTGCTCGTAATGATATCGAGGTTTTGACCACTTGCGCAGTCGACTATATGACTTGGGCTAATGAATACTCGGAGGGAATACAAGAAGTTGAGGGCATCAAGGTTCGGAGATTCAAGGTTGACCATACACGGGACGTGAAAGACTTCAATGACTTCTCGCTGAAGATCTTCGCAGGTCACCACACAATCTCTGAAGAGCTTGAGTGGATGAGAAAGCAGGGACCTTACTCAAGCGGCCTGTTTGATTTCTTGGCAACAAACAGACAAAGCTATGACTTAGTCCTCTTTTTTTCCTATCTCTACTGCACTACTTTCTTCGGGCTGAAGGAAGTTTCGGATAAGAGCGTACTGGTTCCAATGGCTCATGATGAGCGCCCGATTTACTTGGATATCTTCAGGGAAGTCTTCAACGCTCCGAAGGGAATAATCTATCTAACGCCTGAAGAACGGCGACTCATTATCAATACGTTTCATAACGATCATATACCGAGCGTGATTGCTGGACTTGGTTTTGATGAGCCACCGACAGCGGATGAATTTCGATTTCGACGCAAGGTCAAATTGTGGGATCCCTATGTTCTGTACGTTGGGAGAATAGACGAGTCGAAGGGTTGCAAGGATCTCTTCGAGCAATTCATCAAGCACAAGCTTGAGCATCCTTCCAAATTGAAACTTATTCTGCTTGGGAAGCAGGTTATGAAAGTCCCTAAGAATCCTGACATCGTCTGGGCTGGCTTTGGGACGCAAGAGGACAAGTTTGACGCTATGAAAGGCTCATCGGTGATTATAATGCCATCGCGCTATGAAAGCTTCTCCATAACTACATTGGAGTCTTGGCTGATGGCGAAGCCCGTACTCGTGAACGGCGCGTCTGATGTTTTGAGAGGACATTGCCAGCGAAGCAATGGGGGCCTCTATTATACCAATTCAGATGAGTTCTCAGCTGCACTGGATCTCCTCCTTAACGACGAGGGCCTTGCAAGAAGGCTTGGAGAGAACGGTAGGAGATACGTTCAGGAAAACTACACTTGGCAGCTTGTGCAAAAGAAATATGAGGACTTCCTGGCCAAAATCACTTCTACACATGAGCCTCCTTCTTAATGAATTGAGAAAGTCCTGAATTTCTCCGTTGAGTCGCAATGCTTGACAAGGCACGAATCTTTGCGGATATACCTGAAAAGTCTACCGGAAAAGCCACGAAGGTCGATAAGGTCTAAACTCGGATGCTCTGCGGGCTTGCACGAAAATGTAGTCGCCTCGACCATCATCCTTAGAGTTGATATCCCACCAGTTTTCATCTGGCTCCTGAAAATGGACATACTTTGTGAAGAGCTTTTCAACTACGAAGCCCGTGCCGGCAAGAAGTTCGCGAATTTCTTGAATGGTATATTCCCTGTTATGCCTGCCATATATGCCGTGGCGTGAGTATGGGTCGTATATGTTCATACCCCTCGCAAGTTTTTCCAAGTTAGAGGCGGGACAAACATTCGGCGTGGTCATGATTAGGAGACCACTTGGCTTTAGAACTCTATGTATTTCCCCAAGCGGCCTAAGCGGATCCTCCCTCAGATGCTCGATTATCTCGCAGAAGAGGACGACTGAAAAAGTCCGCGTCGTGTAGGGAAAACGATCTTTCTCAATGTTGAACAACTTGCTCTCAAAGATATGGTGCTCGCCATACGTCGCGTTTTCAATCACTTGTGTTATTTGTTTTTCATCGGTCTCGAAGTAGTTCGCGAGAGATAAGTTATAATCACGAAATCTTTTCACTAGCAAGGTCATGAAGTATGGGTTCGACCCAAGTTCGAGCAGACTGTCGCCAGCTACTCCATCAGGAATTATCTCCAATGTCATTAGTAGCCTGAAGAATGCGTCTTCGATGTATTGGAGAAGCTCTTTTGTTGCTTCCGGGGTTACAATAGAATTGCGAAGATAGTCCTTGACTAGCTCGACGTTTTCTTTGGGATGAGCGAGAGATTGAAATTGGCCTTTCTTGATAGGAACTTCTTGAAAGCTATCAATAGAGCGCGTCATTTGTCTTAAGAAATGCATATTATGGATCACGTGTTATTAATCTTGTCGTGCAAGTGAGCCGCGCTATAGGCACATCACCCAGCAAGTTTGACGCTATGAAAGGCTCATCGACGGTTATAATGCCATCTCAGTATGAAAACTTGTTAAGCCTCAATTATCTCGATGTCTTGGAAACTTATACTCAGACGCCTATTGTCTGCACTTACGCCGAGAGATGCTGGACTCTCGGATCCTTCTGGAGTATAGAATTTAACAGTGGTCTCGCCTGGAGGGATAGATATTACGCGAGTTGCGAACCGGTTGCCACTAGTGAAGCCAACTGGAAACGACTCGACTAACGTGTTGTCAAAGTAGATGGTTAAGGTTCTACTTCTGGCAAAGCTCACAGCTGTAAATTCAAGATTGAGTCTTAATTCAATCGAGGACGGATTCACAATAATCAACGTACCGTTATTCTCCATCCATCTCCATGGGGCCGACGTGTTGCCTGACCATAGTTCTGCACCGTACCATCCTCTATCACCGATGACCGTGAACATCATAGGCGTTTCCGTAGTTGGGATTTCATAGGCGATGATGCCTGTGTCTTCGAACACTTTGACGCCTTTTAGCCACTTTTCAACGATTTGCGACTTATCGAGTAGCTCCCTTGATTCTAAGAAGTCTTTGTGGAATATGACATATCGGATATTGTAGTAGTTGAAAATTGAGTCAGCTATCTTCGATTTGTCTTGGATGAGTATGTCCGAGGAATTCGGCAATACGATTGAGACAACAGATGGAGAAAGCAGATCGGATACTACGGGAGTGTTTCGAATGAACGCCGCTGCATATTCCGGGGCTTCACGCGAGATGACCCCGCCCACAATTCTCTTGCCATGAATGGTTTGATACCAGAGGTATAGCTCAACTACTGCTTGGCTCACCATCGGCAACTCAAGTACTGCAAAGTCTTCTTTTTCCTGCGCTAATCTTTGATAGAAGAGAGGCTCGTTGAGTCTGAACGTCGGGTAGGGAACCGCAAGAAACTCAACAAGCAACACTAGAAGAAGTAGTACAGCAAGTAACAATCTTAGATTCACCCCTCGAATTGCAGTTAGGGTCGTGGACTTCAATACTCTTTTGACGCTGAACGCCGTCAGGATCGCCAGCGAAAGCCCAATCACTATCCCAAATCTGCTCGGGACCCTCATGAAACGAAACGCCGGAACGATATAGTAGACTAGTAGATCGGGCATTGGAATGGCAATTTGAAGATTAGTGAATCTATATCTGCCCAAGAAGTGTAGAACTGGACCCAACGCCAGCAAGCCAAACGACAGGCCCATTGCCCCAAACAGCTTAACATCGTGGTTCTTCCTTTCAGCAAGTATGCAGTATGTTGCAAGCCCGAAGACAGAATACCCTACGAATACCGTGGCTTCGATGAAATTTCCGGTGAATATCGAATAGAGCGGACCAACTATGGGCTTCCAAAAAGGATGCAAAAAACTAGGTGTAAAGAACGCGAGAATATCTGCTGAGTAGAAAATTAGCTCCGACAAAGGCCTAGAGGCGGCGACATCACCACCAACGTTGATTGCCAAGAAGCAGACCCATGGGCCCGCAAGGAGAACTGAGGCAAAAATCCAGAGCAGAAACCTACGCAAAGCGACGGCAAGTGATTCTCGATTCGGCTCAGCCAGCCTGAAGGCAAGAACCAGCAGGAAAATTAGCGCCTCGAAAACAAAATAGTAGTAACTTGAGGCAATCAGAGTCAACAAAAGAAACGTGGCCGCCCACAAAGGATTCTTCCTAGACGGCTCTCTAGCGGTCTTGATCATGAAGAGGACATAGAAAGGAATCCATTGTGTCTGCAACAACATAAGATGCCCTAGTCCATGAGCAAACCTGTAGGGATAAAGCATGAACACAGCACCTGCAAACAACGACGCGAACTTGTTCCCAGTAAGATACCTTGCTAGGCAGTATGTTCCAAGGCCGGAGAGCACGAAGGAACCCCAGAACAACGCATTGTAGGTGCTTGCTGAACCAAGAATTGGTTGTAGATAGGCTCCCAGAAGGACGTTCAATGGGGCTAGATCGGTCGAAAGCAAGGTCACACCAGTAGGGTGAAACACGTACATGGTAAACCAAGGAGACATGTGAAGCTCTGCAATGGACTTTCTGAACCACCACATAGTCCAGAGACTAAAGAGACCGTCGCCGCCCTGCCCTGCAATATCAGTGGTAAAGTTGAAGGCGAGTGGAAACGTAGCTATCATAGTCATGACCAGATAAGCTCCGAATGCTAGCAGGTAGTCCTTGTGTCTACGGACATTGTTGGGCCACGAAACACGCATCTCTGTCACCCTGCCTTATTAACGGACATGAGTGGCTATTAATGGTTCAAGTCTGGCGTCTTCTAGTGTTAGAAAAGCCTTTTATGAATTCTTTCAGTACAAATCCGCATGCCATCGAAAATTTCATGTTCCGAGACCAATCCTGCTACTTCGAGGCTACCATTCCGATGTTGCCAGCATTAAGCTTCAGCTTCCATTTTTCTATCCCGAACGTTCTGAGAAGGTTTGTCACGCGTCGCTTCAATAATGTTGGAAACGGACACATCCGAACCCAATACTCCAGTGAAAATCGGTTATAGACATCAAAGACATCTATCACGTCAAAACCGTTCTTTTCGAATATTCTTCTCAGCGTGCTCTTGCTAAACAGATATATATGCTCGACATCAATCATCGGGCATCTTTCACCTAGGACCTTTGCGAGGAGAGATTCGATGTTGTGACATATGCAAAGTACGATTCCACCGTTGCTGAGCAAGCTGTAGCAGCCACTCAAGAACTGATTGGGGTCGAGTACGTGATCAATTGTCTGGAAGAAGCATATTACGTCAAATCGAACTGATGTAAATGTGCTGGGGTCGAACATCTCATTTCTAATCATACCCCTGACCCGTGAAGGCGCCGAGGCAACTGCTTCGCGGCTTGCCTCTACGCCGTATACGTTCTTAAATCCCAAGTCAAGCGCAACCTCGAGAAAAAATCCATTACCGCATCCTATTTCCAAGAAACTCTCCCTTTTATGTGCACAGCTCAAATAGCGCTCAAGGTAGTGCGTGTATGTGTCCTTCAGGTCGAAGACCTCAGACCCATAAGTAAACTTGCTATCTGCGTACAGTCTCTTGATCTCGTCGAAAGCCAATACTGGATTTGAGAAGACAAGACCACACTTGCGGCACTTTACAACTCTGTAGTGGCACCCATTAGATACTCTCCGCGCCGAGAAAGTTTTTTCATCTAGGACCCCGAGATTCGGTGGGTATAAAATGGAATAGGACGATGAAGCGCAAATTGCACATTTTATGTCCAAAAAACTATCATTGGGTCTTCTTGGTAGATACTGCATTTGTTCTCGCCCGTAGGAACCATATAATCATAGAAACCATATAATTATAAAGACTAAAGCGCGAGGCTTGATGGAATGAGACGAACTACCCTAGTTACCGGTGCAACCGGCTTCATCGGCGCATGTTTAACACGTCGGCTTGTGAAGAATGGATATGATGTGCACATATCCACCCGAATGGAATCGAATAAGTGGAGGATACAAGACATTATCAAATCCGTCACAGAGCACCAGGTTGACCTGCGCGATAAAGAAGCGGTCGAAAGTGCTATACAAGACATACATCCTTCCATAATCTATCATCTTGCCGCCTATGGCGCGTATCATTTTCAGACGGACATCGATCGAATCATGAAAACGAACATTCTCGGAACCCTCAACCTCGTTAGGGCATGCGCAGAGTTGGGATTTGACTGTTTTGTCAATATGGGCTCCTCTTCGGAATATGGCCCGAAAAAAAAACCCATGAGAGAGGATGACATTCTTGAGCCTGTGGACTTTTACGACGTTTCCAAAGCCGCGGCTTCCCTGTTATGTCAATGTATGGGAAAATCCAGAACGCTGCCGATCTTCACGCTGAGACCATTTGCCGTGTACGGGTACTATGAAGAACCAACCAGACTTGTTCCAACGGTGATTAAAGCTTGCTTAGAAGGTAGGAATCCTGTGCTGTTATCTCCTCATTCAGTCAGGGATTTTATCTTCGTAGAGGACGTTATTGACGCTCTTCTGAGATTAGCTGAAACAGTCGCTCATCGCCCTGAGACTCGATGCGACATTTTCAATGTTGGGTATGGTAAACAGTACACTGTACGAGCCCTTACGTCGAAAATTATCGAGTTAACCGGTGCAAACGTTCGGCCACTATGGGGGCACGCTCTCAAGAGAAAAAAAATTGAACCAAAATCATGGGTCTCCGACTCTTCGAAGATAAGAAGATTTCTCAAATGGAAACCAAGATTCGACCTC
>Ga0315308_1001222_pt1 | contig 14777 bp, 22 predicted proteins | sample TDP3_MG_FD_203078 | JGI IMG/M metagenome (GOLD analysis project Ga0315308, IMG submission 203078) | Freshwater sediment microbial communities from Lake Towuti, South Sulawesi, Indonesia - TDP3 | ecosystem: Environmental > Aquatic > Freshwater > Lake > Sediment | place: Indonesia: South Sulawesi... | reverse complement strand
GTGGAGGGAGCCGACGTTAAGAAATTAGCGAGAATGCTCCGCATACTCAGCTTCCTAACACAAACAAAAGTCTACCTAATTTGGAAAACTCCCATCAATAGCCAACAGAAGCGATTTTGAGTTGTAAAGCTTGAAATAGTAGCTACATTATAAGCAGTATCCTTGACGCTTATCCATGCCAACAATAATCACAACATTAATAATAAGAGGGAAAAATCAAAGAATAATCTTAAGAATGCTCTCTGAAAGAGGATGTGCCGTTCGAGAGTGGATTACCGGAAATTGGGAAAGGTGCTGCTTCTTATAGGCGTTCTCGTAGGGGCAGTAGGTGTTTATTATATATGGTTGAGACCTAAAATAGAAGAAAAACCTCGGCCACCAAGAAAGGATGAAGAACCTCCTGAAATCAAAGACCTCACGTGGGAGCCTACGAGGGTTATAAGAAGCAAAGTCTACGATGGGAGAGTGTCCTTTACAGCAGAGGATAGAGACTCTGTTTTATCGGAGGCTCATTTAGAGTTTTTACCCGTATATCCTCCACATCTTCCAAGAGAAGCCTTTCCCGAGGAAACCACAAGAAGGATCGAACTTAAGCCCATAGATGGAACTTTTGACGAAAATGTAGAGGAATTTCTTGCAAACATAACTGACATAAAGGGAGGAATTCCGCCCAATTAGCGATATATCTCTCGAATATTTGGGGTTTATTCATTTTGTCCGCCATACTTTGAGCCTCAAACAAAAAGAGGGAAGGCGCCACTTAAGCCATCGGTCAGATCTCTGTAACCGTGACTTTCTCCACTTCCTTCATCCACGGGATCCTCGCTGGTTCCCTTGAGAGCTCCTCCACGATCTCCCTCTCAATCTCCTCGTTCGACTTTTCAGCGCTCTCCTCCACAAGAGAAACCACGATAACCGCTTTTTTGCCCATTCTAGCATCACCCTTACTCGATTGAGGCTCTTTTCTATAAATAAAATTGGACAACGCCCATGTGAACATTTAAAGCCTATTCTATGAAGATTCACATGTTGATTTAAGGACCTTCTTTCTACCTTAAGATCCATGAAAAGACAGATATCTATTAAGGTCTCGAGAGGATGGCTTAGAGAGGACAGATGAGGAAAGAAATTAAGTGTGGGTGCAGTCTGCTCAATAGATTTTATGTGTGCCCACTGCCAAGAACTCTATTTCCTTCTTTTCGATCTCTACCCTGTATATTAAACGGTGTTTTAACCCTATTTCATAGGAGTAGCATCCTTTCCATGGACCGTGAAGCGTATGGCCCTCCTTCCTTGGATCTTGGCTGGTTAGCATCCTTTCTATGGCGATCTCAACTCTTCGCCGTGCCTCTCCACTCAGCCTTTTATAGCCTCTTTTGAAGGTTCCCGTAAACTTAGCGGTCCAAAAAGAACTCACTTTAAATCCCAAAGCTTACAAGCAGGGCTTATTGTGTAAAACAGCTTAGGACCTGAGCCACTCTAGCGCCTCTTTGGCGCTTCTGAACCTCATCACCTTTCCTTCACTGATCTCCCTCAAACCCTCGGCAACGTCAGCTTGCAGCTCCCTGCTGGACATCACCTCAAGGGTCGCCCAGATCTCCTCCTCAGGGATGCCCTCCCTCATAGCCTTCATCACGAATCTAACCATCTCCTCAAACGTCTTCCTTTCAATAAGCAGCGCCGCCTCAACCATACCGCCTACCCCAGCCCCATTAATTACACTCTCCACCATATATCAATTTCCAATCTCTAAGCGCGCTTCCCAAGCCTCAAGATCGCATGCAGGTGAATTATCCAGAGTGCAGGAAACCATTAAAGTACGAAGGGCAGAATAAAATCCAAAGCCTTACTGTGGACGCCGGAATCGCTTTGGTGCGCGTTTGCACAGGCGTGAGGTTAATTGGAGGTTGGTGTGCGTTATTTTTGCTCGACCCACTGCTTGACTTCGGCGCGCCCCCACTCCTTGTCTAGTACCCTGTAGAGGTCGCCTAGGGGAACGAAGAAGACCTGACCTAGAACCCGTATGGTCAGACTCTTCCCCGACCTGCTCAAGGAAACCCAGCCAGCGCTCACCACCTTCCCCTCTTCCGCCTCACATGCATGCATCAGGTGAAAACAATCCTCAAGGACATTTCTAAGACAGTGGGGATCTACCGGAAACGCCTATGGTCCAGCCACAAAGCCTACCTGACAAAGGAAGAATTCAACAACTGCGTCGATAAGGCATCGCTTAAAAAGCTGGCTAAGATGCTCCGCATCCTCGGCTTCCTAACACAAACAAAAGTATACCTGTTCTGGAAGAGAAGACACCTAAAAGAGAAGTGCGAAAAAGGAGAAAGCCTCAACTCTAATATGTTATGTGCATATTTGGAAAGTTAGCATATATCGCGAAGATGGCGGAGAAGCGAGTGCTTAGTTCAAAAAAGATAGTCGATTTAGATGACAATGTGATCTATGAAGAAATTTAGGTCAGAGGTGAATTGGAAAATCTCATCAAGAGCACATGGCATTTTTAGTTGCCGTGGATTTGCGCACGCATCTGCTATCAGTATGCTCTCCAAATCAGATTCCTTTTGCAATAATCTCTTAGCATGCAGTATCCTCTGCAACCGATTTTGTCTTTGATTTGACAAAAGTATGCTCTTGACAAGTATCGCAACTTATTCCTTCAAGATTATCTGGACAACAATTGTAGCCTATTTGAAAGGCACTGTGGTCAACCATAACACAATCATTACCAAATCCTTCCACTACCGTCTGAATCACGGGTCTCATTTGTGCCGTGACAATAATGTTCCATCTTGCAGTCTTTCCTTCTTTTCTTTCATGGGCTTTGTCTATTTTAGGGTTGTCTAAACAGGGTTGTCCATTTCGGGTCGGCGTTTCATTTCAAGGAGTCTAAGCCCGCTTAGTGCTTTTAGTACACCCCTGAACCTATAACGAAATTAATCCTTCATCAAAAAGAGCCTAATAAATCCGAAATATTTTAATCTTGAAAAAGCCTATTGATTTTGATCTTTATGCAGAAAAAGGCTCTATTGACGTTAAGTCCACAGGAATTTAAGCCACAAAGAATAAGACTAGATGAGATTTATTTGGATCCAAATAACCCCAGATTCAATCTATCACAGTTGGTTCCTGACGATAAGATCCATGAGGAATCTTCGCAAAGCCGAGCCCTAGAAGGAATTAGGAAATTTGGTGTAAGCGAACTAATGGATAGTATATCAAGACTAGGATTTCTACCTATCGATAAAATAGTAGTGAGAGCTCTCCCAGAGGGCAGATATGTAGTAGTTGAGGGAAACCGCAGAGTAGCGGCTCTCAAACTGTTGAAAGAAAGTGGATTACCGCTAAGGCCCGACGTTCTTGAGAGTATGCAAGAATTTGAAGCTATTGTATACACGGGCAAAAGAAGAGACATATCTTGGTTAGTTCAAGGAATAAGGCATATTTCTGGAGCTAGAGGATGGGGAGGATTAGAACAAGGAGAGTTGATTTATAAGTTAGTGGAAGAGGCTAAGATGGAAATAAACGATGCGGCGAAAGCTATTGGTATTTCGCCTACAGACGCCATTAAACTTCTTAAATCGTATTATGGCTACTTACAATTCAAAGAAGATGAGGAATGGGGAGATAGGTTAGATCCTTCAAATTTTGTCTTCTTAATCGAAGGAATTTTTAGCCGCACTGGAAGAACGAAATTCCAAGATTGGCTAAAATGGAACGATGATGCTAAACGATTTAAAGATCAAAACAAGGTTAAGGAATTCCTTTCTTGGATAGTCCCTCATAAAGAAGGAGAAGAGTCAGCAATAGGTAGTAAACGCGATTTCAAATATCTTGAAAAAGCATTGATTAACCATCCAGACATTTTTAGAAAATTCCAAGAAGATCGAGATTTTGAGTATCTTCGACGAGAAGTCGATGAGAGAGAGTATATGCCACGAGAGCTCGATAGTCTGAAAGGACTCCTACAAGACTTCATAGTGAGGTTGAAGGCCCTACCCATAGTTGCTATTAAAACTTCCAAATCAAGAAATGAATTTGTCAAACTTTTGAAGCAAATTGAGAAATTTGCTAGAGAACATTTAACCATTTTAGGGGATTAGTTGAAGAAAATTACTGCTAAGTCCCTTGCAAATAAAATATGGAACAACCCTCGAAATATCCCAGATCTTTCAGCAGAAGTCATTAGGATCACCAAAAAATGTTTACGTGTAGGCGACCTAAGAGCTTTTGAGAAAGGTACAGAGCTCTTACCTAAAGTGAAGACGGAATTAAGGAAGAAGATCGAAGAAGCTAGGAACAAAGGCATTTCACCTAATTTTGAATTTAATCCTTATGATAATAATGTGCTTGAGGTCAAAAGCGGTTTTTCTGCGGAAAGAAAAGAAAAAATCCTTAAAAACCTTTCTCGGCGGAGCTGGAAAGATTTTGAAGATATTGTTAGGAAATATCTGAGTTATGAAGGCGTAACGAATGTTGACTTTATTGGAAGAAGCAAGGAGGGAGGAATAGACTTTTTTGGGATCCTCGCTCTGGACATGTTGGGAATCAACAAGCCCTTAACCAAAATGGTTAGACTAAGAGTAATTGGGCAAGCGAAGCGATGGAAAGGGAAGATTGGTGATAAAGAGGCCAGAGCATTTTCCACCCATTTAAAAGATATACAGGAAGGAAAAGGGCGGGGTTGGAAAAAACTTCCTGATTGGTTTAAGAAATTGAATTTCCCATTTGTTACGTTTTTTGTCACCAATTCAAAATTTACAAAGGATGCAAGGGAATATCTTGACAATGTAGGTGTTATTTGTGTCGAAGGCGATCAATTCGCCGATTGGATAGCTAGAACAGTTATTTCATAGCTAAGTATTTTTCACGACCTTACGTTCTCTCTTAAAATTTACTGCTATACACCTGCCTTTCAAACATTTTTTACAGTGGGTGCACAAGTTAGAGTCAATCTTCAACTGACCATCTGAAATGCTTATCGCTCCAACTGGACATGTGCCCACACATCCACCGCAACTAATACAGTTGAGGGCTTTCGTGAGTTGTCTTTCAAATATTTTCTTAGCCTCTGGAAAGACCTGTGGATTAAAAGATACCCTTAATCTTGAACCACCAACAAAACCGCCCATACTAAAAGGATTTTTGGCCTCTATTTGAAAATACTGTAATTTGGATGTTTCTTTCATAACAATATCTCCAAAAGGCTTGAAATGTTCAAGGAAGTGCTTGTCGAAAGGAGACTTGAAATCGTAGATAAAATAATCTTCAGACCCGCACGGCTTATGAGGCGAAACTGCGACTATTTTGTCTTTCTTTGGTAATCTCAATCTCCAATAATTAGAGTCAATCCAGTTTCTATCTTTGCCATACCTCTCAGCATAACTCTCTAATACTCTTTCGAATTCGCTCCAGAGTTTAGGATGAGTAAGTTTCCTAAAAAAACAATTGGACGGACTGGCGTTTGGGCAGACTCTGCACCCCACACGAGTGTGCCCAAGTTCATACAGAGGATTATAATCGATTTTCCTATGTAGTATGTAAAACCAAACATCAGCCTCTCTCCAACGGAATATCGGATAAGTGGCAATCTGACGGCAAATTTTCTTTACTGAAGTAACTGCATGATATTTTTCTCGCGTATGAGATTCATTTTTTCTTATGCCGTCAAATGCCAGAACATCCCCTTTTAGGGTCTTATAGAACAGGTTCACTGGTTGAGCTTTGAAAACTGTGCAGCACCATCTGTATCGCATGCTGGGCGGGCCTAACTGATCGCACAACTTGAAGAAGTTTTGAGGAGACCTGTAGAATTTTCCATCGTTATCTTTAATTAACTCGAAGCCGTATTTCTCAGCAAAGCTTTCGATGAAGCTATAAGTTTCTGGAAATTCTAGAGTGGTGTCTGAAAAAAATAATGGTATGCTTCCCAAGGCTTTCTTCACGAGAATTGCAACTACAGAACTGTCTTTGCCTCCTGCGAAGGAAATTACTCTGAATAAGTCTCGGTATTTTTCCGATGTTTCTTTAACGAATTTTACTGAAGTGCTTTCTTTCTCTCTAATCGCTCTTTCATTGCTCTGCCTTAATCTTTTTAAGAATCCTTCGTTTCTCTCTGGTACGCAATTCTTCAATCTTGACTCTACAATCTCAAGTGGTTCAATCAATGATAACCTAAATCGATGGAAATCTATCTTGTACCTGAAAAGCGTATTCCCATCCAAAATGATCCGATTTCTGTTTCGGAAGAGATTGTCAGGTAGTTCTAAGGATAAAAAGTTTTCAAAGATCCTTTTCTCCTCTGAAAAGACTGGTTTCAGATCATTTGCGCAATATTTACCTTCAGAACCGCACCTATTACAATACATTGAAAGTAATGGCACATTACAGTTAGGGCACCAATAAACCCCGTCGTTCAAATGGAACTCGGATTTTACTTCGGTCATTCGCTACTACCCTTGTCTCTTTTTAGCTGTTCCCGAATGCAATACCTAACATACTCCGCAGGGCTACTGAAGTCGCCCTTTCTCTTGATTACTTGCTCAATTTGCTTGTACTGACTTTCTGGTATTCGAATGACCCTAGATTTTTTAATGATTTTCTTTTGTCGAATTATATTTCCCTTCTGTAGATCTGGATCTTCTTCGGATCTACAATATTTTACGTAAATCGGGCATTTTATTCTTTTGGTCTTCGATGTCTATCCATGTACTCTTTGAGGGCTTTTTCCAGTTCTTCACTCATCTTTCTAGTCGAGCCTGTCTTATCTAACACAAGATGGATCCTTGAAATAAGAAAAAACACAAAGTTTAAAGCGTGATTGAAAACATAGCTGAAAAGTATGAAAGTCACGCCTGAAGTTAAACGCACTCTTATCGGATTCATCATTCAAATGGCTACTGGTACAATAGCGTACTTCATAACACACAACATGATCCTAGCAGTAGGCATTTTTGCCGTTGCGTTGGTAATCACGATTTCCATTCCCACTTTTCTACGACATGCAAGAATTATCCGAAGGGGAGGGATTATCGATGTTTTCGAGAACCAGACCTCTTGCAAGGATCTGATTGCTGAAAGAATCGAAAATTCACATAGAGTTGCGATACTCGCTGTTCAAGCTTTTCATATAATAAGACCTGTGGAAGCCCCATTTTTCGAACCAATGACAAAGCGGGGTGGAAGAAAAGGAGCCCCGATAAGATTATGTTTACTTAATCCTGAGGCCCATGAGTCCATCAGGATCAGAGCAAAAGAAATAGGTGAAAAAGAAGAAGATTTCATCAGATTCATAGAAGACAGTATAGTTGCAGCCAATGACTTAAAAAACAACTATGCTGTTGATATCCAAGTTAAATTGTACAGCAAATTACCTGTATGGCAACTCTTCATATTTGACGATTGCCTCTTCGCTTCGTTTTATTCAAGCGGTATTGAACGTCACCGCCGGAAACACTACCAAATCGCTGAGGGTTCACCCTTATACCACTCTTTTGTCAGATACTTCAATTATTTGTGGGATACTGGTGTTAAGCCTCAGAGAAAATTGCTGAAAAAGCCGTAGTAACAAATCGGAGATTATTCCTAAATAACGCGCACATGACTCTTTCAGTGAGGGCCTTTCTCCTTTCTATAGTGCCAATTTGGCTGCGGCTTTGTTTTTTAACGCTTCCGATCTAACTGAGATTCTAAAGCATTGAAATAAGGCTACCACGCCAACTCTTTCTTTAAAGTTTCTACGACTTTTGGGAGCTTGTCTCTTAGTTCGTTTAGAAATTTGAGCACAACGTCAAGTGGCATCTCCCCAATTCCAAAAGTGCGGACGAAGAATTCCTTCTTCTCCACGTTGTAGCCAAGCTGAATCTCCAAATCTTCTTTATAAGTCTTAAGTGGTGTGGTTAAGCGTGTCAGCTTTAAGGTTACTTCCATGCGTTCAATCTCAACGATCCTTTTCTCTGCCATAAACGTCGCCTATTCAATTTTTTGGAGAGCGGTCAGTCGAGCCTTTTTTCAAGTCCCTTTCAAGCTGTTGCTGATAGAATACTTCCAGTCCTCTAACGATGGCTTCACGGGTTGAAGAGAAAATTCCTCTTTTCTTCAATTCGAGCAATACTGCTGCTGGCTCGCCCCGAATAGTACAGTTAATTCTAACCTTAAGAGATTCCTTTCCTTGAGTCTTTTTCATATCTTTCACTTCCACCGCTGTATTATTTTTGGAAGGCCCTTCTCTGCAGCACGTCCAACACTTTGGCCGGAAAGGACTTCATTTCTTTGTATCTGTTTTGTCTATACGTAAAGTCAAGTTCATCTCCCTGCTCAACCTTCTGAACGATAGCCAAGAACTCGTCAAAAACCGGCTCCAATATCTGCAGGAAATCGTGGCCCTTCTCCACCAGTAGGCTGGTGTCAAGTATTCCTGTCATGGCTATGTCATGCCAAACTTGTAAGTGAATTGCGTATTCCGTTATTCTAACCACATATAACCCATGTTCTGGAAAAGAAGCTGAAGCATCACGTAAGATGGCTATTCGGTTATGTTCATCGTTTGTGTAATAGCTTAGATTTAGCTATGTATGGCAACCCTCTCATTAAAATCGTCAAGTTAAATGCTATAAAGGCACGACATGGAGATAGCACAATCTTATATTGTCAATGGCACCTTTAGCCTCTTTTTCGGAGACGCTCAAACGGCCTTCATGAACAATGGCGTTTCTGATTTTTATCGCTCCCTTGCAACCTGACATTATATCTTTGCTTGGCAAATCGTCTGGAATTAGCAATCTTAAAACTACATCTAGATTCCCAGTTAGCCCAGCATCCCTAATGAGCTTTTTAATTTTCTTTTCAGAAATTCCCCTTTTGTGACCAAACTCTCTTATGGTTGAAGAGACTACGATCTCCAAGGCTGTTACCGCCTCCAATATTGCCATTCTAAAATTTTCTTCTTGCAAGAAACTGGTGGCTCTTAATAACAATTCATCCGGCAAATATTTGAGCATTATTTTGGGTGAATCAGCGAGTTCTTTAATTTTCAAGTAGTCTTCTTGACGAATAGTTCCAACTTTTAATTCTTTGATGTATGAATTATACATGGGAGGCCCTATAGGATTTCCTGACTCATCAATCTCTTGTATGATGACAATTCTAAAGAACTGGTCATAAGGGAGCTCTTTGATAACTCCATTGTTATAAGTTTCTTGGGTAATAAAACGATAGGCTCTTACGACGTTGTTGAGGTATAAGCGACCCTTGTCTAAATCATCAACATCGAGTTTTTTGTCCGAATCAAATGCCACAACCGTCCCTGGAGCTGGAGGAATAACAATTTGTTCAGGATTAAGAAACCGCATTGTGATGATTATCCCGCTGTGAAGCTTGATTTCAAAGATATGTGATCTTAGAAATTTCAGGTAAAAGGGAAGCGGTATTAGATGTCGAAATGATGTTTTCTGAAGACTCTTCTCATTCATTTTTCTCTCATTAACTTAATTTAAGTTACTTCTTAATATGTCCAACGATTTTACTCATCAATGCCAATATGCTAGATAACAGCCTACGAATTATAGCCATGTTTACACACCCAAGCGACCGTCTATTAACAGCTTTATTAATCATTCTGAAAAGTCCAGAATGAATTGTTGTGTTTACCGTTTGTTTTATTAACTGATTTTTTCACTATTTCTGTGGGAGTATGTGATATGCCACCACTTTACGTGAGATGTAAAGAACCAGGTTGTGGTGTTAAATTTAGATCAGGTATCAGCATGGATAGGCAAAGTTTTGAAACTGCAACCTTGATAAGCAATTACCACACATGCCCTAGAGGGCATAAGCATACCTACAATAAAGAAGACTATTTCTTCCAAGACTAGCAATTTATAAACTTGGCATTAAATCGTAAAATCGGCTATAACTAAAGATCTTTCGATGAGAGAGGTAGTCAGAAAGGTGTAAGGAGCTGAGGTGAATATTTATAATTCAAGACTTGTTGCTGAAATCTGCTAATGAAAGGCTGGCTGGGTTCCATTATCGAGACGCCAAGGGCTTGGTGGCTGTTCAAAAGATTTTTGCGTTGAAGTGTGGCGAAGAAATTGTTGGGTGATCGTGTACAAGTATCCAGCCATTGCAACCTTTGGGAGGCGCAAAGCCTTTGGTCGAGTGCTGTCTATCGAAGAGATAAACCGTAACCTAGCCCTGATTTCGCGGGTGGCTGTTCATCCGAAATACCGCACCATCGGATTGGGTGTCAAGCTCGTTAAGGAAACGCTTCCGTTGGTGGGCAAGCCATACGTTGAAACCGTGGCGGTGATGGCACGCTACAACCCGTTTTTCGAGCGTGCAGGCCTAACAAAGATCGCTGAAAGCAAGCCTAACCCCAAGATCCTCGATGCTGTTGAGAGATTAAGAAGCCTGGGATTTAACCCCGTCTTTCTCACCTCGGAGAAGGCGAATCTGCAAAAACTGAAGGAAATGCCGGCTGATGAGGTGCAGCACGTTAGAAATGTTTTCAAGGAGATTTCGGCTGGAGTCTACCGGAAACGGTTATGGTCCAGCCATCAAGCGTATATGCCAAAAGAAAAGTTCAACAACTGCGTTGACAAGGCATCGCTTAAAAAGCTGGCTAAAATGCTCCGCACCCTCAGCTTCCTAACACAAACAAAAGTCTACCTATTCTGGAAAAACATCAGTGTTAGCGCGCAGTCGATTTCCCTGAGTGCAACGGTTCAGTTCTCGTCTTTGTAAACGTTCAGCTTCAACTCCGGAGGCGGAGGCGGTGTAACGATGACGATTTTACCTACGTTGTGGATAAGTCGGGTCGTCACCAAGACTAGAGCAATAGGCATCGACACTATCACGATTGCGATAAGCAGTGACGACAGCATCAGCCGTTCCTTTTCTCTCAACTATGATTGTCTTTCTCTTCCCTTACCTCAGAGGCCCTGAACCACTCAAGAGAACTGGAGCTGTTGAAAAGCATAAACCGATTTGAACCAATAACCCAAGAAGTTAAACCTTAAGAGGTGTGGATGATTCTCTCTATCTCCGCTTTTTTGCGTGGGTTCAAAGAGACTTGTAGCCCGTAACGTGTGGGCTTAGCTATAATAAATCCCTTTTTAATAAGATTTTTCGTTGTCTTCTTGTCTTCACCGTGAAGATGCTTTGGAAAGCCTTTAGGAACGTTGTCGATGGCTGTGTGTCTTTCACCGATGTAACCATGCCTATAAAGTTTGGCTAGAATCTTTTTCGCAACCTCCTCAGCCATCAATTATGTCACTGATTACATATTTATGTCCGAACAGCTATTTAGATATTTCTTTGATGACACATTTAAGTTTGATAAAGTAACATTTAAATATACCTTGTGTAAAAGTATGTTTGCGTGTGGTGGCGTGTGATGAAAAAAGAGGCCATCTCGAAAGAGGCGAATCCCCCGACCCTCCAGAAGATCTTTGGAGACTCCGCGATAGCTAGGGTCCTCGACTTTCTGACACTGTACAACAGCTTTGACTACGCCAAAACCGAGATTTCTAGAAACTCCGGCGTAGCTTGGAAGACCCTATTCAGGATATGGCCTGTTCTAGAAAAGTATGACTTGATCGTGGAGACTAGGCGGATCGGAAGAGCCAGGCTATACAAGCTGAACACCGAAAAACCCATAGTGCGCGCGCTAAACGAGCTGGCTTTCCAAATCGCCAAATACGACGCGGACAGAATTGTAGCAGAAGAACTTGCAAAAGAGAAAATCGAAGTCCCCGCTTAGGTCTTATAGCCACCTAAAGGCCTAAACCAGTTTCTTCCAAGCAAGCTTCACCAGCCAGAACACGATAACCATGAGTAGGGACAGTGTGATCGCGAATATGGCACTGCCCAGCATTCCAACTTTGCGATGCGTATTACTTTTCGTATAAACTTTTGTCCCGAATGGGACCCCTTCCTAAACAGCTTCAGCAAAAAGATGACTTCTCCCAGATTCTTAAACTGCTCTGACATGTACAGCTCGATCGCTTTTTCCCGCATACGCCGTCGAGCCTCAGGCCAAAACGAACCCTTCATTGTTCTACCTCTTCTATCAATTTCATAAGGATGAAGCGGTGGCATGGCGGGTTTTTCTCATAACAAATCAATCGAACCCTATGGGTTCTCGCCAACTCCTTAATTTCCCTCAATTTCGCCATCGCCCTCGGATTGCTCAAAATCTCCCTTCTAAATCGCTCTTCATACCTGCTTAGCTCCCAAGCCCTCTCTCGCCCATATCTTTTCTTCAAGTGGTTAAACTCGTTCAGCAATTCCCGGCTTGAGGCTAGGAGGCTCGACCTTGCCACCCGAACCTTAACCTCATCCCTGGGATAATTCCTCCAATTCGCGATGTATCCCTCGAATATTCGGGGTTTATTTATTTTATCCGCCATACTTTGAGCCTCAAACAAAAAGGAGGGAAAGGGCTACTTAATCCATTGGTCATATCTCTGTAACCGTTACCTCCTCTACTTCCTTCATCCATGGGATCCTTGCTGGTTCCCTTGAGAACTCCTCTACGATTTCTTTATTCGACTTTTCGGCGCCCTCCTCCACCAGAGAAACCACAATAACCGCTTTTTTGCCCATTCTAGCATCACCCTTAGTAAAATGAGGCGCTTTTCTTTAAATAAAATTGGACAAGGTCTGTGTGAAAATTTAGGTTACGGAGCTTTAAGTACCCCCACCTTTACCAAGTAGTGGTAGGGCTACTTTTCCCTTCAGGAAGGAATTCCTGTTGGATCCCTGTTGTGAGAAGCGGATCCATAATGTGGTAGTGGCCATTTGATTTTGTAATGAGGCTGGTCTTCACTAGAGTGTTTAATGTATCCGCAATCGTGGAATTCGGTAGTGAACGACCCTCTCGCGCTTCTAAGGTGGCTTTGATTTGTGCCCAGCTTGCCGTGCCGACCTTAGCGAGGAAGTTGAGGACGACCCCATAGCGGTGCGACAGGGTGGTTAACTTTAGCGCTTCCGCTCTGGCTAGTTTGCCGCCCTTATGAACTATCTCATTAACTAGACCTTTATTGCATGCATTGCAGTCGCGGCACTCTGCGCCAAATAGGGTGAGCCAGCCTACAACACCGTCCAACTTCTCTACCGCATAATGTATTACGTCAGTGGGGGCAGGGATTTCGATTTGCTGAAATCCAGCCACCAAGTAGGCTTCGGCTTCTCTAGGATCAAAATCACGCATATGAATTTCGGTGTAATGCCTGCCGTAAAGTGGCGATTCGGTATCGTCAAATCCTAGAAAGTCGAAGAGCAAGCCGACCTCAGAGCCTGTCACAGCAAGAGTTGTGTGGCGGTCAGTGTCTGCTATATGGACAAATAGGCGCAGGATCTGCTTATCTCCGCGAATGAGCTGTATTTCATCAAAGGCTGCAAGGAACTTTATGCCTTGCTTCAGAGCCCAAACATCAATTTTATCAAATAAATCTGGGAGATCCACTCCAGTTTTGCTCCAGTCCAGACTAATGGCATTGCCTAGAATCTCGACACCTTTTACTCTTGCCAGTGCATCGTGAAGAGTATGTAACCATTTTCGGTTGATTTGACTGAAGGCAGCCTCCAGCTTGCGAACGATATCAGCGCGTGAAGGATTATAGGATAACCCACGTAAATCTAAGTTAATATAAGGAAAGCCTGACTCTACGAGCGCTACGTTCATGAATGAGGTTTTCCCGGTTCTCCGAGGTCCAATTATCACAATAAGCGACGCATAAGCCACCGCGTCGGAGAATAGTTTAAGTTCCGCGTCACGGTTAAATAAATCAACTCTGTTCACTTTCGGCTGAGGGTCAAAGTACATAGTAGGGGCACCCCTACTAAGTAGGGGTAGGGGTACTAATTAAGGTTTCGGACATCGTTAGGTGTGAGATGGCATAAAAGCTGATAAGCGATCTAAAATCGGCTTATTAACGGAGGAAACGAAGGCGCTAAAACTTATAGCTTAGATACACGCATGGATAAGTTTACCTATTTTGGAAAAATCCAATCACAGGAGTAAGTTATTAAGGAAACTTTAACTATTTCTTAAGGCGATTGATGCGTGGATGTGGGCGAGATGTCTGAGGAGAGGTTGTCCTACTATGTTTCTGAGGCTAAGAAGTTCCTTGAAGCTGCCTTAATTGAGTTTGAGAGAGGGGAGAAGGAGAAAAGCGATGTTATAATCAGGGACGCTGCTGAAAAGGCTTGGAATGCCATTCTTCAAGCTACAAACGCTCTCCTCATTGGGAGAGGCTTTCCAGCAAATCCACTTTTGGGCTGGTGTGAACACTTTTTATACCTGTAAAGCTATGATTGTGATGTGAGGTGGCGGGGTTGGATGAGCGTAGGATTCTGTTTGTTTTACAAAAGTATTATTTAGAGGATGTTAGCTTGGAGAGGGCTGCGGAGGAGGAGGGTGCCCCGCTCTTGGCTGTTGTAAACTTTATGATAAGGAATGAGCTTCCATTCGTGCATGAGGTTGAAGACGTATCTGAGGGTATACGGAAGGTGGATAGGCTTATGGAGAAGGCGGGTATGCGCGGTGTCTTAAGCTTGGTTAGGGCCGAAGTCGAGAGATCAGCCTAGAAACCCTTCTTGTACGATATCCAGCCCTTTGTATAGCCAACAGAAAATCTATCGTCTCCTCTACCTTAATAGCTCCCCTATCAACCAGAACATATCCAAGATCCACCAAATCAATCACGTTGGCTCCTTCCTCTCGCAACTTAGCCTCGGCTCGCTCATTGGCCAACACAATAACC
>Ga0315308_1001221_pt1 | contig 14778 bp, 19 predicted proteins | sample TDP3_MG_FD_203078 | JGI IMG/M metagenome (GOLD analysis project Ga0315308, IMG submission 203078) | Freshwater sediment microbial communities from Lake Towuti, South Sulawesi, Indonesia - TDP3 | ecosystem: Environmental > Aquatic > Freshwater > Lake > Sediment | place: Indonesia: South Sulawesi... | reverse complement strand
TCTTTGGGGTGTCCTCTAAAGTTTTAATTGAGGGGAAGACAAATTCAGAAACTGGGTCAAAACCACCGAAAAGGTGATATCGTGCGAGCCAAATTGTACATCTACTCTTATCGCATAACCGAACGCAAGCCTCATCCCATTCTTTGGAGTTTTGACACAGAAGCACTTGACCAAATCGCGAAAAATTTCAAGAACAAATCAGTATTCAGTGTCGAAGTAAAGGAAACGACACTTATCCTAAGGTTAATTGAAAAGCCTACCCCGTAGAGTTCGCTGTTCGAATCCTCCGCTGCACCATTAGTACAAAACATATTCTTCACCATTTCTTTGTTTTCTTATATAAAAAATCAGTATTTGCGGTTCATAAACTCTATAAGAATTCTCAATGAAAACATCGCTTCAAAAAGGAGGTGGAACGACTTGCCATTCTATTGGACCCTTTTGCGGATTGATCGCCCCAAGTGGACAAACGCTTTGAAGGGTTTGAAGGCACTCCCTAAGAAAACAAGCAACCCGGGCGTAAAAGTATACTATATTGGAAATGTTTTCGGAGAATGGGACAACTGTGTCTGGTTTGAAGCAAATGACCACGACCACGCAATGGAGTTTGTGCAGAACAACCTCTCAACAATCCCGGGAGTGATTCACACATACACTTTGCCTACAACTCCAATACAGGAGTACTACAAATACTGGAAGTAAAACAGGACAGACACAGAATCCCCGTTCACCTTTTTTTAAAGCACTATTTCTCAACACCATAAAAATCTTTTCGAAGGCTCTTTTCCTGAAAGGATCTAGGTTCAAATATGGTTCGCTGCATTGTCCAGAAGCGTGGCACATTGACTTACTGTTGCATAGATTGTCTCATCTAAAGAATATTTTACATTTAATCCATCAACATTCCTTCTGATGAAACCCATCTCCTCTAAACGATTCATCTGCCAACTCAAAGCCTGCGAAGAAATGTTAAGCTGTGTAGCCAAGTCCTTGTGCGTTGTTTGCGGCTTTTTCAAAAGAGCAGCTAAGATTTTGCCCGAGGTCCCGTTTCTGAGAACAGAAATCACCTTCATTTCGGTTTCACTGAACCTTTTGGATTCAAAGTACCTCTTGTACCGTCCATCCCGATAGGTTGACAGTAAACCACCGTTCAGGAGGAGACCGAGATGATACTGAAGGACTCCGATGGGCAGGCTCAGATAATTTGACAACGCTCTGAAATGGATTCCAGGGTTTTCTTTAATGAAACTGTATATGTCCATTCGTGTTGTTTGGTTTAGAAGAATCGGAAGTCCATCGTTGCCTCTTCCGCTGAAGAGTGACAAGGCGGAGAACATGATCGCCTCTTCTACATGAAGCTTAGGAATCTTCAGCAACTGATTGTGATTGTAGGGCGAAGCTGTTAAAGCCAGAAACGAAATGAAGAAAACCATAATCAACAGTAGTGCAGTTGACGACGTTCTCCTGTGTTTCAACCAGAGAACCCTCACTCAAAAAATTACTTTCCCAGCATTTATCAGTATCCGTAGACAACCGTACTAGAACGTAAGGTCACGTACCAAAAACCCTATCTCAATCACCGAGACTTTTATCCCCCGTATGACTCCTCGATTTTGGCGCAAGAAAAAATTCTATGCCATCGTAGTCATCATTCTTTTAGTAGTGACTTCGCTATCACTGCTCACTCTGAAATTCGACTACCAACGTGAAAACGACGCCGTCTTAGAATATTTTTCCCGCCAACCCGGCATGCCAGACGCCTTCAGCATGCTTGAGCAGCTCACGCCTCCTGGTTCGGTTGTGCTCGCTTGGTGGGACTACGGTCGAGCGGTCAGAGAGTGGAGCCACAGAGAGGTAATCGAAGCCTACCCATCAAAAGACATATGGTACTCAGTCGGTTCAAGCAGAACCTTCCTGGGCAACTTAAAGGCTCAGCTCTTCGGAACGTGGGGTTCATCCAAAAAGATTCATGACCTAGCAAACATTTTCATGCTGCCCGAAGACCAGTCTCTTCCCATTCTGAGAACCTACAATACAACGTACGCACTGGTGTTCACACCCGACGAACTACAGAAGTTTCCTTGGATCGCCGAAATCGCAGGTTACAACGCAACCGAATACCTAACATATAACAAGGAGAGTGACACTTACGCACCCACGGCATTGGGCACACAAATGACGTTGTTGCGCCTCTTGTTTGACGACACACTGTATCCGCAGCACTTCACGAAACTCTATGACAACGGCAAGGCCAAAATATACAGAATTGACTATCCGTAGCTTCTGAGATAAGAGTCAGACCAGTCTGTCATAAACCGGATGCCTCTTGAACCGCAGCACTGTTGTTGACTTCTCGAAGGTGCCGCTGGGAAGTCTTGCACAGAGAGAATGAACAATCGCTCCGTTCGCGATAAATTTCACTCCATCCAGCAGTTCACCCTTTGTGACGCCTGACGCCGCAAAAACCAATTGGTCGCCTCGGGCGAGGTCGTCTTGCGTGTAAATCTTGTCCGTTTCGACACCTTCTGTTTCAAGTCGTTTCAGCCTGTTCGTGTCGTCTTTTTTGTCGCGCCAAACCTTTACTTGCATGGTTCCTCCCAGACACCTTACCGCAGTCGCCGCAATGGTGGCTTCGGGGCCTGCTCCGGCACCTAGTAACAGGTCGATGCCGGTTTCTGGCAAACACGTGACCACAGAAGCCGCGATGTCGCCGTCTTGAATCAAAATAATTCGCACGCCCAGCTTCCTCAGTCTTTCTAACAATTCTTGATGCCTCTCTCGTTCGAGCATTATGACGGTGAAGTTCTCCAAAGGCTTCCCCTTGGAGGCAGAGACCGTTTGCACCATCTCCTCGATGGACATGTCCAGAGATATCTTGCCTCTGGACTCAGGTCCGGTAGCCGCCTTAAAGTAGTAGCCGTCGTCGGGCAGCACTTGCAAACAGTTAATAGGCGCGCAGGCCAAGGCGGATATGGCGTCTTTTCTTCCCTTTGCGGTGGCTGTTGTGCCGTCAACGGGGTCTATGACGAACTCGAGCTTAGGTCCGCTTCCTGTGCCTACCCTTTCTCTTCGTGTAAACGCTGGCGCTTTGTCCTTGGGTCCCTCGCAAGAAATGACCTCCCCATCTATCTCCATTTGATTCAAGACCGCTCTAGAGAAGTCTACGGCTCTTTGATCAACCATTTCTTGATTGCCCTGCCCTATGTGAAGTGCAGCACCCACCGCCGCTGCAACGGTGATTCTGGTCAAGGAAGGCGCCAAAGCCCTCAAAGAAACCATGGCTTACCCACGTCTCCTCACTCCCTATAGAAAAATCTGTCATTTAAGAAGACTTCGCATGCCTCCCTCAAAAAACATGATTTTGATATGTGCATTCTGGGTGACTAACAAAAGACTTAGAAGTTCAAGTTTTCCTATTTTTTGAGGGAGATAAGGTATGCTTCAAATTGGGGGTCCGTTTGACGCTTTCTTTACCTTGTTTTTTGTCATAACTTTCATTATCATCATTCTCAGTGTTTTAACCACTTTCCTTCGAATCTTTCGCAAGCCTCCTGGAATTCAATCTACAGAAGAAGGAGCGGCTGTTGTTAAGGAAAGGGAAATTATAAGGGAGGTAGTGAAGATTCGATGTCCCTACTGCAACAACCTCTACGACGAAAAATACGACAAATGCCCCCACTGTGGAGGCAAGAGATAACCTCGACGAAACATTATTAAACCATTTATCAAGATTTAAACTAAAAAGAGTCAGGAAGGGAATACGTGAAGACTTATCTCACAATCTGGTTTAGCAGCGAGGGAGCCGAGCCGTCGACTGTGGCGCAGAAGCTTCAGTCAATGGGCTTCAAGCCGATTAAAGGACAGCACGACCACGTTTATGATTGGAAGAGAGAAGCAACACTAGACGATGTGCTGCAACTCCTTAACAACGTGCACCACACACTCAAGGGATTACAAGTGCTCTACAAGATAGAAACCATTTAATCAGAAGAAGCAAAAGAAGTGATGAACTCTGGCGCAATACAGGCTGCATGTGCTTGTTTGCAACGACTCCGACTGCACAGCTAAGGGTTCCCAACAACTGTATGACAGTCTGAAGCAGCTTGTGAAAGACCGAAACTTGAAAGAAGTTGTCAAGGTTTCTAAGAGCACGTGCTTAGACGACTGTGAAATCGGTCCAAACGTGTTGGTTTATCCCAAGGGCATTATCTACAACAATGTAAAACCTGAGGATCTTGAAACGATAATTGGCGTCCATTTAAACCGAAAAACCGTACGCAGTCTGACTCATCACAAAATACTAAAATGACAAGCAGTCCAATGGCTTGTAGTTTGAGAAACAACTGGATGCGGAACTATAGGCGCTCAACGACGAGTAAATATCTTCTAGTGGTTGTCTTAGAAAAACTAAAATCGCTCAAATAATCATAAATATTCTTAGGGGAGAAGGAGCAATTGTCAAAGAGAATGATTTCTAAAATAATCATTGAAGCACGTGAGCGCGGCAAGGCTAAAAACAAAATAAACCATCATCATAAGATATTTTCCAATAAAGGCAAGATCAAGAGTCAGCACATGTTGTTATTAGGTTTTGTCAGCCTTCTTTGGGTCTTGTTTAGGACAGGAACAAAGCACACAAGAATTGTGTATCCATGCCAGCGGGCTGCGTTGGCTAATAGCGTCTTCATGCTGCAAATTTCGATTCCGTCCGCAATTATTGGGCTGTTCATGGGTTCCAAAAGATTCCTCGAACAGAAAGGAAAAATTCTAGCAATGATAGTTCTCCTGGGCAGCACCATCGTAATCAGTGTACCTTTCTGGGATTCTTTGCCAACCGTGGGTGCGATTAATCCGAATCAGGAGGTCCGATTGGTTCTTAACCCGAGAAATGCCACGGTTTTTCCAGCGTCTAATGTTTATGTCGTTAATGGACGGGGCTACGCAAGCGTTAGCATACTCATAAATCTAATGGGCATACACGGTTTGCTCTTCTACAAGTCTGCGACAACCGGGCCAAACATGGGACCAACCGGCTTGATAGCCACCGACGATGTGGTCTTGATAAAGATAAACGAGGAATGGTCTGAGAGAGGCGGAACCAACACCGATGTCTTAAAAGAACTCATACAAGCCATTGTGGCTCACCCAGACGGTTTTGTTGGCGAAATCGTGGTAGCTGACAATGGGCAGTGGCAGGGAAACATGGACTGGCCCCAAAGCAACGCTGAAAACATCAGTCAATCGACTCAAGACGTAGTCAACATGTTCTCGAGTAGATACAGAGTTTCGACGTACACATGGATGCCCATAAGAATGATTCGTGTCCAAGAATATTCTACTGGCGACATGATGGATGGATATTTGAGGATTATCCCACCAGACCCGGTCACCGGAATTTATGTAACCTATCCGAAGTTCCAGACAGCTTATGGCACAAAGATTAGTTACAAGAACGGAATCTGGAATGGTGCAACCTACGAAAACCGACTGAAGGTCATTAACCTGCCAGTTCTGAAGTCCCACCAAAGTTACGGAGTTACCGCATCCTTAAAACACTACATGGGGGTGCAGTCAGAACAAACTGCTGGAGGACTGGGTAATGGGCATTACACTGTCGGAAATGGGGGAATGGGGACACTTTTCGTTCAAACAAGATATCCAACGCTCAACATAATTGATGCCGTTTGGGTAAACGCTAATCCACCTCCTGAGTCGTTGTCTGGACCATACACCCCATATGGGAGAGCAACCAGAACAAATGCAATCCTGGCAAGCACAGATCCTGTCGCCCTAGACTACTGGGCAGCCAAACATGTTCTAGTGCAAGCCGCATCAATAATTGGATACAATGACACCCACACACTGGACCCAGACAGCAGCAACAGCTCAGGCGTCATTGGAGAGGCATTTGGGGTCTGGTTAAACCGCACAAAAAACGTAATTGTGAACGCTGGATATCAGGCAACCACAAATGAAAACCGCATGAACGTATATGTTCACGTAAGATCACCAACAGTTCCAGGAGACATTAACAACGACTCAAAAACCGACGGCAAAGACATTGCCTTGGCAGCCAAAGCATACGGCACCAGCCCAGGAAACCCACGTTGGGACCCAAGAGTAGACGTGAACCTAGACCAGAAAGCGGATGGCAAAGACATCTCCTTCATAGCTAAATACTTCGGACAACACTAGCCTTAAACCCCTTTTTTATTGTTGTAACAGGCTCTGTATGTCACAATGGCTAATCGAGGCACGATGTCAAAAGACATAACGACAAAGAATAAACTTAGCTGATGACCCGAATATTATAGCAGAGTCCTCGTTCAGGCGTTTCTTGCCAGTTGAACATCCAGTTAGATGGAAAACCTCTGACACGACTTTTCTCACAACTTCGCTCTGCGCAGTGTCTCCCTTACATCCTTAAGGTTGATTTTTGCAGTTCCAAGAACTGATTGGGGAAAGCCACTCAGTCTGTCACCTTCTTGAGATGGAAACAACACAATGTGAGCGTGCTTAACTCGTCCGCCCCGAATGAAGACGCAGACAAAGTCTGGTTTGAACGCCTTCTTAATTCGTTTGGCAACGGTCTTTGCGGCGTTAAACACTCTGGCTGTCTCTGTGTCGTTCAGGTCGTGCCAGTAGCGAACATGCCGTTTCGGAACAATCAGGCAGTGTCCTTCAGCACTGGGGTTGGTGTCTAGAATGGCTAGCCCCGTGTCATTTTCCAGAACCTTCCAAGAAGGCAACTCACCCCTAACAATCTTGCAAAAAACGCAGTCATCCAAGGTCATGTTGAAACTAACACGCCTACCAATTTGACTCTTTCGAGGGTTTCTTCTCCGTGGGGCGCCAAGGTCATTTCTTCGGTTAAGTCTTTTCCAGCCACGTGTTGACCTTGATGGTCGCCTTCGATCCAGAGATAGCTGTCCGTGACGTCGTATACTTTGCCCTTGTAAGCGATGTAGGCTGGTCTGCCCTCTCTGCCATCATACTGCTTCAGTTCTTCCAACGTAAACCTCCTCACCGTGCCTTCCAAAAACGTCACCAGCGTTTCAATCTAGCTTCTTAAGGAGTATTTTAAACTTAAGCAAGCTTCCCTTTTTGAAAACCAATTTGAAGCTTATAATCCAAACATGAAGAGAAAAAAGAGGATTTGATGGGTAAATCTAGAGGTAGATGTCGAGCAATTTTCTTCGCGTGATTATGTCGATCACGGTAGCGCTGATCAAGAATTCACCGATGAGGTAGCTTCCATTGTAGATTGCTGAATAGAGTGCCGGGTTCATTCCAGCAGGTGCATACATCCAAAAGAAGACAATGCCCGATATGAAATGGAAAAAGAATCTGCCAGATGTTCCTACTCCTACGCCAAGCAGTGGATACTTTTTGAAGAACCCAGCCAAGCCTAATGCACCGAAGGCGAGTGGATAGTCAAGCAAAGCTTGAATGGGGCTGACCACGAAGCCCCCCAAGGCGACATGAACTAGCCCATAAACACCACCTGTGAAAATCCCGAGCCGCCAGCCTCGTCTCAATGCAAACCAGAACAGTGGCACCATGCCTGCGACTGTGATGGATCCGCCTTGTGGAAGATGATAGATTGGTGGGAGCAAATCTTTGAGGACAAATGTTAAAGCGATAACGTCAACGGCTTCAGCGATGACTTTACTCGAAAGCAAGGGTTTACTCATTTTTTCCCTCCGCCAGTATTATCTGGTTCAGGTTCTAAGGGTCGACGACGCCTGTTAGTCGTCCTCTCAGCCGGGTTGAGCCCAGCTCCCCTAGATTGTAGGAGAAAGAGAGGTTCAACTATTTAACAGTAATCATTTGGACCCCTGAGTCTTCTGAACCTAGTCTCTTTATCTTCTATCCGCTTCTGCCATATTACTGATGTTGAAATAACAACTTAATTCTTGGAAACCAACTTTGCAACATGAGATTCTATCATGAATGCTTCGAAGTCGGATCCCAACGCTTACTTCGGAAAAGAAAACGAGACTCTTGAACGATCTGTGAATGGAAAAAGGGTCAATGTAAAATGGGATTGGGGCAACTTCAACAGCACTGAGGGCTTTCCGGTCGACGACAACCTCATCTCTTGGGTTATAGGTCAAGACAGGGCGTTGCAAGAGTGTTTCCTCTGCCTCGACGAGTGGGCGCACAAGCTGAAGTGGCTGGAAGAGCAGAGGTGGTATGAGGAGTGGAAAGACCATAACAAGCCCAAGCCGGCGGTGAAGAATAAGCTGAGTCCAGGTCCATACCTGCTCTTGTTAGGCGACCCTGGAACAGGCAAGTCGTTGATCGGAAAGGCATTGGCTGAGAAACTCACTCAAATCTACAAAGAAAACAGCATTGAACTTTTTGATGTGCTCTGTTGGAGGAACAAGATTGTTCCGGGCGAGCCAAAAATTTCTATGCAGGAGGCTGGCAAGGGTAAAGATGTCATAAAAATGGAGAAATTGAGGCAAGAGAAGCGAAAGTTTCTAGTTTCCCTAGGTTTAAGGATTATCCAAGCCTTCTTGATTGTCTTGGGTCTGACTCTTCTATTCGTCGGTTTGTATGGGCTCTACCAACTCTTCGAGTACTGGTCCTCCAACCCAATGATAAGCGAGGGGCTGACTCTTCAGGCGTCATTCGGCTACAACTTTCTAGAATATTTCGCCAGGTCTTTTCCATCTCTAGTTTTGGTTTTTGTTCCCGCTGGCTCCCTGTTGTTCTTCGGTGTTTTCATCTGGTGGTTTGGCAAGTTGGGAGGCGGCGCCATGAATCTGTCTGGAATCGGAGGGGCTCAACAGTCGAACGTGGCAAAGCTTATAATTGACAACTCTTCCAAGTGTGCCCCTTTCATTGACGCCACGGGTCACGCTTCGTCTCAGTTATTTGGAGACATCGCCTGGGACCCGTTTCAAACTGGTGGAATGGGCACGCCTGAGCATCAGAGGGTAACTGCGGGAGACGTTCATCGAGCCTCTTTAGGGATTCTGTACATCGACGAGATCAAGAATCTCAACCCAGTTGAAGCCGTGACTCTGCTGACGGTTTTAGAAGACGGTCAGTTGCCCATCACTACGCGAGGACACCTTATCAACGGCGGCACAGCAGCCATGGCGGTTTCAACCGAACCCGTACCCTGCATGTGCTTCTTGGTTGGTGCTGGAAACTTCGATTCGATTGGGCAGATGCATCCGGCGTTGATGGATAGAATATACGGCTACGGCAAAGTTGTCCGAATGAACAATGATATGGCGAACACGGTGGAGAACAGAAGAAAGTACGTGCAGTTCATAGCCCAAGAAGTAAAGCGTTTCCACGTGGTTCCTTTCAGTAGAGAAGCGTGCGAGGAGATTGTGGAGGAGGGTAGGCGCCGAAGCAACAAAAGAGACGCGTTGACCACCAAGTTTAGACCGTTGATATCCATAATAAAAACCGCTGCAACTCTGGCTATGAATGAAGGCTTAGCCATGGTTGAGCGCCGCCATGTTCAAGAAGCCATTGAGAATCACTGTAAGACCATCCAGAAACAGATTATGGAGCATCAACTGAATGAGAGGGGCAAACTGCTTGAAATTGAACCGAACGGTCACAAACTGGGACAAATTTATGGGTTGGCTGTGGTTTCAGACCCCTACAGCGGTGAAATGACCGGCAACGTGCTCACTGTGAAGGCGCAGATGGTCAAACGCAGCGCTGTAAATCGAAACTATCCAATGCAGGGTTATTACAAAGTGACTGGGATAGCTAAGGGCAAGAACGACGTGTTCATTTCTGACAGTGTGGCTAAGGTGCGCAGCGTCATACTTCAGAAGTACGGTGTTGACATTGCGCAGGACTACTTGACTCACATCGACTTCTCGCAGGCTTATGGCGTAGATGGGCCCTCTGCCGGGGTTACTATGGCGATTCTTTTGTGTTCGCTGATTGAAGGGCGACCCATAAGGCAAGATGTTGCTGTTACAGGTGAAATCAACCTTGGCGTGGGTGAACAAATAATGGTCACGGCTGTCGGCGGTTTGTACGAGAAGATTAAGGCTGCTGAGGCTTGGGGTTTCAGGAAGGTGATTGTGCCCCAGAAAAACTTTGAGCACTCTATTGATGTCAAAGATTATCAGATTGAAGTGGTGCCAGGCAAAACATTAGACGATTACCTGAAAGAATGCCTCGCATAGAGTGTTTCATGTCTTTGCGATTTCGCTCCCGATCTGAGTGAATTTATCCTCCGCGCCCTCTTCAAGCGGTCCCTCCGTTCCCTTGACTATGGCGGAGGCGTAGGGTTTGACGATTGTCATTTGGAGTTTCTTCAATTGCTTTTCGATTCCTTTTGCTGCGCTTCCGGCAAATCGGCTCTTTAATTTTGTGTCGAAGGCGAAGGCTTTCTTGCCTTGAAGATTTAGGTTTTCCAGTTTTTTGAGAAACTCTTTCATAGGTTTGGATACGCTTAACCCTTGTGTGGGCGCACCGAATGCCAGCATTTCGCATTCGGCGAGTTTGTCAAGGTCCACATTGTCTATTCTCATGCAGTCGGCGTCGAGGCCTTCTTTTTTCATGCCTTCGCTCAATGCCTTTGCGATTTTCTCCGTATTGCCAAATTTTGAATCGTATATAACTGCGGCCTTTCTCAAATCTGTTTTCGCCTCAAATGATTCTGGAAACTTATTTGAGTATTCGTTATCTTGGGTATAAAAATACAAGTGTTAAAAGCGTGAAGAGTCTATCTAAAATACACCAGCGAGGTATTCGGTATGGTTGAAATTGTTTGTAACCCTCCCAAACAGTTGATTATTTTGGAGTGCACCCGCTATCCTACCATAGAATCACTGGCTAAAGTTATCGCCGTCGTGATAAGCGCTGGAGAATCCGTTATCCTAAAGTGGGCTGAGGGCGTTGCATTCATGTACACACACTTAACCCCAACAACAGAGGATTTGATAAGTGAGTTGTTAAAAGGTCGAGTGTACTGGACCGAAGTGTATTATGCAGAGATGCCTGAGTACAGACAAACCATACGAGTGGGCACGCTTGACATTCCGGTAATCGATGTGTCTCCGAATCCACTTCTCAGCGACGCAACCAAATGGATGAAAAAACAAGGTAAATAAAGACACACATTTTTCTTTTCTCACTTCGGAGGCAAATTAAATGGGTGACGCAGCCCCACAAGACCGTGAAATGTTGAGAAGCCTGCCAAAAGAAAAGCTGCTTGACTTGTTTTTCATGCACATCAGAACCCTGTGGCGAGTCGACGGCCTATACTATCTGGGCATCGAGGAGAAGTTTGGCACCGAGGCAGCAACCCAAATAGACACCAACTGCTGGAAAGTGATGGGCAAGTTGGAGGCAAGAGAGCTCAAAACATTGCTCCACATAGAGAAAAACGACATCTCCTCACTCATGTATGCCTTACAAAACACGAGTTGGTCACTGTACCAGGAAGAAAAACAGATAGAGGCTTCGCCGACCAGAGGTGTCTATCGAGTGACAAAGTGCCGAACACAAGAAACACGAATCCACAAGGGCTTGGGCGAGTTTCCCTGCAAAAATGTGAGATTCAGCTACTTAAAGAGCTTCGCCGAAGAATTCAACCCAAACATTGAGGTCAACTGCCAAATCTGCCCACCGGGTGAGCATCCTAAAAACGTCTGGTGCCAATGGGAATTCGCTCTGAAGAAAAAAGGATGATTACAAGAGTGAGTTGTGAAACCGTTCCGCTGGAGATGGTGACCCGACTATTCCTTATCAAACATCATTTGTTCCAAAAAGCCAAGAAAAACAACCTTGTTAAAGTTGCGAAGGATGTTTGCGGTCTGCAGGCTCAAGCACCACTGACCCCTTACCTTTCGTTTTGGAACAGGGTTGAAAACTTTGAAAACGACTTGTTGGACGAGGCGCTTTACCGAGACAAAACTTTGGTGAAAGTGTGGTGCATGCGTGGAACACTGCACATAATTCCATCCCAAGACTTGCCAATCTACAACAAAGCCCTAAGGAGAATGTGGTTTGAACACCACGGAGAGTTCAGGGATGAACCAAACTTTCCCTCAGCCGAGGAGAGAAAGAAGCGTATCTATCCAAAAATCCTTGTCGCCTTGGCTCAAAGACCGCTCAAGCGAAAGGAACTGGATGCCAAGGTGCGCTCTTCTTTAAGGGATGATGCTAAGCCTTACCCAGGGTTGTTCTCTGCTTGGGGTGGCATCCTCAAAGAGACAGGATATGAAGGCTTAACTGTTCACGCTGAGCCCTGCGAAGGGGAAGCATGCTTCGCAAGGCTGGACAAGTGGCTGCCAAAAATAAATCTTGACATGGTAGACGAAGACGAGGCGAAAGAAAAACTCCTCATAAAGTATCTTCATGGTTATGGACCAGCCTCAGTGCAAGACTTTGCTTACTGGAGTGGATTAATGGCGAGCGAAGCTCGAAGAGCCATTGAAAACGGTGCTGGCTCATTGCTTGAAGAGGTTGAAATCAAAGGCGTAAAAGGTCGGTTTTTGATGTTGAAGGAAGATTTCAAACTTTTAGACTCAATAAGCCTCGACGAAAAGGCTCCTCTCTGCCTCTTGCCCAAATTTGACTCTTTAGTTTTGGGACACAAGGATAGAACCCGCGTCATTCGAAACGAGTATAAGGAGCGCGTTTTCCGCCCCAAGACTGGAGATGTCGCGGCTACCTTGCTGATCAATGGTCAGGTAGTGGGAACCTGGAAACATGAGAAAACAAAAAGCAGTCTAACAGTGATGATTAAGCCTTTCCACAAACTAGTGAAAGAGGACTTGAAGGAAGTTGAAGAAAAGGCTAGAGGGTTGAGTCAATTCATGGGAGTTGAGCAACTAAAATTTTCAATAGCATCATAGAATGATAATTGTATTGTTCGTTTTTTGAGATATTTCAGATTGTTCCCATGTTTCTGTTGTGAAATAACAGTTTATTAAATCTTCATATATAACTTGATTGGAGGAAAGTGAATGATAACACTCTTGAACGCACTGGGCATCATAATCGTGGCACTCAGCGGCTCCGCTCTAGGCTATTTCGTCACAGCCATAATCGATGACCTAAAGACTAAGAATGCATAAAAACCCCGTGCAACCTGCCCATTCAGTGTCGAAGACAGAAACCTACGTAGCCACCATTAAGAGACAGAGTATAAAATGGCTATCTCTTGAATTTTGGGTCTGGGTTTCCGCCTCTAGCCTTTTCATCAAGCCAAGTCTTAGTGCCAATCTTCTTTCTGTAGGCTAGTTGACCAGCTCGATAAAAGACGCGCCATTGTCCCTCGTCTGGGTCGAAAGTTGTCAGATAGTAGTCGCAGGGAAAGTCGGCGCACAGACCACAGTGTTCAACACCTTTCTCTCTAACACAAGAGTAAAAGCGACACTCGCCCCAGAAGGGTTTGCCCTTCACGTAGCCGCATCCTGCACAACCTTGTTTATAATATTTGCATTCGCCGCAGTATGAACCGCACGGAGCTACAAGGTTAAAATCAAGAGGTTTTTCCATTTTTGAGCCTCACCCTTAATTAAGTTTCTTGTTCGCTAATCCAGTATGATTTGACTGAGCCTTTCTTATTTTTTATGTATTCTTTCTTGAAGATGGGTGCCTCTTTTTTGTAGCGTTCAACCGCCTCTTGCAAGACGGGAAACACGTTGGTTCTGTGACTGCCTGCCACTAAGACATAAACTAGGTCTTCGCCGAGTTCGAACTCGCCTGTGAGGTGATGAATCTGCACGTCAACGATGCCTTTCTTCATTTTCAATTCTCTGCAGATTTTCTCTAAGACTTCGTCGGCTTTTTCATTGTAGGCTTCCAGTTTCAAACGCTTAACGGTTTCTCCCGTCATTGTTTCGCCTCGAACCACACCTATGAACATGGTTACTGCGCCAACTTTATGGTAATCTGGGCTCTCTTTAACAGATTTCAAAATGTCTGTTAGGGTAAGCGTTCCCTTTTTGTGTACACCACAATGATTTGGCAAATCAACCACCCATTTGATTCTGCAATCGCTAAATCTAGAACATTTCTCCTTAAATTACTAATGCTCCCCCTTTAGACCAGAAGCTAATAAAATGCAGCCAACGTATATAACATAACAATCAAAGTGCTCATAGAGAGAAAAAACCAGATATGAAGCAACAAAGAAGTCGATTCCCAGAGAAAGCAGCAGACTACTTCAAACAAGACTACAACTGTGCCCAAAGCGTTCTGCTAACCATGCAAGAATACTATGGCATTCGGAGAAACAGGTTAATCCCAAAAATCGCCACAGCTTTTGGAGGGGGAATCGGAAGACGTGGCTCACTGTGTGGAGCATTAACAGGCGCCATAATGGCTATTGGGTTGAAGCATGGAACCAACAAGACAGTCTTAATAGAAAAAGAAAAAGCATACGAGATAGCTCTAAAATTCTACGATCAATTTGCAAAAGAATGTGGCAGCCCCTTCTGTAGAGAACTCATCGGATATGACCTTACTAATCCCGAAGAACTCCAGAGAATGCGAAAGTCAAACGTGCGTGAAGAAAAATGCTCTAATTTCGTGAAAAAGGCTGTTGAGATACTGATTGGCTTAGAAGGGTAGTGGAGTCCAATGACTCCTGCAGTGTCTTCTGAATCCCTTGAAATCACAACCAACAACAAATCTCATCATTTAAATCTCCTCAGCTGGGTATTAATGATAATGAGTGGTTGAATTGGAAGCATTCCTAAGTCACAGTAGCAAAGACAAGGGAATTATTAACAGCATCTTCAAAATATGTCAGAGAGCGAAAATAAAGCCAAATATCGC
>Ga0315308_1001220_pt1 | contig 14786 bp, 11 predicted proteins | sample TDP3_MG_FD_203078 | JGI IMG/M metagenome (GOLD analysis project Ga0315308, IMG submission 203078) | Freshwater sediment microbial communities from Lake Towuti, South Sulawesi, Indonesia - TDP3 | ecosystem: Environmental > Aquatic > Freshwater > Lake > Sediment | place: Indonesia: South Sulawesi... | reverse complement strand
GCACGGACCCGGAGTTGAACACGCTCCGTACATGGTCTCGGTAAAGAAGACAAGGGACGAGGTGACAGCCACCGACATTGTTAAGGCTGGAAGGCTCGCAACCACGGTTCGGAAGCGCTTCATAATCGCTGTGCCAGACCCCGAGACAGAAACCATACAATATCTCATTTTTAAGTGGTTCAAGGCGTAGTCACTTTTTTGCCACCTGCTTTGAAGAATCCAAATCCAATAACTGTTAGAATCGCTGCTAGATACATTGTAGCTCTAAAATCGTTGAAAAGCAATGAGATTACTCCACCTAGGAGGGAACCGAGCACCTGTGAAATATTGATTACAGAGCTGAGCATTCCTGAAGATGTTGCCCTTTCAACGTTGTTTTTCATAAGATAAAGTAGAGAGCCAACGTACATGCTGGACCAAGAACAAGCGAGCAAAACCTGCATAGGTAGGAGATGTAAAAATCTCTGCGCAAAGGTGAAAGATAGAAAGGTCATTATGGCCAGCAGCAATCCAATATTAATTAATCGTTCACCATCAAAGCGGTCGAGAAAACGCATCACAACAAACTGAGTAGCAGTATTTACTGTGTATATTATGCCAATCCAAAATTTGTCACCTCCGAGACTCGCAATGTAAAGCGGATAGATAACCCAGATGGCGTTTGCGCCAGTGTGCCTAAGCAGATAGGGAACGTAGACTCGCCAGTTCCTCTTCAGCAGTTCTTTTGGAAAAAGGGGAACGCTCAAACGAGGACTGTCTATTTTCTTCATTGTTAAAGACACTAGGAAAGCCACGAGGAAGCAGAGTGAAGACAAGATGAATACGCCGTAGTAAAACGCTATCAAGCCAGCGACAAATGTGCCCACCGCCCATCCTAAGGCGCCTAAGGAACTGAACTTGCCTAAAGAACCTGCCGAATCGTAAACGTACACTGTGAGCGCGGCTGGAAATATTCCTAGAGAAAAACCAGCCAAACCACGAACTAGTGCCAAAAGCCAGGGGTTAGCCAGAAGAGGTGCAACGAAATATGGGTCAGCAAAGATTTGTAGAAGAAACGTAAGGGTGCAGAGTCCTAGGCCGAGGCGTATGAATAATCTTCTGCCGTAGACGTCGCTGGCTCGACCGAAGATGTATGAGGCTATGAACATGGCGAAGGCGGAGACCGCGACTATTATTCCGACCTGTGCGTCGTTGGCACCTAGGTCTATGGCCAAGTTTGGAATGAATAGGAGGGAAGCCGATAGGGCTAAACTGGATAGGAATTGAATTAGGCTGGGTTTCATTTGGGGTCTCTCTATTGTGGCTTTCACAAGAGCGATGCATTGTTAAAAAGTCTTTGTTCAAACCCTTCTTTTGACAGTATTGTTCAACAACAGGAAGTCTTGGTTGAACGAAAACAGCCATCACGTCTGTTTTGAGTTTCAATGTTGGCTTACTCGTCTTATTCGAGTCTCAACAGAAAACTCAAGAGGCTCAAAATCTCAATGAAGCCATCTCGTCTGATTTGCGGCGCAACAGAAAACCTTTAAGGCGCAATAGAAACTTGTTAACGACAATAACATGTGTCTTCGTCTGTGTTGGAATCCGCTTAGAAAACCTTTGGGTCCAATCGCGCTTTCGTGGTCTCAGAAGAAAGGGAAAGATTGCAAGGGGTATCTGCACATGGTTCAGATAAGACTTTTTCCTTCTTAACAAGTGTGGTGCTGAAACTAGAGAGATGAGTGTGGCCTATTTAGGGGATGTTATTTTCGAATGGTTGGCGGTATGGCTATCACTGTTTGGGTTCGCCTGACTCCGTTGAGGCTTTGAATCTCCTCAATTATTTTTCCAAGTTCATCCATCTTGGTGAATTCGGCGTAGGCCACAACGTCAAATTGCCCCGTCACTGCGTGTGCCATTTTGACGCCCTCGATTTTGAGTGCTGCATCGGCGACTTCCCACAGTTTGCCGGGTTCGGTGTTGACTAGTATGTAGGCTGGCAAGCTTGCTTTTCACCCTTTTACAGTTATTGTGTGGGATTCGTTAAAAACTTTGAGATGTCGTTTAAAGCGTTGTGCGCATAGAGTTTAGGAGATGGCTAACTGTTTCCGGCTGTGAATAGAGACAAGTCACAGTGACTAGGGCTCCATTCGTGAGGGTCACTGGGCGTGTTGCTTTAGAGAAGAAGTAAATGATTAGTGGTGAAATGAAGAAGGGTGCCAGCCATGTGATATTGTAGACTATCCCTAAAGGATTCACCAAAATCAGTCCAATACTAATTAGGACCATTATGAAGATTGTTGCCTTGGAAATAGAAAGGGTCTCTTTGAAAGATAAGATCGTCTCACTCTTAGGTGTAACTGGAAACGTCAACTTTCTGTTGGAGAAATACTTCAATATGGTCTTCACCTCGTAGGGAAGCATTATGGCTCCGATTGCCTTACTCAACAACTGATACTTCAGGAAGGTTAAGTTGTTAACACCGAGTTGATAGAGCTTTACTCTGAGTAAAATGCCCGAAATAATAGAAGTGACAATCACATATTGAAAAATAGGAATTGACAGAATGTAGAAGATGTTTAAGGCCGATATGGTCAAGACGAACGCGATGAGATGTTCAGTGGTTGAAAAGTAACCGAAGATTGTCAGGAACATTGTAACCAAGATTAAAACATAGGCGAAGTGTCCAATCGGAGTCTGCAAGAGGAGCAATCGTTGTATGAAAGAAAGTTGAGGCTTCTTAACGAACGAGAAGAATTCCATTGATCCCCTTGTCCATTTGTTCTGCCTCTTTATGAAACCCCTTACGTTTTCTGGCAGGGCCTCGTATGTGTGAATTGGAATGAATCTAGATTTGTATCCCCTCTCTGCCAGTTTCACAGCTGTAGCAAAGTCTTCGGAAACATAGCCCTCAACAAAGCCGCCTATTTCCCTCAAGTGGCTCATTCTGACGAGTACGTTGTGGCCGTAGCAGAAGACAGCGTCTAGGTGATTTGCGAGTCTTTTCTCCCATATGTCTTGGCCGAGCACATGTAGAGGAGCGAGAGTTTTAACGAACCTGTTGTCGAGGTTCCATATGTTTATCAAGCCCTGAAATATGGCTACATAAGAATTAGAGGGGTGCTCGGCGTACTTGAGTGCGTCCCCAACCCAGTCTGGAGGAATGTATGAGTCAGCGTCTAAAAGAACAATGTAGTCATATTTATGACCATAGGTTCTTATCCAGTTGTTTATAGCGCCTGCCTTGAAGCCTTGCCTATGCTCGCGTCTCAGAACTGTGAAGCCTTTTTCCTTAGCAATTCTGTCAACGATACCTCTTTTTTCTGTGTCTGTCGAGTCGTCTAGCACATAAACGTCACTGCGGTATGTTTGCCATATTGTGGAGAGAGATTCGGGCACCACATCGTTCATAGTCGCATATAAAATGGCAACTCTTGGCTTGCTCATCAAGTTTTGAAATCTTGGCAATTGGTATGGTTTAACAAAGAAGGATAGAATTCTTTTAGAGAGCAAGAGTGAAAACGAGAAGTTAAAGAAAACGAGGAAACAAAACATCAAGACTGATACTGTTCGGGACCAGTTTATAACCAAGAGCGCCAAGGCTGTGTCTAGTGTTAGAAATACTGCGGCGACTAAAGAAATGAATGCAGTCTGAACGCTGCGCGATTCTTTCAAAAGTGTGTCACCTTCTTGGAATCTCTCCTTCCCATCACGGCATGGGAAGAGAATTTTTCTGCTTTCTATCATAGAAACAATTGAAAAACGCTATTCTTAAACGAATCGTTTCCACAAAACTAGAACTTTATCAGTGTGCACAATTTCTTTATTGTTTGTGTTGCGTTAGTGAAGCATATCTGGGAGATTGAAGGCTTTGGAACTGCATTTGTTGTGTGATGGTTTTTTCTTCTTGGACAAGAGTTTAGTCGTTTACATGAAATACATGGGTGAAGTGTATGAGGCTGCATTGAAGCCGTTGCTCATTTTAACCAAAGGAGGCGAGAAGGTTTTGGTTGACACGGGAATCGGAGAGTTGCCCGAGTCACATAGGAAGTTCTTTCCAGTAAAGCGTGGGATGGATGAAACTTTGCTGGCGAGTTTAGCCAAAAATGGTTTGAAACCAGAGGACATCGATATAGTTGTTAACACGCATTTGCATTTCGACCACTGTGGCAACAATAAACTGTTTAAGAAGGCACGTTTTGTTGTGCAGAACGATGAGTTAAAATACGCTTATGAGCCAGAACGGTTTCAGCAAGCCGCCTACATCAGAGAATTCTTTGACATTAAAGGCTTAAACTACGAAACAGTTCGTGGGCATTGTCGAGTCTGTGAGGGTGCGACCGTCATATCAACACCTGGTCACACAATTGGGCATCAGTCAGTCTTGGTTGAGGGTGGCGACGAGAAAAATTACGTGTATTGCGGGGACGCAGCGCCTATAAAGGAGAACCTTGAACGTAGAAACATACCAGGCATACTTTACAACGCGCACAAAGCATTAGAATCCATAGAAAGGCTTAGGCGAATAAAAAACGCGGTGTACATATTCCCACACGATAACCAACAAACAACCATAATCTGACCCTTTCAACAAAGCGCAGAGACGTGACCTTTCATTCTCTCATCTCAAAAAACTCCTGCAACCGCCTAGTCTCTGGCTTACTCAAAACCTCAGCACATTTCTTAGGGTCCAAAGCCTTAAAGTCCAACCCCAAAGTTGCCAGCAAACGTTGAACACCCTTGGCTAAACCTGGCGCCGCTAACACGCCTCTGACTTCCCTATTAACCAAGCCTCTAATGGCCTCCACATACTTGGCAAGTTGCAACGCCGCCCCTCGGCTCGCAATCTTTCTTTTGATCTCAACAACCACGAATCTTCCAGCCCTGTCAACGCCGTATACGTCCACAAACCCGGGCTCCACCTTCTTCTCATACGAGATGGGTTTGAACCCTTCTTCGACCAACGAAGGCTCCATTAATATGGCTTTCTGCATGTCCTCCTCACTGGCGTGCAGAGCAAACTCTCCCTTGTCCACCAAACTCAAAACTGAGAGCAAAAAGACGTTGTCAAAGGATATTCGAACAGACTCAGCGGGTTTTCGTCTCACAGCCCGAATCTGCAATACCCTTCCAGACGCGTTGGCTTGAAAAACACATCCAGGTGGCTGCCAATTCACAGGTTCGTAACCAATAGGCCTGTGAACCAGCAATGAACCATCTTCTTTAAAAATCACTATACGTTCACCAGGCTCCAATTTGGAACTGGCACGTCCACGGTAGTCAACCCAACAGTTACCCACTATCAAGAGTGCCTTCCGCATGGAAAGCGCTTCCTTTACTAGCGAGACCGCTCTCTCAACGGTTGGATTCTGCAGAACAATGAGAGACTCTCGACTTGACACCTGGTTTCGCCAACAAGGTTTAGAAGACGTCAAAACCAAATAAGACTTCTGAAAAATCAATGACCCATTGGAAAAAGAAACGCCAAACCATGCGGCACTACGACCACTCAGCCGCAGTTTACAATGCCCAATACTACGAGGAGCAAGAGGCAAAGATAAAGCTTGCATTAGCTGAACCCATCCTCAAAAAAGAAGATTTCATACTGGACGCGGGCTGCGGAACGGGCTTGTTGTTTCCATATATCGTAGAGAAAGTCAAACTCGTAGTGGGCATAGATGTTTCAAGAATCATCCTCAAGCAAGCAGAGAAACGAATGAAAGAACAAACAAACGTAGCCGTAGTCAGAGCCGACATAGATTACGCACCTCTACAAAAGGGCATCTTTGACACCGCCTTCGCCATTACCCTCCTTCAAAACACACCTAAACCCCATGAAACTCTGAACGAAATAAAACGGGTGACTAAACGAGACGCCACCATAGTTGCCACAGGTTTAAAGAAAGCCTTCTCTCAAAAACAATTCACACGACTGCTAAGAGGCGCAGGACTCGAAATCAAGGTCTGGAAACTGGATGAAAACCTCAAAGAATACGTCGCAACATGCACAAAATCCTCAAGAAAACCTTAAAAGAACCAAGACGATTCTGTAATAGCCCAGAGGAATAATTGAATGCCAACTCACGGAAGCCTCTCAAAGGCTGGAAAAGTAAGAGGTCAGACTCCCAAAATCACGCCCACGGAAAAGAAAGGGCGTATGCCTAGGATGCGGAGTCGACGCAACTACGAGAAGAGGATTGTTCTCCAGCGCAAGTCCGGTCAAAACTGGATATAACTAGTTATTTCCTGACTTAAAGACTCGCATATCCTAACCTAAGTCTTAGCACTAGTTCCGCATTGACGTGGCGCAAACAGTGAGCAACAAACTGTTCGCTGAAACCCACGACTTAGTTTGCAAAAGTATGCGGGTGTTCGAAATCACTGCTCTCATCAGAGTAGCTTAATCTGCATCCTAAGATAGATTGTTGCACTCCAAAAGTCCTGAAATCTTTCCACAACATCCTCTCGATCACGCTTCAAACCACTCAACTCCATCGGGTCTAGGTTCAAAATCTATATTGTATATTAATAAACAAGACTATCTTATAAGCGTTCCCTTTCTCGAGTCTTGTGTGAATTTATGCAATTTTTTGTGTTAATTTTGCGGAAAACAAAAATACCACATCATGCATTTTGTTTAGGGGGTGAGTTTGACGAGAGTTGCGTTAGTTGTTGTGCTTTGCTTGGTGTTTGTCTCGGTTGTCTATGGTTTCAGTGTTGCTCTCTCTGCGTCTTTGTCCATTGAAACTTTAGAGAAAAATGTGCGTGCTACTCACGACCAGATGTTAGTATACGGGCTGCGCAGCTTTGTTCCCACCGGCGACCCTATTGACAATCCGAAACCGAATGGGCATAATCGCTTTGGTTAAACACCCACGCGTGAAAGCTGAGCACTATTAAGAGGCTGACGGGTGTGAGTCGACTTCAAGACTTCGAGTGGATGCTTCATTACTTTAAGGTACTAGATCCGATTAACGCCAAAATCATTGAAGGAATGGGTAAACAAGGTCCGAAAAATATTTCGGCTCTCGCAAAATCCATCGGTCTGCCTTCCACAACAGTTGCTTTTCGCATCAAAAAATTGATGGGAGAAGGCTATCTCAAAGTTAATGCGAAACTCGATTCTCCTAAGCTTGGGTTAATGAAAGCTGTTCTGTTCACTGACACTAGGCATGGACTTGAAGACAAATTGTTGAATGTCATTGAGAACGTGGGCTACTGGACTTATGTAGCGCCTTGCTATGGCAAATTTAATGGCTTCTATGCCGCTTTTTCTTTTCCAGCCGTATACAAGGAGAAACTAGAAGAATATTTTGAGAATGCTAAGCAAGTGGGCATTTTGTCTAATTATGTTTTTCATTGGACGACGAACATTTATGAGGTGGCTCCGAACTTCAATTGGTTCAACTTCAAGGAAAGAGCGTGGAGTTTTCCATGGGAAAAATGGGTCGAAGAGGTTCTGAAAGCTTCAGAGAATCTCCCTGAACGTCTGAGGGATCCAAAGATTTACGCCGCAGAGGTTGACAAGACCGATTTGCTCATGCTGAAGGAAATGGAGAAAAACGGGACGATTGGTTTTACAGAGTTGGCCAAGGTCGTCAAAATAACGCCACAGGGAATCCGACACAGATATCACCAGCACATAGTCAAAAGAGGCCTTGTTGCAGAGTTTGAAATCGCCATTTTTCCGTACCCATTACAGTCATCTGACCTCTGTGGCATTTTCTTTGATTTTGAAACCGAGGAATTCCTAGCTAAGTTTGTCAATACGCTCCAGAACAAGCCCTTTATGCTCAGCTACGCGAAGGTGATTGGGCGAAATTCTCTTGTAGTTAACTCTTATACACCGAAAATCGAATTCTCAAACTTTATTGAATCGCTTAACCATTTGATCGAAAAGGGTGCTTTGAGAGACTTCTTTTACGTGACGTTGGATGTTGCCTCTTTTAGACGCCAAACCGTGTCATATGAATACTTTAAGGCCGGCAAATGGATTTACGACCACGAAGAAAAGATAAAGAAACTTATGACCATTATGCCCGCCAAAATCGCTTAGGTAACGTTGCCTCCGTGAGTTATGAATAGTTCAATTTTTCATTTTCTGCAAAAAAAGTCAACTTTTTTATAATTTATAAAAATTTTTAAGCATGAACACATAATAAACAAATAGTAGTGAGAAAAAAGGGGACAAAGAATGGAAGGCTGGGTAGAAGGTGCTTCGTCGCATCCTTCTTTTACTCCTTTCTCTCTCTTCAGAGTCTAGCCTTCCGTTCGTCCAAACCTCGTGCAGAGTTATCATGACGGTTCCTGTCTTAAGACTTTTGGAAGAATCTTCTAGAATTTAAGTAATGCAATGCACGCCGGCGTTGCCCTTTTGAATTGACTTCTCATGCATGCCAACTAGGCAGGAAGAAAAATTATAACCAGATGTCAGTGCCCTTTTATGTAGTTGACCTCTTATGTCGGCAGATGCAGTCTTAGTTCACAGCAACATAATAACGATGAATCCGTCTCAGCCTATGGCGCAAGCGGTTGCTATAAAAGGAGGCTTAATCGTTGAAGTTGGTGCCAACAATAAAATCGAGCAGTGGATTGGTAAAGACACGAAGATAATAGACTTGCGAGGAAAAACAGTTGTCCCAGGCTTAATTGACACGCACACGCACCTGACTGACCTTGGACGTTTGCTAACTTGGATTGATTTGAGAGGGGTAGACTCTATCAAAGAGACACTTCGACTGCTACAAAGACGGGTGCGAGACACACCAGAAGGAGAGTGGGTTCTCGGACGCGGATGGGATCAGGACCGCTTGAAAGAAAAGCGTTATCCCACTCGATTGGACTTGGACAAAGTTTCCCCCCACAATCCCGTCTTTCTATCACGAGTTTGCGGTCACATCGGGGTTGCAAACAGCAGAGCATTAGAAATAGCCGGCATATTCAGAGAGGCTACAGTGCCTCTGAGCGGACTGATCGACATAGACTCGAAAACGGGTGAGCCTACTGGCATCTTGAGAGAAGCAGTCCATGACCGAGTCTGGAACTTACCTGAACCAAGCGAAGAAGAACTCACTAGAGTGTGTGCTTTGGCGTGTGAGAAGGCTGTAGAAGCAGGGTTGACAAGTGTCCACTGGTTCGTATACAAGCCAATCGAAATTCGTATTCTTCAGAGGTTGAGAGAGCAAGGCAAACTGCCACTTCGAGTCTACATAGTAATCTCCATAGAGTTTCTGCGTTGTCTTGCAGATGCTGGCTTAAGCACGGGTTTTGGCGACAACGTCTTGAGACTTGGGTGTGTCAAGGTTCTGGCTGATGGCTCGCTGGGCGCCCGAACCGCAGCCCTTAACGAGCCCTATAATGATGAGCCTTCAACGAAGGGGATACTTTGTTGCGGTCAGAAAGACCTGTATGAAGGGATAGTAAAGGCTCAGAAGGCTGGGTTTCAGGTGTGTGTCCACGCCATAGGCGACAGAGCCATTAGTGCAGTGTTGAACGCTTTTGAAAGAGCCTTGAAAGGAGACTATAAAAATATGCGTCGTCACCGCTTGGAACACGCTTCAGTCTTGAACATGCAACTTGTCAAGCGCTTGAAGAAGCTTGGACTAATCGTTTGTGTTCAGCCTCACTTTGCCATATCAGATTTTTGGGTTGAGGCTCGTCTCGGACCAGATAGGGCTAGATGGACTTATCCGTTTAAGACTCTTATCAAAAGTGGTGTTTTGATCGCTGGCGGTTCTGACTGTCCCGTGGAACCTATAAGTCCGCTGTCGGGTGTCTATGCCCTCGTGTCGAGAGAGTCTTTTCCGGAAGAGCGAGTCACTGTTGAAGAGGCACTGAGGACTTATACTGTCAATGGGGCATATGCCTCTTTTGAGGAAAACGTTAAGGGTTCGATAGAGAGGGGCAATCTCGCCGACTTCACTGTTTTGTCTAACAATCCATTGACGATTAAACCTGAGAGAATTAAAAACATTAAGGTGGAGATGACTATAGTCGGAGGAAAAATTGTTTATTCAAGACAGAGCTAAGGAAGCGTGGTTTTTGAGAACTGTTTCTGTCGGTAAAGACTCATTGCGTAGTTGATTATTTTCTTGGCTTCTTCAGCGTTTCTCCACGCCTTGAACTTTACCCACTTTTTGGGTTCTAACCGTTTGCAGACTTCGAAGAATTCTTGAATCTCTCGCAGCTTGTGGGGATGAACGTCTGAGAGGTCCTTGAACCCGTCGAATCTGGGGTCGTTTATGGGTACAGACAGGATTTTAGGGTCTTCGCCTTCTTAGTCTTCCATGATTAGGGTTCCGATGATTAGGGTTCCGATGATTCGGGCTTTGATTACGCAGCCGACTTCTAATGGCTCGTAGCTTAGGACCATGATGTCTAACGGGTCGTTGTCGTCGAACCATGTCTGTGGGATGAAGCCGTATTCCACCGGAAAGACCACGGAAGAGTAGAGCACGCGATCTAAGACGAAGGCTTCCCAGTCTATTTTGTACTCGTATTTGTCTCTCGACCCGCTGATGACCTCGATTATGACGTTGACTGTGTTTGGAGGGTTGTCTCCTGTGGGTATGTCTCGCCACAGATTCATGATAAATCGAGAAGCAACAATCGTTAATATATCACTTTTCATTTTGCGAGCTTATGTCTGTTGCCCTATTTTCTGGCTCTAGATAGTATTGTCCGACAAGGGGTTTTCTTTGTCCGACAAAGGCTGGTCTGTTTCGAGTTTCAATGTTGCCTTCTCGTCTGATTTGTGGCACAGCAGAAAACATTAGTGGCACCACAACCGGGTGTCTGCTACGATATTTGCATTTTGTCTTCGTATGCTTTGGTTACCAAAAGAAATTTTTTGATCACCAATTATTAGGATGTTCTCTGGACCCTAAAACTCTCCAATCAAGATGTAGCATTTATTTGAAAGCGTCTACAACCCAGTATTGCAGATGACTTGACCAATGACTAGAGAAACCAACCGTGAAATCATTGCACGTCTAATGCTGATTTCGAAGCCTACGGTGAGGGACTTGAATCTTATCAAGATGCAAGTTGCCAACGAGCACAAGTTAGAGACAATTCCACCTAATTCAGTGCTAATACAACAACTAAAGCCACAGGAGAGACGCAAACTTCTCCCTGTTCTGCGCAGAAAAACGGTTAGAACAATATCAGGCGTCACAGTGGTAGCCGTGATGACCAAACCCACTCCGTGCCCAAAAAAGGCGCCGTGCGCCTATTGCCCAGGTGGTCCACCGTTCGGCGTTCCGCAAAGTTATACGGGACACGAACCCGCCGCAATGAGGGGCATACAGAATCGCTATAACCCTTTTAGGCAAGTGACAAGTCGCATAGAGCAGCTCGAGTCCATAGGGCACAGGGTCGATAAGGTCGAGCTAATCATAATGGGTGGAACCTTTCCGAGCACTCCGAAAAGCTATCAAGAAAACTTCGTTCAAAGATGCCTAGATGCCATAACCAAACAAAAGTCTCAATCACTGGAAGAGGCAAAGAAAAACGCTGAGACAAGCCGTGTTCGCAACGTGGGCATCACGGTGGAAACAAGACCCGACTGGGCTAAAGAGTCTCAGGTTGACCAAATGTTGTCTATGGGTGTCACCCGTGTGGAACTCGGCGTGCAAAACATATACGATGACATCTATGCACTGGTTAACAGGGAGCATAAGGTTGAAGATGTTGTTGAAGCCACTCGTGTGTTGAAGGATGCTGGATTAAAAGTAGCCTATCACATGATGCCTGGGTTGCCTGGCTCCAATTATCAACGAGACTTGAAAGCGTTTCAAAAGATTTTTTCTGACGCTGATTTTAAGCCTGACATGATTAAGATTTATCCTTGTCTCGTTCTTAAGGGAACCGAAGCCTTCGAATGGTGGAGAAGAAGCGAATACGAGCCTTACACAACGGAGGAAGCAGTTGACCTCATATTTGAAGTTAAGAAGATTGTGCCGTCGTGGGTTAGAATCATGAGGGTTCAACGTGACATTCCAGCGTATTTAATTGAGGCTGGTGTGAACCAAGGCAACCTTCGAGAACTGGTGCAGAAAAGGCTGAGAGAACAAAATATGCGTTGTCGCTGCGTACGGTGCCGAGAGGTAGGGCACCGCTGGTTGACAGATAAAATCAAGCCTAACCCCCACAACATCAAGGTTTTGACCACCAAAGAAAAAGCGTCTGAAGGCGAAGAGGTCTTCCTCTCGGCAGAAGACCCAGAAAACGACGTTCTCGTCGGCTATCTACGACTGCGCATTCCCTCGGAAAAAGCGCACAGACCAGAAATCAGCTCACGACCCTGCTCTATTGTGCGTGAATTACACGTTTATGGTCCATTGGTTCCCGTTGGAAAACACATTGAGAAGGCTTGGCAACACAAGGGTTACGGAAGCATTTTGCTGGCTGAAGCCGAACGCGTTTCTAAGGAAGAGCATGACTGCAAGGAGGTTGTGGTTACAAGCGCATTGGGCACAAAACAATACTACAAACGATTCGGCTACCACCACGACGGACCCTACATGTCAAAGCCATTACAAAAATGACCAATGTAGCACCACTTGACAAAAGTCGACACGAAAAACAGAATAACACATATCGAACATGAATAGTTTTGATTGCTAACAGTTGGAGAAAGCCAAGTTGAGCCAAGAGTTTCCCGGTTATAGAGGAGAAGCGCTTCAGCTTCTGAAACGTGCGAAGGCTGAGATAGGTGACATCGTCCGAATCGTTAAAGATGGAGAAACCTACGAAGGCATCCTCATACCTCGTTCTGAATACGGAGACGGCAAACATATTGTGATCAAGTTGAAAACAGGCTACAACATAGGCGTGCGCATAACACCGACCACACAAATAGAAAAAGTCGGCGTAGGAATAAAACCCACCTTCGTTCCGCCCACGCTTCCAGAACAAAGAACAGATTTGCCTAGAGTTGCCATCATAAGCACAGGAGGCACCATCGCCAGCCGAGTTGATTATCGAACAGGCGGAGTACGACCGGCTCTTTCTGCCAGCGACCTCTACAGCGTGGTTCCCGAACTCTCAGAAATCGCCAACATAGACGCTGAGATACTTTTCAGCCTATTCAGCGAAGACATCAAAGCCGAACACTGGTCAGAGATGGCAAAGGCTATTGCGAAACACATTGAAAAGGGCGCGGCAGGAGTTGTGGTTGCTCACGGAACAGACACATTGGGATATACTGCCGCGGCGCTTAGTTTCGCGCTACAAGATTTGCCTGTGCCTGTGATAATGGTGGCTTCTCAACGTTCAGCCGACCGTCCAAGTTCTGACGCCGCAACCAACTTGATAGGAGCTGTGAACGCAGCGGCTCACGCATCCTTTGCTGAAGTTGTCGTTGCTATACATAAAACAACATCGGACAAGGACATTGTATTCCATCGTGGCACAAAGACTCGAAAATGCCACACCAGCCGCCGAGACACCTTCAAATCAGTCAACACCACACCACTCGCAAAAACAACAAACGGAAAAATCATCATGCTAACAAAAGAATATCGCAAGAGAGCCGACTCAAAAAAGTTGAGTTTGAAACCCAACTTCGACGAGAGAGTTGCGCTCATCAAGTTTTATCCTGGTTTAAATCCCGAAGTCATCAATTGGCACGTTGACAAAGGTTGTAAGGGCATAATTCTCGAGGGAACGGGGCTAGGTCACGTTGGTGGTTATTGTTTTTCAGCCATTCGAAGAGCTGTTGAAAAAGGCGTGTTTGTAGCCATGACTTCACAGTGCATTTGGGGACGCTTAGGCATGACGGTTTACGACCATGGTCGCGACCTCTTAGCCATAGGAGTGATCCCGCTCGAGGACATGTTGGCAGAAACAGCCTTAGTGAAACTCATGTGGGTCTTGGGACAGACAAAAGACATTGGAGAAGCCAAGAACCTGCTCACAAAAAACGTTGCCTACGAAATCTCGCCTCGAACCGAATACGAGGAGGCTCAAGGTGAAACCGAATGAACATCGACTACACAAAAATAGGGTTGAAAGTTGGGCTTGAGGTTCATCAACAACTAGACACAACTGAAAAATTATTTTGTTCCTGCAAGCCTGAACTCTTTAAGGAAGAGCCGCAAATCACGTTTTTGAGAAGACTGCGCCCTACCCAGAGCGAGTTGGGCCAGGTTGATCCAGCCGCGTTCTTCGAGTTTCAGAAAGGCGTCAGAATAATCTACGAGGCTAATCGTGAAAACTCCTGCCTAGTCGAGATGGACGAAGAGCCCCCTCACAACATGAACAGAGAAGCGGTTGAAACCTCCTTGACAGTTGCTCTGATGGTTAATGCAAAACCAGCCGATGAGATTCATGTCATGCGCAAGACGGTGATAGACGGCTCCAACACCACAGGTTTCCAACGAACGTGCATCATAGCTCTCGACGGGAGCATAAATGTGGACGGAAAGAACATTCCGATTCAACTCGTAGCGTTGGAAGAGGACGCGGCTAGAAAAACTGGAGAAGAAGACGGAAGAGTCATTCGCTACCGAATTGATCGCTTAGGCATACCCTTAATCGAGGTTACAACCGCGCCTGTCGTCTATTCTGCTCAAGAAGCCGAAAAAACAGCCCTAACAATTGGTCGCATCCTCAGGGCGACTGGCAAGGTTAAACGTGGCTTAGGAACCATCCGCCAAGACCTGAACATTTCCATTCCAGACGGCGCCCTCACCGAGATAAAGGGAGTCCAAGAGTTAGAGCTAGTCTCCAAAGTCATCGAATACGAAGTCGAGCGCCAAATTAAACTACTGCAGATAAGAGACGAACTCAAAAAACGCGGCTTA
>Ga0315308_1001219_pt1 | contig 14791 bp, 14 predicted proteins | sample TDP3_MG_FD_203078 | JGI IMG/M metagenome (GOLD analysis project Ga0315308, IMG submission 203078) | Freshwater sediment microbial communities from Lake Towuti, South Sulawesi, Indonesia - TDP3 | ecosystem: Environmental > Aquatic > Freshwater > Lake > Sediment | place: Indonesia: South Sulawesi... | reverse complement strand
CAGTTTGGACCAGCCTTGATGTTTGGCCTCGGAGGAATCTTTGTGGAAGTCCTAAAAGACGTAACCTTCAGAATAGCCCCAATCACCGAACAGGACGCTCGGGAAATGATCACAGAAGTAAAGGCATATCCTGTCCTTAAAGGTTATCGAGGTCAGCCTCCAGCAGACATTGAATCTATCGTGAAGATTTTGCTAAACACCTCAAAGTTAGTAATGGACCACCTAGAGATCAAGGAGTTGGATTTAAACCCCATCATGGTTTACGGGAAGGGAGCAAAAACGGTCGATGCTAGGATCATACTGGAGTAGGAGCTCCAACGATCCTAAACACGAAATCTTCTCTCAGCTTCAAGTTCCCCCCGACGCCCCATTCTTCGCCCGACTAGACGGAAGACGATTTCAAGCAATTTCAGAGAAAATTGGCGCTAACAAGCCCTTTGACGAAAAATTCGCCAAATGCCTAGTTGCATCTGCTAAGGCCATGTATCAAAGCGACTTAAACCCCGCTTTAGTTTACGCAGCCAGCGACGAAATTAACGTACTTTTCTTGTACACCACTCCCTTCAGAAGAAGGATTGAAAAAACGAATTCAATCCTTGCTGGCGTTGCTTCCAGCGCGTTTTCCTTAAGCGCCGCAAAGCTCTTCAAGAAAACCATAGTCGCCGCTTTTGATTCACGCCTAATCGTTTTGTCCCAAGAAAAGATAACGGAATACTTAACCCGGAGACAAAGGGACGCTTGGCGAAACCACAACAACGCTTACGCCTACTGGCTTTTTCGAAGGATTGGACACAAACCCTCCGAAGCTGCAAAAATGTTGAAGGGACTAAAAACCAAGGAACTACATGAAACTCTTTTTCGCCACGGCATTAACTTGGCCCAAACACCAGCCTGGCAACGAAGAGGAATCCTAATCTACATGGAACCGTACCAAAAACGGGTGAAAAACCATGTGGTAACACGTCGCCAAATCAGAGAGAACTGGAATCTCCCCCTCTTCTCATCAAAGGAGGGGCAAGACTTGATCCAACAAATCCTCAAGTGGGCAAAACCAAGCAAAGGAAGAAGGGAAAATGTCTGAACCCCTCAAACATAGAATTGAAAGTCTAAACCGGGAGCTTACATCGCTGAAAGAAGAACGAGACAAGCTAAACTCGGAAGCTCAAAAATGGGCCGGGAAAAGAAACTCCATCCACGAGGAAATTAGAAGGCTACGGGTAGAGGTTGTTGCCCTCAAAGAAAAACGTGACGCAATGAACGAGAGGGTTCGAGAGCTCAAAAGCCTACGCGAAAAAGCTAGGCAGAAACGCGGAGAAACACATGCCCAAATTCTGAAGTTAAGGGAAAAAATTAGAAGCCTTAGAGAAAGAGAGCCTCCACAAAGCATCCGCAACATACAAGGAGAAATTGAAAACCTTGAGTGGAAGATTCAAACCACTTCTCTCACGGTTAAGGAGGAGAAGTTACTAGTTGATCAGGTGAGGCATCTAGAAGCCCAACTATTGGTTAAAAAACAGATAGAAGAATCGAAAGAGAAACTCATGGAGTTGCGAACCGAGGAAAAAGCACTCGAAACTGAAGCCAAAATCCACCATGAAAAGCTGTCAGAACTAGCTGAAAAAAGTCAAAAATTCCATGAAGAAATGCTTGAAACCTTGAATAGAGCTCGCAGCCTTAAAGCTGAGGCAGACAGTGCGCACCAGAAGTACGTGGAGATCAGACAGCAAGCCTGGAATCTTCACGGAAAATGCGTCGAATTACTGGATCAGATCAAGACTTTCAAAAAAGAGCTCCTTGAAGTTGAGGAGAAACAGCAGACTAAACGTCAACGTGAACTACTTAAAGAACTGGAAGAAAGGGCGTTGGAAAAGTTGAAACGCGGCGAAAAGTTAACATGGGAAGAATTTAAGGTCCTCGCCGAAAAAGGGAAAATATAATTGTTAAACTCTACGCAGGCACAGATTTATCGGAACCTTAAAGAGGAAAAGAAAAATAAATTACAGTCAGCGACAACAAACTAATAGGAGAACATTATGCCGAAAACTAAGGAAAAAAAGCCAGAACGCATTCTTATTCTCTGTGTCGACAGAGACGACGACATCGGCGTGAAAGCAGGGATAAAGACACCTGTCCTCGGAAATAAAGAAAACATAAACGCGGCTACAAGTCTCGCCCTCCGAGACCCCGAAGAAGCCGACGCAAATGCCATGTTTGAAGCAGTTAGAGTATACAATAATCTGAAAGAGGGAGCTAAAGAAGGAGAGGAATATCAAATCGCGACTATAGCGGGTTCTGAGCTAGGTGGTGTAGGAGCAGACAGAAAACTTGTAACTGAACTCACCGAAGTTTTAGAAAAATTTCCCGCAACCGACGTTATTCTCGTTACTGATGGCTACACTAATGGGGCAGTTTTGCCTCTTATCGAATCTAGAGTACCCGTAACTTCTATTCGAAGGGTTGTGGTAAAGTATAGCAGTTCGATTGAGGAAACGGTTGCCCTATTTTCTCGATATTTGAAAACGCTTGTGGAGAATCCTCGTTATTCTCGACTTTTGTTAGGCTTGCCTGGAATCCTCCTTATTGTTTTAGTTACATTGTGGTTGCTGAAGTTCGAATTGATTTACATGTGGATATCTTTCCTCATAGTTCTCGGCATGTTCCTTCTTGTAAAGGGATTTAGACTCGACAAAGCGGTCGCTGGTTTCTATAAATGGGCGCGGGAGTATTCTCCGCCTCCTTATCCCGTGCAAATAGCAGGCTTTTCAGCAGTTGCCGGAATTCTATTGATGGTGGTCGGCTGTTATTTAGGAGTAGCATCTGCCAAAGACGCTGTAGCTAAGCTCGATCCGTATCCAACAAGTACTGGTGAGTGGCTTACGCATCTTAATGTTCTTTCAGGATGGTTCATTTCTGGGTCTATAGCTCTTATCGTGACTGGCGTCTGTGTTCTGCTTTCTGGCAGGGCGATGCGCTGGTTCTTTGAACGCGATCCTCGATTGTGGCGTACCATATTCATTGTGGTCATAGTTGCATGGTCATGGCCAATATTTGACCAAGCATCACAAATTCTCATAGATCCTGCCTTCCCTTCCACAGGGCTCGTGATTGCTATTATCGCTGGCCTACCCTTAATTGTAGTCGCAGTTTTAGTCAGCTTCCTGTTGCGAAGAAGGTATGCTAGCTTTTTCAGGGAGAAGGAAGACAAAATTGAGGAGTTTAAGGAAGGCTGACATGGCGATAATTGGCGGCTCTGGTTTAGAAGCCTTATTAAAAAATATGGAGCAAATTAGAGTGGGAACTCCCTACGGGCTTCCTCCCCCCTTATCAATCGGCGAGATCGGTGGAAAACACGGCGTTTTTTTGCCCCGTCACGGCCTTCACCATTCCGTTCCTCCCCACAAGGTGAACTATCGAGCCAACATTTACGCCCTCTTCGAAATGGGTGTTAAGCGAATAGTCGCGACAAATGCCGTGGGCGCCATAAACGCCAATTTTAAGCCTGGTGACCTAGTGGTTCCCCACGATCTGGTCGACTTTACCAAGCTTCGAAGGTTTAGTTTCTACGATGATGCCCCTGTTACACATGTCGACTTCTCCGAGCCGTTCTGCCCGCAGGTTCGTGCTTCATTGATTAAGACGGCAGAGGAGCACGGTGTGCAGGTGTGGGATCGAGCTATTCTGGTTTGCACGGAGGGACCTCGATTTGAAACCCCTGCAGAGATCGAGATGTTTAGGCGGTTGGGTTGCGATGTCGTGGGAATGACTGTGGCGCCCGAAGCTGTGCTCGCGCGTGAACTGGAGATGTGTTACGTAGCTCTATGTTTCGTTTCAAACATGGCGGCTGGAATCCAGCAACGGCTAACCGCCCAAGAAGTGGCTGAGGTGGCGAAAGAGAAAATGCCGACAATTGAGCAAATTTTAAGAGAAACCATAAAGCACTTACCAGAGAGCCGCCAGTGTCCCTGCGCACACGCGCTTAAGGATGCAAGGTTTAGAGGTTAAATAATGCTGCATGGCTTACTGTCTGTGCTTGGAATCTATAAGCTGTATGAAAAATGGCTGTGGCACCAAGTGAAAGGTGGAACAAAGCCGGAACACGTAGCCATAATCATTGATGGAAACCGAAGGTGGGCTTCTGAAAAGTCTTTGAACCCGTGGATTGGTCATTATTATGGCGCTGAGAGAATCGAGGATCTGCTGAATTGGTGCTTAGATTTAGACGTAAAATCCGTCACCCTCTACGCCTTTTCAACTGAAAACTTTCAGCGCCCTCCAGAAGAAGTAGAAGAGATCATGCAAATCACCGAGAAAAAGCTACGTGAAGTCCTCAAAAACGAAAGCATTCACAAACACAAAGTTCAAGTTAAGGCTATAGGCAGGCTTAGCCTTTTGCCCAAAAAACTTCAAGAAATGATTAGGCAAGTGGAGGAATCAACGAAGGATTATGACGAACGCTTCTTGAACGTGGCTCTAGCTTATGGGGGAAGGGCGGAGATCGTTGATGCAACTAAAAAAATTGCACAGAAAGTGGAAAGTGGAAACTTGACTCCCAAGGATATAAATGAGCAACTTTTTGAGAAATACCTGTACACCGCCCACATGCCCAAGCAGGATCCCGACCTCATCATTCGAACCTCTGGGGAAGAGAGGCTGAGCGGCTTCCTCTTGTGGCAGTGCGCCTACAGTGAACTCTGCTTTTTGGACATAAACTGGCCGGACTTTCGACGCATAGACCTCTTGCGAGCAGTTCGAACCTATCAAAGACGCAAAAGACGTTTCGGCCAATGAAAGGCAAGGCGTATTGGCGGTTATCCTCTTTTCTTTGCGCTTACTATGGAAACTACGTCTCTGTCTTTCAGCACGTGATTTTCTCCAATTCTCTTTTTTTCACGAGCCTCAATCGCATAGATGAAACTTTCCCCCAACTCCGTGTGAACAATGTAGGCTAGCTGGCGCGCTGTGGTGCCGTAAGGCACAACGTATGCGTCGGGGAGCACCCGCCCAGTATGGTCGCTAAGACGTTCTAGATCTTCCACAGGATAAACAACTATCATGTTTAGGAGATTAAAGAAAGCCATGTTGATGGCTTCTTGGACTCCGGTGGATCCGAATTTCTGCAGTATTCCTTCTTGAACCATTTTTAACGCCTTACTTTGAGCGTCTGTTAGTTCCTCAGGTTTCATAATGGTAAAGCTGCGGTCTCCCGGTCTGTAGCCGATCAGATTTTTCTCAGCAGCTCTCCTCAACGCCAGCTCCGCTTCTGCGCAGCAGGGTATAACCATATAGCCTAACTCCTTCAACCTCTCAGCGTTTTCCTCTGCGGTTGGAAGGTCGATTTTGTTTGCGGCAATTAGCATGGGCTTGGAGATTTTTCTTAACTCCTCTAGAAACTTCATTAAGTCGTCGTCGCTCCAAAATGTGGGCTTTTCCGCGTTCAGCCCCGTTGTTCTCAACGCCCCGATTATGTGGACTCTTCTAATGGCCAGTCCGCTTAGGCGGGTTTCAAGTAGGGAGGCGAGATCCTCCTCACCCGACTCGGCTGTTCTAGCCATTTTGGGCCAGTCCCTCTTCAATATTTGGGCAAACCACATGGTCATCTCCGTTTCCAAGAACTTCACGTCTTCTACAGGATCGTGGGTTCCTGGCTTGCACATCTTTCCCTCAGTGTCTGTTGCTCCTGCAGCGTCAACAATGTGGATGAGCGCGTCTGCCTTCCTAATTTCGTCTAGAAACTGGTTTCCTAGTCCCCGTCCTTGCCAAGCGCCCGGAACGAGCCCGGCACAATCGATTAGTTCAACAGGAACCAATCGGATTCCATCTAAGCATATGGAGTTTTTTGGATTGTCTTTTACGTCAAATTCCGGGTGCACACAAGGAGTCCGTAGGTATCCTATTCCCCGATTCGGCTTTATCGTTGTGAAGGGGTAACTCGCAATCTCCACGGGAACCAGCGTTGCCGCGGAGAAAAACGTGGATTTACCCGTGTTAGGTTTTCCAACTATTCCTAACAATTTTGCATAAGATTTTTCGCTCATTAGGCTCAACCCGTTTCTTTTCCATGTTTTTGCTATTGATGTAGTTGTGTATAGTAAATAAATAAGAGGAACATATTTCTTCGCTCTGCAACCACGCTTTGGTATTTACTTCCCGCCCTTTTGCAGGCTGCGCAGAAACCGCTGCAGCTAACAGCCTGGTTATTACGTGAACACGCGTGTGTGGTGTCCTACTGGATCGGCCGAGCTTTTCAGCTATGCGCGCGCGAGCACTTAATTCAGCTGAGTTACCACGCAAATCTTGTTTTCTTTACGCCTTAGCCCGCAATCTCAAAGCGAGGTAAGCGAAGAGTAGCCCGAAGACTATCAAAGTTTCCGTTGCGCCTATTGTTATGCTTGTTGCGTTTATTTCTATCATGTTTTGTCACACCTCTTTCGGTTTATTCAATATGACATATGTCATAACTCTCGCATATATACGTTCAGAATTCAAAATATAGATTAAAAATCACTTTTGCGCGAGCGCGCGCATGATAAGTAAGCGCTAACTTAATTTGTCATGCCTTTCTCCTTAGTTCATCATGCAATATCTTGTCATTAGGGGTTGAGAGGATGGAACCACCCGAAATAAAAAGTAGGATCCTGTTGAAAATTCAGGGAAGATTATACGATGTAAAACGCGTGAAAAAGGGAAAGAAAGAATATCTTCTTGAAGTTGCTGACATGGAGACTGAGGAAGAAAGGGCCTTCATAATAAAGTCCATACGCCTCCTTGAAGCAATGGACAACCTGCCTCAAGAGGTCGCGCGCACAACAAAAAAATTTCTATTGTTAGACGCAGACGAAGGAACGTGGCAAATCTGCGACAACATTAAACTCAACTTTCCGCTGAAAGATAGAATACCTAAGCGATGAACTTATTCTCATATTCAAATCCGTACTTACTTCACAGAGGATGAAGTCTTGAAGTCAAAAGTGAAGGTCCTTGTCTGCGACCTCATCCATGAGGAAGGAATAGAGAAACTGAGACAGGCGGGTTTTGAGGTTGATGTAAACCCAACAATTGTTCCTGAGACGCTAAGGAAAGTAGTTTCAAATTATGATTTGTTGATTGTGAGAAGTCGGACTAAAGTCACAAAGGAAATCATTGAAGCTGGAAGGCGGCTGAGGGTCATAGGTCGAGCAGGCGTAGGCCTTGAGAACATCGACTTAGAGACCGCAAAGAAAAGAGGCATCGTAATTTTGAACACCAAGGAAACAGCCGCCAACGCCGTAGCCGAATTAACCATAGGACTAATCGTATCCCTAGCACGTAGCATCCCGCGCGCGGATCGCTCAATGAAGAAAGGAAAGTGGGTTAAAAAACAGCTTATGGGCTGGGAGTTAAGGGATAAAACTCTTGGCATAATAGGATTGGGGAACGTTGGCGAAAGAGTTGCAAGGTTCGCTAAAGCGTTGGGAATGAAGATACTCGTTACAAAGAGAACGCCACCAGACCCGGAGTTACTAAAGGAGTTGGAAGCAGAATTCATTCCGCTCAAAGACTTACTACAGCGGAGCGATGTAGTCACCATTCATGTTCCTTTAACTGAAGAAACCAAACATATGATCGGTGCACAGGAGCTTCGGCTCATGAAAAAGGGGGCTTTCCTCATAAACACGGCGAGAGGAGCAATTGTAGACGAAAAAGCCCTCCTAGATGCCCTAAAATCTGGAAAGTTAGGCGGAGCTGCACTCGACGTATATGAAACTGAACCACCTAAGGACCTATTTCTCATAAGTTTGCCAAACGTTATATGTACTCCCCACATAGGAGCCCAAACAGAAAAAGCCCAGAGGGCAGTCGCGGTTTCAATTGCAGAAAAAATTATTGATTTCCTTAAGTGACACACCGTAATGCGACATGCGATCGCTTACAGAGGACTCAAACAAACTAATTAGAGGGCGTGTCTTCTGATATGACCCTTGATAATTTTTATTACTCCTTCTCCTTTTTCTTCTATTGCTTCAAAAGTCTGACCAATACTGTGGGGGGTTGCTATTGCCCTCTTGTCTTTAATTAGCCTATTAGACAACTCGTTTTGAAAAGGTGGCTGGTGCTCATAAACGTCCAGTGCTACGCCGCTAAGTTTTCCTTCGCATAGTGCGTCTAACAAAGCCTCTTCATCTATGATTCCGCCTCTTGCCGTATTTATTAAGTATGCTCCGTTTTTCATCTTACTAATCTCGTTTCTCCCAATCATACCCTTGGTTTCTTCAGTTAAAGGAACGTGGATAGTTATAAAATCTGATGTCTCTAAAAGCTTATCCAAAGTTACGGCAAATTCGTTATCTTTAGCATAGGGATCGTAAACAACAACCTTCATTTCAAGGGCAGAGGCCATTTTGGCAACTTCCCTTCCTATTTTGCCATAGCCAATTATCCCCAAGGTTTTCCCCTTTATCCGACATCCCCTTAACTCCTTCTTCTCCCATTCTCCGCGCTTCATGGATCTGTCTCCTTCTACAAGGTTTGTGGAGTGCGCCAAAATGTATGCCATAACGCCCTGCGCGACATCGTAGGATTGAACAGGAATGTTATAAAATTTTATTCCTTTCTCTTTTAAACAGTCTACATTTACATGATCAATACCATGAGTGGCGCTTATCACGCACTTCAAATTCTGCATCCTGTCGACGAGTTCTTCATTAACCTTTGTTTTGCTTCTAACCACAAGTACGGTGACATCATCCAATCCAACGTCGTCATCAACATCAGTTGCTTTGACGACCTCTCCATACCTGGCTAGTTCATCATAGAATTTTTTACCATAGTCGTCAGCTACCAAGATTTTGTGTTTATTCATTTGTTTCACCCGGGTATGTGGGAATCGATCTTGTAGTCCTTCTCATTGGTGCAATATTAAGATTTATGGATATCATTTATGGGAGAGACTTCTACTCAGTTTTATGATGTTTAAATTGAGTGCCAAACTGCATAATCTTTGAGATTCAACAGGCAATCAATGCTTCATCTTCATTTACCGTCTTCGATTAGGAAGTTAGGAAATTATTTCAGATTTTTTAGGAATACTTCTTGTGCCGCAGAGACTCCTGCCCCACTTTCACATTTGAGTCCGAGTTCCTTCAAAACAAGGCCAGTCACAGCCAGTACAAGTAAGATTTCTCTCTCGGCTATGATGTTCATGTGTGCTACCCGGAAGATTTTTCCTCTGAGATGGTTTTGTCCACCGGCAACTAGAGTTCCGTGTTTCTGCATCCCCTTGCGGAATGCACCGTCATCAACTCCCTCCGGGTATTTCAGCGCAGTTATGGTGTTCGATTCGTATCCCTTTTCAGCTAGCAGTTGAAGTCCAAGAGCTTCCATTCCCCTTCTCGTGGCCTCAGCCATCAACCGATGCCTTTTCACTCTGATTTCATAGCCTTCTTCAAGGATCATTTTGAGCGCCTCGCGCAGCCCATACATTAACGATATGGCCGGAGTGTTTGGCGTCTCTAAACTTTTTTCAAAGGATTTTTTGTAGGCTGGGAGGTTGACGTAGTAGGAGGGAATCTTCTCTCTTTTGTTGATTATATCCCATGCTTTAGGCCCCACCATAATCATTCCTAGGCCCGGTGGGCATCCCAAACATTTCTGAGAGCCTGTGACCAAGATGTCAATGCCCCACTTGTCTGGATAGACGTAGTCGCCACCAACCGAAGTGATGCCGTCAACTATGAGCATCTTGCCATGTTCACTTGTTATCTTGGCTATTTCTTGAACTGGATTAAGAACTGCTGTGGAGGTTTCGTTATGGCATAGTGTCACGAATTTTATGTCTGGCTCTTTCTCCAAAGCGTCGGAAACCATTTCTGGTTTAACAGCCTTTCCCCATTCAACGTTCAACGGTACAGATTTGGCTCCAAAAGTTTCTGTTATTTCTGCCCAGCGTTCGCTGAACTTTCCACCTAGTAGGTTCAGCACCTTATCGCCCGGGGAAACGCAGTTGGCGATGGCGGCATCCATGGCAGATGTTCCAGACCCTGTGAAGATAAAAACATCGTTCTTTGTCTGCATCACTTCCTTCATCATAGAAACGCATTCTCCGAAAGTTTTTCTATACTCGGGTGTTCGGTGATGAAATACGACCCTAGACATGGCCCGGTAAACCCGAGGGTGGAACGGAACAGGCCCCGGCGTCATGAGGAGAATATTCTCTTCATCGTACACCAATTTAGCTTCCCTTGATGTCAATGGTAGAATCGCCCATACTTAATAGTTATCGCCTTGAAGGCGAGAACGGAAATAGTAGCAATAGATCGGGTTGCGCCTGCAAAAATGTTCAATATCAAAGCTGAACAACACGCCTGCAAAACCTTTGAGCAACGATATAGGGAAACTTGGCTGTAGCAAACAAAAAATAGGACGTTTACAACACACCCCTAAGTGTAACGGCGTCAAACGTTAGAGGGAGAAACCCTGTATTTTCAAGAGGGAGGATTAATTGAGGTTGAAAAAAGAGAAATTGATTGAAATGTACAGAAAGATGCTGGAGATTAGGCATTTTGAAGAGAAAGCCTTTGAGCTGTATGGTCAAAACCTTGTTCCGGGAACCCTCCACCTCTACGCTGGACAGGAAGCCGTGGCTGTCGGTGTGTGCGCCAACCTTAGAAGAGACGATTACATAACGAGCACCCACCGTGGGCACGGCCACTGCATAGCGAAAGGCGCCCAACTTGAAAGGACTATGGCGGAAATACTGGGCAAGAAGACGGGTTACTGCAAGGGCAAAGGCGGATCCATGCACATCGCCGACTTCAGGGTAGGCATGCTCGGCGCAACCGCTGTTGTGGGAGCCGGAATTCCCATAGCCGCCGGAGCCGGGCTGTCGATCAAACTTAGGGGAACAGACCGAGTTGTGGCATGCTTCTTCGGTGAGGGAGCCTCAAACCAAGGGACCTTTCATGAAGGAATCAACATGGCAGCCATCTGGGCGCTCCCAGTGGTTTTTGTCTGCGAAAACAACCTATATGCCATGGGCACTCGCCAGTCGAGAGTTATGTTAATCGAAAATGTTGCTGATCGAGCTTCAGCCTACGGTATTCCAGGAGTGTCTGTGGATGGAAACGATGTGCTTGCAGTGTATGAGGCGGCGCGCGAGGCGGTTAAGCGGGCAAGGGAAGGTAAGGGTCCCACGTTAATAGAATGCAAGACGTACAGGCATAAGGGCCATTCCCGAGTTGACCCAGCCACCTACAGGCCAAAGGAAGAGGTTGAAGAGTGGCTTAAGAAAGACCCAGTTCTAAGATTTAAGGCAAAGCTCGCCGAAGCGGAGATCTTAACCGAGAAGAAGGCTGACGAAATCGAGCAGGATGTCATAGCCGCCGTGGAAAAGGCTGCAAAATTTGCCATGGATAGTCCTTATCCAGCACCTGAAGAAGCACTGGAGGACGTGTACGCTTAGAGGCGAGTGTTAGAAATGAGGAGGATAACCTATCGAGACGCGCTTCGCGAGGCCTTGCGGGAGGAAATGCTTCGAGACGAAACCGTGTTCGTGCTTGGCGAAGATGTTGGACGATACTGGGAGGGAGCCTTCAGAGTTACGAAGGGACTTGCAGAAGAATTTGGAGACGAGCGAGTTCGAGACACACCCATCTCCGAATCCGCAATCATAGGAGTCGCCGCTGGCGCAGCGATAACCGGCATGAGACCCGTAGCCGAAATCATGTTCGGGGACCTCTCAGCCTTAGCCATGGATCAGATAGCCAACCAAGTAGCAAAGATGAGGTACATGTTTGGCGGTCAAGCCAAGGTGCCAGTCGTAATCAGAACGCCTTTCGGCGCAGGAGTCAACATAGCGTCACATCACTCCCAAAGCCTTGAAGCTTGGTTTATGCACGTTCCCGGCCTGAAAATCGCCATGCCTTCAACTCCTTACGATGCCAAAGGTTTGCTAAAGACTGCAATAAGAGGCGACGATCCAGTGATGTTCTTCGAACATAAACTCCTCTATCCTGTTGAAGGAGAAATTCCCCAAGAAGAGTATACGATTCCGTTTGGGGTGGCAGACGTCAAAAGGGAGGGACAAGACATCACGATAGTCGCCACTTTATACATGGTTCACAAGGCGCTTTCCGCGGCTGAGATACTCGCCAAAGAGGGAATCGATGCAGAGGTTGTTGACCCAAGAACACTCGTTCCTCTAGATAAGCAAGCAATCGTAGATTCTGTTAAGAAGACTGGTCGCATAGCCATTGTTACAGAGGACTGCAAGACATCGGGTGTAAGTGCAGAAATCGCGGCTGTGGTTGCTGAGGAGGCGCTGGATTATCTGGACGCTCCGATCAAGCGGGTGGCGGAGCCGGACACGCCTATACCCTTCAGCCCGCCCCTAGAGCAGTTTGTCATACCCAACGAAAAGAGTATAATTAAAGCAGTGAAGGAAATCGTTTATTAGCTGAACACCATCTTGGTTCTAAAAGTAATGGGTGTTTAAATTTGGTAACAAGAATTCTGATGCCTAGACTCAGCTTAACCATGAAAGAGGGAACAGTGACTCAATGGTTCAAGAAAGAAGGCGACATGGTGAAGAAGGGAGAACCCATAGTCGAAGTGCTCTCCGAAAAAGCAACCTACGAAGTTGAAGCCCCAGCTTCCGGAGTTCTTCGTAAAATTTTGGCGGAAGAAGGAACAGATGTGCCGGTCGCCGGAACGCTTGGTATCATAACTGCCCCAGATGAAGAGCTTCCAGAAATCGAAGTTGCTCCTGCACCGCCTGTAGTAGAAGTTGAGGAAGCTGTGGCTGTTCCCGAAAGGAAAGTTAAGGAGAGAATAGAAAGGCGCATCATAGCTTCTCCTGCGGCTAAGAGATTGGCAATGGAGCATGGCATTGACCTTACACAGGTTCGTGGAAGCGGTCCTGACGGAAGAATCGTTGAGGAGGATGTGAGGAGACTCATCGAAGAAATGAGGACAAAGCCACGAGTACGGGAGGTCATACCTCTAACCGGAATAAGAAAGACAGCTGCAGAGCGCGTTTCCCTCAGCGCCCAAACAGCCCCACAAAGCACAATTACCATGGAAGTGGACATGTCTAACGCAGCCAAACTTCGTGAAAGGGTCGGCGTGTCCTACACAGACATGCTAGTAAAAGCAGTGGCGAAGGCCTTGACGGAACATCCCATGATGAACTCAACTTTGGAGAAGGAGCAAATAAAAATTTTCGCCGACATCAACATAGGAGTCGCTGTCGCCACAGAAATGGGGCTGATTGTTCCAGTGATACGCAACGCCAACGAAAAATCGCTCACAGAAATCTCCTCCACGTTGAAAGAGCTTGTAGAGAAGGCGAAGAAGAGTAAGCTCACAAAAGAAGAGTTAACGGGGGGAGCCTTCACCATCACAAACCTTGGCATGTACGGAGTAGACGTTTTCACGCCCATAATTAACCCTCCCGAAACCGCGATACTCGGAGTTGGAAGAGTTGCAGAAAAGCCGATAGTGGTGGAAGAGCAGATGGTGGTCAGACCAGTGATGCACCTGAGTTTGACCTTTGACCATCGAGTGGTGGACGGAGCCCCAGCCGCAGAATTCTTGCAGAAGGTGAAGCAAAAATTGGAAAGCCCAGAAGCGCTTCTAGCCTAACCACCTTTCTTTAAAACCTCTGGGAATTCACCAGTTTCTTTTGTGCACAAGAATTCGACTGGTTCATCGCCAATGTTCTTGAATTGATGCTCCTCGCAGGAGGGTATGAATATTACATCCATAGAACTAGCCACAACTTCTTTGTCTCCTCCCCGAACTAGAACCCTTCCTCGAAGCACGAAAACCTCGTGTTCGTGGGCATGCCTCTCCAAGGGAGTGTGGCCCCCAACATCTATGGTGAAGAGTCGAAGCTGAAGTTTCTTCGCACCCACACCCTTGTGAAGTAAATATCTAACCTTAACTTTGTACGCTCCTTCTTCAGTAACCTCGTATTCTCTCACCTTCTCAACCTTTGTTACGTACATGGCGCGCTCCTTCCACAGATCCAATCTGTACTTTGACAGTGCAGATAAGTTTCTGGGCTACATCAACTGATAAAGAAAGTTTTAAGTGTAAACGATGTGAAAACACGATGGAAACAAAATGAAAGCCGCTGTCTACTATAGCCCTGACGACATAAGAGTCGAGGAAACGCCAAAACCGAAGATCGGACCAAACGAAATCCTAGTAGAAATGAAGGCTTGTGGAATATGTGGATCGGACCTCATGGAATGGTACTTAAAAAATCGAACTCCATTGGTTCTTGGTCACGAGCCCTCCGGAGTCATTGTTGAGGTGGGAGACAAAGTCGAGAATTTCAAGCTTGGAGAACGAGTTTTTGTTCACCATCACGTTGCATGCCTCACGTGCCACAATTGCCTCCGAGGAGACTACACCATGTGCGAAAAATTTGGACAGACGCACATACACCCAGGAGGCTTCGCTGAATACTTTAGGGTGCCAGCCCCAAACTTGCAGACGGACACTCTGAAAATTCCGGGCAATGTCTCTTTTGAAGAAGCCACCCTTATTGAACCAGTTGCATGCTGCGTGAGGGCGCTGACAAAATGCAAAGTTCAACCAGGAGACACGGTGGTCATCATAGGCGCCGGGCCGTCTGGAATCATTCACACAATGCTTTCAAGAAGTCTTGGAGCGAGTCAAATCATAGTTAGCGATTTAATCAATTACAGGTTGGAAGCGGCTAGGAGATTTGGGGCAGATTTGGCTATAAATCCGCGGAGCGAGAGGTTGGTGAAGAAAGTGGAAGAGGTTACTAACGGGATGGGAGGGG
>Ga0315308_1001218_pt1 | contig 14791 bp, 7 predicted proteins | sample TDP3_MG_FD_203078 | JGI IMG/M metagenome (GOLD analysis project Ga0315308, IMG submission 203078) | Freshwater sediment microbial communities from Lake Towuti, South Sulawesi, Indonesia - TDP3 | ecosystem: Environmental > Aquatic > Freshwater > Lake > Sediment | place: Indonesia: South Sulawesi... | reverse complement strand
CAGGACTCCGAATCCCGACCGGGGCGTCGGACTCCTTCGGAGCAGATTCACATAAGGAGGTTTGATGGGGCAGAAAATCTATCTTGATGGTAAATTGGTTCCTCGAGAAGAGGCAAAGATTTCTGTCTATGACCATGGGTTGCTTTATGGAGATGGAGTCTTTGAAGGGATTCGTGCCTACGATGGTCGGGTATTCAGGTTATCCCAACACCTGGATAGGCTTTATGATTCAGCCAGAGCAATTGCTCTTAAAATACCCCTGACCAAAGAAGAGATGAGGGAAGCTGTGATCAAGACCTTAAGAGCAAATAGGTTGAAGAGAGGCTACGTCCGTCTCGTTGTAACCAGAGGCGAGGGAGACTTAGGTCTTGACCCCAGAAATTGTAGGAAGCCGTCGGTCTTCATAATAGCCGATAGGATAAAACTCTACCCAGAAGAGTTATATAAGAAGGGTTTAGAATTGGTCACTGTGGCTACGAAGAGAAATATTCCCGAGGCAATAGACCCACGGATAAAATCGCTTAACTATTTAAATAACATTTTGGCGAAGATTGAAGCAGGCTTGCAGAATATGCCTGAGGCTATAATGCTCAATACAGATGGTTATGTTGCCGAGTGTACTGGGGACAATATATTTATCGTGAAAAATAATGTCTTAATCACACCCCCTTTCTATGTGGGTGTACTTGCTGGCATCACCCGACAGGCGGTAGTAGAGCTGGCAGTAAACAGGTTGAAGCTTTTGGTAAGGGAGGAAGTGTTCACTCGGTTCCATCTATATAATGCAGACGAGTGTTTCTTGACTGGCACTGCTGCCGAAGTGATTCCTGTTGTTAAGATTGATGGGCGAGAGATAGCGAGTGGAAAGCCAGGAAAAATTACGAATAAACTAATGAAGGAATTTCGAGAGTTAACCAGAAACGAAGGTGAGGAGATATATTAGACAATAGACATCAGGTTTGGTAGTGTAGGGGCTTGGCCCCATAAATCGGGACGGCCATAAAGGGTTACACTACAAGAAATACGCCCACAAGGGGCTACACTACAGATTGGTAATGGTTTTTTCGTAGTGTAGGGCTTTATGCCCGTCGCCATAAACCGGGACCCCTATAAAGGGCTACACTACATATAACGAACCAGGTCAGGAGAAAGTTTATGGTTTGCGATGAATGTAAGAAGAACGAGGCAACAATACACTTCACTCAAATTCTGAATAATAAAGTAACCAAGTTTAACCTATGTCCGGAATGTGCACGAGAAAAGGGGATAATATTACCTTCTTTTGATGAAGCGCTTTTTGAAGGTCCCCATTTTGCCTTGGCCTCACTTTTGGCCGGACTTAGCGATATTGGAGCTCCCTACGCCTTGGAGAAGCCGAAGGTGGCGAAAAAGTGCCCCAATTGCAAATCAACATACGATGATTTCAGGAGTTCGGGAAGATTGGGGTGTTCTGAATGTTATGCTACTTTTAGAAATGAACTTCTGCCTCTTTTGCGGAGGCTCCATGGCTCGGTTCAACATACGGGCAGAGTATCCCTGCCAAAAGCGAAAGTAGGTGAAAGGACGAGAGAGATAATGGAATTACGGAAAGAATTGCAGAAGGCAGTAGAGAAAGAAGAGTATGAAAGGGCAGCAGTAATAAGGGATAAGATAAAAGAGTTGGAGAAGAAAAAATAATGCAATTGCAGAATATGCTGAAACAAAAAATTGGGTGGCTGGAAAGTAAAGGGAATTATCCGGAGATTGCCATCTCTTCACGTATCAGGCTGGCAAGGAATCTGAATAAAATTCCCTTTCCTCAGAAGGCTACTAAGGAAGAACAGAAAGAATCATTTGAGAAAGTTAAGACCACCTGCGGTGATATTGCCTATTTCAGAGGAGCCCCGATTCTCAATTTACAGGAGTTTGACAGAGTGGATAGGCAGTTTCTCTTGGAAAGGCATTTAATCAGCTATGAGCACTCACAGGGAGATGGGATTAGGGGTTTGATTATCGGAGATAAGGAACTTATCAGTACTATGATAAATGAAGAGGACCATGTCCGGCTCCAAGGAATGCAACCAGGATTAGAGCTGGAACAGGCTTGGGATATTTTGAAGCTAATCGATGAGGAAATGAATAAGAGACTAGATTATGCCTTCTCTCCCGATATAGGCTACTTGACTGCTTGCCCGACGAATACGGGGACCGGGATGAGGGCTTCTGTGCTGATGCATTTACCGGCTTTAGTGATGAATGAAGAGATAAATAAAGTATTGCAGGCCTTAAACAAGATTGGAATGGTCGCCAGAGGACTTTATGGAGAGGGAACCAAGGTGATGGGAGACCTGTTCCAAATTTCCAACCAGGTCACTCTGGGACCAAATGAAGAAGGAATAATCGATAATCTGGGAAGGGTTGTGAAACAGGTTATCGAGTATGAAATCAAAGGAAGAAAGGTTCTGTTTAAAGAGAATAAGGAAAAGGTAATGGACATAATCTATCGCGCCTACGGACTCTTGGTTAATGCCAGACAGCTAAGTTTCTCTGAGATGATGGAACTTTGGTCAAAGGTGAGATTGGGAATATATTTCGAACTCGAGTTGAATACCGGGTTAGATACATTGAACGAACTTATGATTTTCACCCAACCTGCACATCTTCAGGAGTCTATAGGGAAGGAGTTAGCTCCTTCTAAGCGGGACTTTATTCGAGCAGAAATGATTAGAGAAAAATTGAAAGGAAGAAGTAAAGGAGGAATAGGACAATGTTAAATAGATTTACTCAAAGAGCGCAAAAAGCAATTCTTTTGGCTCAACAGGAGGCGAAGAGGTTGAATCATGATTACCTTGGCACCGAGCACATCCTTCTGGGGCTCATAGCTCTGGGAGAAGGCGTTGCTGCCCAGGTATTACAGGACTTGGGGATCGATTTGAAAAAGGTGAGGAGAGAAGTAGAAAAGATGGTAGGAACTGGAGATAACATTCTTCTGGTAGGAGAGGTGCCTTTTACTCCTCGTGCTAAGAAGGTTTTGGAATTAGCTTTCCAGGAAGCACAGGATATGGGTCATAATTATGTGGGTACAGAACATCTGCTTTTGGGGTTAATAAGGGAAGAAGAGGGCGTGGCTGCTAAAGTTCTGGAGGGTCTGGGAGCAAGCTTGGAACTGGTGCGAGGGCAAGTTATGAACCTCCTGGGCGAAGCAGCGAGCCACATGGCGCCTGCTGGTAAAGAAAATAAGAGAACAAAAACTCCTACCTTAGACGCTTATGGTCGCGACCTAACGAAATTGGCCAGTGAAGGAAAGCTCGACCCGGTGATAGGGAGGGAGACCGAAATCCAGAGATTGATCCAGATACTTTGCAGGCGGACCAAGAATAATCCTGTTATGATTGGGGACCCCGGGGTTGGGAAGACTGCCATCGTTGAAGGACTGGCACAGAAGATTTCTGATAGAAATGTGCCAGAGATTCTTTTGAATAAGAGAGTACTCACGCTCGATTTACCCGGGGTTGTGGCAGGCACCAAGTACCGGGGCGAATTCGAACAGAGACTTAAACAGATTATCGATGAGATTCGCAGGTCTGAAGGCAGTGTTATTCTGTTTATTGATGAACTTCACACAGTAGTTGGGGCGGGTGCCGCGGAAGGGGCTATAGACGCCTCCAATATGTTGAAGCCGGCGCTAGCGAGGGGAGAGTTGCAATGTATTGGTGCCACGACTCTCGACGAATACCGCAAGCATATTGAACATGACGCGGCTCTGGCAAGAAGGTTTCAACCGGTGATGATCGATCCTCCAACGGTGGAAGAGACCATTGCAATTTTGAAAGGATTAAGAGATAAATACGAAGCCCACCATAGAGTAAAGATTGTTGACGAAGCTCTGCAAGCCGCGGCCACATTATCTCAAAGGTTTATTTCCAATCGTTTCCTTCCTGATAAGGCAATCGATTTGATCGACGAGGCGGGTTCACGGGCAAGACTTCAGACAACTACAAAACCGCCCGACTTAAAAGAAATTGAGAAGAGACTGGAGACTGTGAGTAAAGAAAAGAAAGCAGCCATTGCTGCACAAGAATTTGAGAAAGCTGCCAGGTTGCGCGACGAGGAGAAAAAGATTGAGCAAGAACTGCAGGAGACAAAGAAGTCCTGGGAACAGAGGAAAGACAAGACGGGCAGGACTGTAACAGAGGAGGATATCGCTCATATTGTATCTGAGTGGACGGGCATTCCTGTAGTTAAGCTGACAGAAAAGGAAAGCGAGAAACTCTTGCATATGGAGGAGGCTTTGCATAAGCGAGTTATTGCTCAAGATGAAGCAATAAAGGTCATTTCTCAAGCAGTACGGCGTTCCCGTACAGGCTTGAAGGATATTGCTCGCCCTATAGGGTCTTTTATCTTTCTCGGGCCCACTGGCGTAGGAAAGACTGAATTGGCAAGGGCTTTAGCAGAATTTATGTTTGGAGATGAAGAATCGATGGTGAGACTCGATATGTCCGAGTATATGGAGAAATTTAATGTTTCCAGACTCGTAGGAGCTCCTCCAGGATATGTGGGTTATGAGGAAGGTGGACAGCTTACCGAGGCAGTTCGCAGGAAGCCTTACTCGGTAGTACTATTAGATGAGATTGAGAAGGCCCATCCTGATGTGTTTAACATACTCCTCCAGATTTTCGATTCCGGCCAATTAACCGATAGTCTAGGGCACAAGGTGGATTTCAAGAATACAATAATCATTATGACTTCCAATATTGGAGCGAGAGAGATAGCCGGAGGTAGAACATTGGGATTCTTGACCTCACAGGAGGCACAACAAAGTTATAAAGATATGAAAAAGAAAGTCCTCGACGAGATGAAGAAGGTCTTTCGACCAGAATTTTTGAATAGAATTGATGAGCCCATAGTATTTCATCCATTAAGCAAAGAAGATGTGAGAAAGATCGTTGACCTGATGCTGGAGAAAGTAACCCAGAGGCTCTACGAGCAAGCAGTGTCCCTGGAGGTTACTCAAGGGGCCAAGAGCTTCCTTGTGGAAAAGGGTTTTGATCCCCAGTTTGGTGCCCGGCCGTTGAGGAGAGCAATTCAGAAGCATCTTGAGGATCCTCTAGCTCAAGAAATCTTGGCGAAGAAAATAAAACCGCAAACAAAAATCGTTGCCGATGTCCAGGATGAGAACATAGTATTTAAGGTTGTTGACTCTTAATCTACCTCCTGAGAGTTTTATAAGGTCTTCTGTAGGCGTTGCCTTAGAAAAAAAGGCGGAATCCCTCCTTATAGAGCATTCCATTATTTTTTCTTGCAAATCAATGTGTAATGGTATATAATAATTTTGTATGGGAGTATAGATGATAAAGGGAGTTTTTAAGACACTGGCCATCCTTATTGCATCTCTCCTCTTGCTCGTAGGACTTACCTACCTAGCAACCACCACGAGAAGCCTCTCCGGAATAATGAGGACTTATGCTGAGAGGGAGCTGGAGAAGGCTTTTGGTAAGGAAGTTAATGTTGGTAAGATTAGTACAAATATCGTCAATCGGATTACTTTCCACAATGTAACGGTCGCAGGTGAGAGAGAGTTGACAGGAGGAGGGGTGCTTTTCTGTGAGAAATTTACCATTAATTATAACCCCTTCCGTCTTCTGTTAAGAGAACCGGGAAAGAGCGTGGCAAGAGTTGTTCTCAAATCTCCCCATCTCTTACTAACCAACCGTGGGGGAAAGTGGAGATTACCATTACCAGAAGCTTCAAGGAAAATGGTTGTCCCTTCGACCCTTCCAGATATTGTAGTTATCGATGGAAGAATTACAATTGAAGATGTGAAAGAAGTTGTTAGAAGGATAGAGATAGTAGATATCTCAGGAATTGTAAGAGAGAGAGACAGAATCCATGGACTATTCTGGCGGAAAAGGTCTCAAGAGGATAGAAAGATTTCCTCTCCCATTTATCTTAGGTTTTCTGGAAGAAGTAACCAGAGCCGTGCTGACAGGATAAGGCTGGAAGGTATATATTCTCGGAAAAAGTTAAGTATCGACCTAGATATTTTCAACTTAGACCTGGCAAATTATAGTAATCTATTCTTCTCCAGCCCAAATTTTGCGGTATTGGCTGGCGAGGGAAACCTCCATCTCAGTTTTAAGACGATTCTCAATGAGAAAAACTATTCCAATATTGCTAAGATACTGGAGCCTATGGGAAAAGCCGAAGAACGGCTCAGACTTTTTGCTAGAGTTCTTCCATTTTCTGGAGAATTGGTTGTGGAAGAAGTCTCCTGTCGATGGTTAACTCACACAGTAAAGGATATAAAAGGGAGTATCGTTTTTGATAATTACAGAATCGGAAGTCGGGAAATATCACTTAAATATGGTGGCTCGGAAATCAAAGTTTCCGGTGGCATCGAGAAATATCTTTCGCGGCCTAGTCTCGGGTTTACGGTATCGGGCAATTTCCAGCTTTCGGACCTTGCTCGAATTGCCAGGCTTAGCCGGCGGAAAGGCCTACTTCCCTTGGAAGGTTTGGGGAAAGTGTCTCTGGATATATCCGGGGATTTATCCAATCCCAAATTGAAAGGGTGGCTGCTTGTTCCCCAGGCCAAGCTCGCACGCCAAGTTTTTGAGGAACTCCAGGGAGAATTTCTCTATCAAGACAGGGTGGTGAAGATAGCAAATCTCCAGGGGAAAGTTCATAAAGGAACTTTAGTTTTTTCTGGAAAGGTAGACCTCGCTCAATCTTATCTGGACCTCGATTTCCTCCTGGATAGTATCGACCTTGGGGGTCTCCTTCCCAGAAGCTGGAAAGATAGGACAGGGGGAAAAGGATTTGCCTCTGGAAAAATCTTCGGCAAGGTCTCTGATTTACAATCTACTGGTGAAGCAACATTCAAAGGTGTTAAATTTTTGGGGGCGGATTTGGATTCCCTTTCCGGCTCTTTCTATTATAGAAATAAACAACTCGAAATTGGAGCTAAAGAAGTTAAAAATAACTATAAGCTAAATGGAATTCTCTCCTTCCCCCAAGGAGAAATACGAGTTACAAGACTAGAGATTCTGGCTCCTCAATTTGGTTGGATAGCTGTCGCTGGGAAGATTGGAGTCGCTGGCGGGAAGGAATTGGACCTGAAGATTGTCGACTCATATGCAGAAGTAGCGTTCCTTGCCCGGCTTGCCCAAAGTTCAGAAAAATTCTCAGGTAGAGTTAACTTCCTTGGGAAAATCACCGGGACGGTTGATAGGCCTATTGTTTCCGGAAGAGCATGGAGCAGCAGTCTGAAGATTATAGAAAGAAGTACGATATTCGACTCAGAGGTGTACTACACGGAGAAGATTCTTAAGGTCACTTCCTTTAGACTTGGCGACCTCCGCTCGGACGGTTTAACCGTGAGTCTAAATGAAAGGATACCCGTTGTAATTGGGTCTATAGAGACGACAAATGGTGACCTAAGAGCAGTTGCCAGTCTTTTTTCTAATAAGCGTGATCTCTGCGAAAAGTTGAGAGGAAGCCTTCAGACCAAAATCGATTTTTCAAACCTTAAATTGAATAAATTATGGTGGCAGGGATTGAAGGCGCGAGGGAGGGTCTCTGTTAGCCAACCGAGGATTGGCGGGTCAGCTGTTGATGAACTCAATTTTGGATTCAATTTAGGGGAACAAAGATTAAGCATAGATAGATTTGAATTCTTAAGCGGTGATGGGCAATTAACAGGTTATGCTCAAATGGGAATGAGAGCAGGTATGGAAAACGAACTAATTGTAGATACTGAATGGCGAGAATATCCAATAGCTTTTATCAATCGAGAGAAAAGTGGAGGAGGGGAAGATTCGAAGGGTAAGGGAGATTTCTCTGGGGAAAAATTGAAAAAGAATAGAGCAAATGGTAGCCTTAACTTCCGGGGGAAATTCTTCTGGAAAGACGACTGGGAGATTGTGGGTTACATTTCAAGCAAAGAATTTGAATACAATGGGGAACCGCTGGGATCAATTGGAAGTAAACTCACCTTGAATAGAAAATCTGCCAATTTCTCTTCTTTCTACGCCGGTAGTGATTTGAAGGGCAATTTTGGCATTGGATTAGCTGGAGCCAGGCCATTGACAGGCTCCGTAGAGATAGCCACCAGGAAAATTGCCTATTTCGTCCGTCTAATATTTGGGAGGGAAAAAGGAGGAAATTCTTTGCTCGATCAGGTTAAAGGAGACCTACACAGCAAGATCGTTTTTGGCGGGTCCCTGGAGAATCCTCAAATTAAGGGATATTTAGATATCGAGCGAGGCCTTTTCTCTACCAAGAATTTTCTCTTTAAAGTTATATTTAACTGTGTTGAAAGAAAAATAAATGTGGAAGCGGCGGAATTGAAATTTCTCCCGAAGGGATCACTCACAGCCAAGGGGAAGATAGATTTGGACAAATCGGAGCCTATGGAGGTGAGTGTTCTTCTGGAAAACTTTGATTTGAGTATAGTGCAAAGTCTGTTTCCCGCGAGAAATATAAGAACATTTGGAGAAGTAAATGGTACTGTTCATCTTAGAGGTTCCCTCGACCGTCCATCTTTAAAGGCGGGTTTAGAGGCTAAGGGCAGCGGAGTTAACAATTTCCTCGTGGATAATATTAAGACAGACTTCAGGGTGGGAAAAGTCCTTTCGAAAGAGGGGGTTGAGGGAATAGAGTTAGTGTTCGGTTCTTTCTCTGCAGACCTTGGTGAGAGTTCAATCAGGCTTCTCCCAGAAAGCAAAATAAGGTCTTCGTTATCTACAGACTTAGTTAGTTTTTCTCTCCTTAGCGAAGTTCGCAACATAAATTTTTCCAAATTGTCTATTTTTGGTGGATTGGAATTGAATGGCACGGCCAATTTCTCTATGGTTTCTCCTGCCTTTGAGGTAGACCTGGGCACGAAGGACTTGTGGATAAACGACCACGATTTCGAGGCGGCAAAGCTAAGACTTTCGTATAGAGAGAAAAAATTATTTTTCTTGCCGGTTCCCAAGGAGACTTATCAGGTTTTGGGGGAGGTAGATTTCGAGCGCCTCGATAATTTCGATATCAAACTTGTGGAATTTATGCGAGGGAAGGATAAATTGATGAGCGCCAAGGGCAAAATAAACCTCGCTGGGCCAATTGAGTTGACTCTTTGGGGTAGAAAAGGAGAAATCCCTGCCAATATTCTTGCAGAGCTCCTGGACATAAAGACTCCCATAACGGGGAATAGTGGATTTGAGATTAAGCTCTCTGGGTTACCAATAAGAAAAGAGAAGACATATTCCTCTTTGGGTATGGAAGGGGAAATAGACATCGCTAACGGCTCCATAAGAAACCTCGTATTCGAAAATTTCAATGTATCTTTCAGACTCGCTGACGGAGTTATGGATTTGAAGGAACTGAAAATAATTAAGAAAGGAGAATATGCTATTAGGTGTTGGGGAACAATTCCTTACCCAAGGGAAGAAAAAGACTCCAGACTCATAGACTTTTCTCTAGAAATGCTCGATTGCAATGCGAGTGTCTTAACTGTGCTGTCGCGAGAAATTAGTAATGCCAAGGGGAAACTCGACGCTTCTCTGCATATTAGCGGAACCTCTAATGAACCCGCGGTCAATGGATATTTTCGCATGAATCGGGCTTCTGTATATGGCAGGGAAGTATTTAAGAGGATAGATGACCTGAATTGCGATATTTCCGTTATAGATAACAAAATTACTGTCAATGAGCTCGGTGGCGTGATGGATAGGGGAGAAATGGACTTTAAGGGAGAATTGGCTCTTGCCCATGGCATAGTGGATAGATTTGATATAACTTTTGAAAATATGGGAGAGTACGGAATTCCCCTTAACATCCCCTTTTTGAAGGTGCCCCAGAGTTCAATTCTCGGTCGTGTTCTATCTGAAGTTCCCTGTTCCCTCGAGTTGAAAGGAAAAATTCGAGCACACGGTAACACACGATCCTACCACGTAGACGGAGTAATCGAGTTGGAAAATACAAACTTCACTTATCCTCCGAGGGCGGAAGATACGAAAAATCTAAATTTAGATTTTCTGAAACCTGCAATTTGGAATCTGGATGTCAAGGCGGGTAAGAATACATGGTATGAGAATAAATTTGCCGAAGTGCAGGTTCAAGGCCATATGAGATTGAGCGGCCCATGGAGCGAGTTCACAGTTAACGGAACTATTTCAGCCGTAAAAGGAGAGTTAAGTTATCTGGGAGCCACTTTCCTGGTGAAAGCAGCAACTGTTGAATGTGTGAATAATGAACTCTTCCTGGAGGTGCAAGCCGAATGCCCCATTGAAGATGATACTATTGTATTGGTGGTGGAAAGGGGGAGCTGGGGGAAGGTTAAGCCAAAATTTGTCTCTAGAAGGGACCCACAGATGAGTCAACAGGAAGCAATGTTGAAAGCGACTGGCCTGGATTCATTGAGGTTCTCCCCACAAGAAGGGGATGCCATTTTAAGAAAGGAACTCCTGAGGTTAATCGACAGCAGCTTAGCTAGCCCCCTGATTAAGTCCATTCTGAAATCTACCGGGCTAGTAGATGTGGTTAAAGTTGATGCCGCCTTTGCCCAGAATGCTGGAGAGAGGTTGACTACTCCTGGAACTAACGAGAGAACGAGTCTTTTTGAGGGAACAGAAATTACTTTTGGCAAGTATCTGAGCAGTAACTTGTACCTGGGCTATAACATATTATTTGAGGAAGGTTTGTTCAACAGGCTGGAGTTGCGGCACGAAGTCGAGGTGCTATATAGGCTTAAGACAGGAACTGCTTTGAGAAGTAGACTGGGAGAGAAGGAAAGATATTTTGGGATAGAAAGACAGATTAGATTCTGAATATTTACATTTCTGGAAAAATTTGATAATATAAAATCTATTTATGGAGAATCGACAAGTTGAAACAAATGGCAAGAACACTTTCAATCTTAGTGCTTTCCTGTTTCTTTCTTTCAGGCTACATCCTTTCTAATCCTGTGGAGATAAGAGAAATTAGAATTGTGGGAAATAAGAATGTGGAGACTAAGAAAATATTGAAGGCATCAGATTTAAAAAAAGGGGATGAGTATTCAGAAGAGGCAGTAAGCAAGGGATTGCAGAATATCTACGACCTCGGTTTTTTTGATAATATCGCTATTGAAGTTTCTGAGGTTGAGAGAGGAGTAGCGGTTACCTATATTGTGACTGAGAAGCCTTTGGTAAAACGGATTGAATTCAAAGGAAATAGGGAATTCTCTCGGAGCAAGTTGGAGAAAGAGATAGAGTTAAAAGAGAAAGAACCTTTTGATAATAGGAAAATGCAGAAGGATGTGGAAAAAATTGTCAGCCTTTACAAAGAGAAGGGCTATGCAGATGCGGAAGTAGAGCCATTTACTTCCGAAGACGAAAAGAGTGGAATGCTCATAGTAACCTATTTTGTTACAGAAGGTAAACAGATTAGAATAGGCAAGGTCAATTTAATTGGAGTAGAGGCGTTTGATACAAGGAAAATAGAAAGGAAAATGAAGACTAAAAGGAAAAAATTTTTCAAGCAGGAAGTATTTAATAACGACCTGAAATTAATAGAGAACTATTACAGAAATAAGGGTTTTCTGAAAATTCGTCTGGGAACATCCATCGTTTCCTATAATGAGGAAAAAACAGAAATCTTGGTTACTCTTTTTGTCTATGAAGGCCTGAAATATGCGGTGGGCGATATCGAATTCCAGGGTAATTACCAATTTACCAAAGAGGACTTGGGAGGGGAGTTGGAAGTGAAGAAAGGGGAAATTTTCAATCAGACAAAGTTTGATGAAAGCCTTTCCAACATTCAGGAACGGTATGCGGAAAAAGGATATATCCTGATGCGTTTCAATCCAGAATTTTCTTTCGATGACGAGAGAAAGACAGCAAATGTCCTAATCTCTATAAATGAGGACGGCATAGTTTACATTGATAGGATTTACATAGAAGGGAATGTGATTACCAAGAGCTATGTAATCAAACGGGAGTTTCTGGTAAAAGAAGGAGACCCGTTTAATGTAAAAAAGATAAGACGAACTCAGGAAAAATTATATAATCTCGGCTTTTTTTCAGATGTGGGAATAAATATCGGCGAGACCGATGACCCTTACAAGGCAGACCTCTTCTGCGAAGTAACGGAACAGAGGACGGGTATATTGAGTATGGGAGCGGGATACAGCTCTCAGGATGGGCTCATCGGTACTTTTCAGGTCACCCAGTCCAACCTTTTTGGTAGAGGCCTTAGGGTGGACTTGATGCTGGAGTTCGGCAAGAAAAAGACCAACTATCAGCTTGGTTTAACTGAACCCTGGTTTTTGGGAAAGCATGTCCTTTTCGGAATAGATGTATTCGATACAGATAGAAATAGAGACTATTATAAAGAAACGAGAACCGGTGGAGATATCAGAATAGGTCCCAGCCTGACCGATGTCCTGAGTCTATACTTTACTTACGCTTATGAACGGATAAAAGTATACGACGCTCTTTCTGAATATAAGAGTGAGGAAGGAACAAAAGATAGCAGTAGTTTCACCACATACTTGGTGAGCGACACCAGGGACGATATATTTGATGCATCGAGAGGCTCTCGGAATTCGGTATCTCTTCAAATCTCCGGGGGTATCCTCGGAGGGGATAACAATTTTGTAAAGACTTTTGGCGCTACCTCCTGGTTTTTTCCAACCTTCTGGCGTTTTGTTCTGGCACTTCAATTGAGGGTAGGAGTAGTCACTAGTTTCCTTCCTTCCACAGGAGTGCCAATCTATGAAAGATTCTATGTTGGCGGTGCAGAAAGCGTGAGAGGGTACGATTACAGGGGTGAAATAGGGCCCCGTGAGGGAGGAGTAACGATGTTTGTGAGCAATGTGGAATACAAGTTTCCTATAGTTATGGAGAAGGGCCGCACAGTATTGCAGGGAGCGGTCTTTTTCGATATGGGAGGAAGTTGGAGAAAAGGAGATGTTTGCTTCACGATAGGCTCGAGGGATAATCAATTGAAGACAGGAATAGGTGCCGGAATCCGGTTCAAGACTCCCCTGTTTCCTGTGCGACTCGACTGGGGATACGGACTGAATCATAAGCCAGGAGAAGATAAATCCCAGTGGTATTTTGCAATTGGCCAGCCTTTCTAGCAGTTAATCCCGCAAACACTTTCTGAAGGCACGATTGGATTGGCTGTATCGGGTAATGGCCATATTCTGACGAAGAAGATGGCCGAAGAGAAACGGAGAAATGTTATGAGGAGAAAGCTTTTCTTAATGTTTGTTTCTCTCTATTCTTTTTTTCTTTTTCTTGTTCCATATGGAAACGCGGTAATGTTATCTTCAGAAAGAATTGCTTATGTAGACATAGAGAGAATATTTGAAGAATATAAGGGCACCCAACAGGCGAAAAAGAAGATGCAACTGGAAATCGAAACAAGAAGAAAGGAGATAGATAGGCTGGAAAAGGAGATAAAGGACCTTGAGGCTACCAGGAAGAAGGGAGAAGTGTGGGAAGCTGAACCTATCACCGGACTAGTTGGGGGAGAAGGAGTAGAATTCTCCACGGTGACAGTGGTGAGGCAACCAATTCCGGAAGAGACAGTTGAATCGAAGAAGAAAAATTTGAGCGGAAAAGTGGAGGATATGAAAGAGGAATTAACCAGAATTGAGGAAGAAGTCACTCATCAGATTCTGGGCAAGATTTACGATGTGATAAGGGAAATAGCTCGCGAGGAAGGGTACGCTATAGTCTTAGATAAGAAAAATGTCTTATATAGTCAAATCGAGAACGACCTCACTGAGAAAGTTATTAAGAAATTGAATTTGGGGGAGTGAGGGATGCAAGGCCTATGCTTTGCTACCAGGGGATGAATGCGAGATAAGTATAATGGGAATGACCTTAAAGGAGATTGCACAGCTCGTCAATGGTGAACTTTTAGGCGATGGCGAAATAGGAATTGAGGGCGTGGGAAGCCTGGCCGAGGCGAAGAAGGGCGAGATTACTTTTCTGGCAAGTCCCAAATACAGGAACCAGGTATCGAAGACGAAAGCCTCAGCCATTATTATTGGGGAGAAAGACGAGCTTCCAGGGATTCCTTCCATACGTACGAGGAATCCCTATTTTGCTTTTGCCCGAGTAATGGAGGTGTTACTTCCTCCCAGGGAAATGGTTAGTGGTATTGACAAGACTAGCATTATAGGAAAGGGGGTAAAACTGGGAAAAAATATTGCGATTGGAGCTTATGTGGTTATTGAAGATTGTGTGCGGATAGGAGATAGGACGGTAATCTTTCCTTGTAGTTATATCGGAGCAAAGGCAGTAATTGGAAAAGATGTGTTAATCTATCCCAATGTGACAGTGAGAGAAGAGGTCATTATAGGAGATAAGGTAATTGTTCATTCAGGGACAGTTATTGGTTCGGATGGATTTGGCTATGCTACTGAAAAGGAAAGGCACTACAAGATTCCGCAGGTAGGGACTGTTGAAATTGAAGACGGAGTGGAGATCGGAGCAAATGTTACTATAGACCGAGCAACTTTGGGAAAGACTCTCATTGGAGAGGGGACGAAGATTGATAATCTTGTCCAGGTCGGACATAATGTCAGGATAGGCAAAAACTGTCTTATTGTTTCTCAGGTGGGCATTTCGGGCAGTACTGTAATAGGAGACAATGTTATCTTGGCTGGACAGGCAGGTCTTGTTGGCCATATTGCTATTGGTAATAATGCAGTTGTTGCCGCCCAGGCAGGAGTTACTAAGGATGTACCAGCCAATACAACCGTCTCTGGTTATCCTGCCCGTGAGCATAAGATGGTTCAAAAGATGAATGCTCAAATATTTAGGTTGACAAA
>Ga0315308_1001217_pt1 | contig 14796 bp, 15 predicted proteins | sample TDP3_MG_FD_203078 | JGI IMG/M metagenome (GOLD analysis project Ga0315308, IMG submission 203078) | Freshwater sediment microbial communities from Lake Towuti, South Sulawesi, Indonesia - TDP3 | ecosystem: Environmental > Aquatic > Freshwater > Lake > Sediment | place: Indonesia: South Sulawesi... | reverse complement strand
AAGCCACTAATAAAGAAATGTTATATGCTCATTATTCCAAAATATTAATGGTTGAGTGAATGAGTTGAATGTAAGTCCCGGATATAGAGAAGGTATCTTCAGCGCTATTTCTGCAGGGTTTTTCTTTATTTTGATCGGAGCGATTTTTGTAACCACACCTGATCTTCTTGGCAAGATCATAGACTTCTTTCGTGACTTCGATATCATGCGTGTTCCCAAAATGGATATTTCTCTTCCCGCGCCAGCGTCTCCTAAGACTCATTCAGTGGTCTATTCAGCCGTAACACAATTCAGTTTTGCATGGGGTCTTTTCCAGATCTTCATTTTAGCGCTCAGATTTGTTGCCCGTTCGCCATTAAGCAAAAAAGCGGAAACCGTGTCAAATCTTGTTTTCTGGTTGGGAACCGGCTTTCTTACATACAGATTCCTTAACGAAACTACAACATCGACAACATGGTTTGTATTCTGGACTGGAATAATAATGCTTATCGGCGTGTCGCTGATCATCAGAGCATTTATCCTAGCGATTCGAATGTACACCCTTCATTAAAAGACTGAACTCTGGGAAGAGCCCTGACTGTGTAGCTGATTTCAACCCGTGTTTTTAGTCCTTTTTCTTTCCGCAATAGGGACAATATTTAGCATTGGCAGGCAATTTCTGTCCACAATAAGAACAAAGCTTTGCGGTGGGTTTTGCTGCTTTTACGGACGCCAACGGAGAAGCACCTGTCGAGACAACCGTTGTTCCAGCGATACGGTCGGTTACTTTTTGATGTGGATCACCTGGGGTTGCTAAACCAATCACTGTATCTATGAGAACTAGAATCCAGTAAATCTTGCTGATGTTTCTAATGAAAGCCAAATCTAAAGGTGGCTTTTGTCCATCGAGTTTTGTGGTTTTTATGTTCATGATTCTCTTGCCAAACGTCGATCCATAATAGGTCTCAAGCAAAGTGAAGTATAAGATGCTGAGGATTCCTACAAAGAATGGGAACGAAAAAAGGGTTAAGTACATACCAAGGCAAGCCAGTTGTCAATGCCATTGTAATAAAAGGTATTGCTATGATACCTGCAACGATTAAAGTGCATGCACTCACAATTATGCTGTCGATAATGAAAGCCACGAGTCTCCTTACCCAGTGATCTTGAAGCTGAGAATCGCTTCCGATTCTTTCAAAGCCTGTTGACATAGTTTTGCACGAACATATCCTTGTATGATCCTACGTATATATTGGTTCTGTTCCTTAAGCAATGTACTGAAGAAAGAGTGATGTCTGTCTTGTCCAACTTTAAGGGAAACTCGTTGATGCTTCTGTATCCAAACAGCGTTCCAGCCTTCCCATTCAGAGTCCTGGTTAATGTCGGTGATGCTTCTAAATTCTTCTCTTACAGGAATCACCAATATCACCAAACTTTACAAACCATACATTAAAAATAAGGAAAAGTAGCCAGTTTTGCCTACGTTATTGACGCAAAAAATCTCAACCCTTAACGTTAAAGCCTAAATTAGACTTCTTTCGGAACCTTACATTCATCGCCTCTAAGTGGTGCTTTGGGCGAAGTGGATACAAAAGCATCAACGAGTTTCACCGCTTTAGCGTCCAAAGCTATCCAGTTCCATCTTAAGTCTCTCCCTTTGTCTACGAATATGCCTTCTGCTGTATCCAATGTAAGGATCTACCGTCTTCGCTGCTTTCCAACCGAACCAAGCCTTCATCTCCGGCAGCGTTGTTGTCGGATCTTCCAAGAATCTTGTCGCTCGGTTTAGCCGAAAGAAATGGGGATAGTAACGGTCTCCCATGGCGCGTTTCACGATGTTGATGGCTGTGCGAGGCGAGAAATTCCAGACTCGGTTTTCCTTGTTTCTAGGGCTAAGTCTTGTTTGTTTAACATTTTTTATAATGAGGTCTACGTATGGAAGGTTAACAGGAACTTCTAATGGTTCTCTTTCACCGCCTTTCTTTGCTGTGGCGTCAACGATCAGTAAACCATCTTTTATTAGGAAATCTTCTTTCCTTCTTTCGAGGGCCTCAGTTTTCCTCACTCCAAACCAATATAGAAAGGCTATGAAAGACTTGTGGCTCAACATCCTGCCTTTAGCGAACTTTCCATTCTCCATAGCTTCTTTGAAGGTTTGAAAGTCTATGGGCGTCGTAACCTTTCCATACTTATACTTCGGCAACATTAACACCTGTCAGAAAGTATGTTGGGGGTTGCGTATAACGTACATTTTACGCAAACTAATATTGCTTTATAACATTGTAAACTACACTTCCATATTTTTCCATAGCCAATTCAGAAAAATTGACATAATGAAAATGACAAAGATTAGACTCTTATTGCTGAAAAATAATATTAAACCTGAGAATATGCGGGGGACAATGGTGAGCAAAACTCGTGCTAAGAGTATTCAAAGGTGGCGGAGGAGAGGATTTTACAGCGAAACCGCTTTGGTTAAGAAACTTGAAAGGTTTGGGTATAGGGCTGTTCGGGTGCCAGTCAGCAATCCGAGCCGTAATCCCTTGCCAGACGTTATAGCCAGACGCGACAATCACGTTTATGCTTTTGAAGTGAAGGGCGCGGGTTATTACGCCTATTTCCCTAAAAGGCAAATCGAGAAGTTGTTTAGATTCCTAGACGAACTCATTCCTGTTGACCGTCAATATAAACACGCTGTTTTGGCTGCCCACTTTGGTAGGCAATGGACATTCCGGGAGATGAACTGGAAAGAATGGGAAGGAGGCAAACTCGCTGAGCAAGAACGCATCTTGAAGAGGGATAAGGGGAACTTCGATTTGAAAAGGAGTAAAAGAAAATGAGGGAAAAGGTGGTTCTCGCCTCATCTCTATGCAAGCAATACCAAATCGGCAATCTCACAATCGAAGCTCTAGAAAACCTAAATCTAGAGGTTGAGAAGAGCGAGTTTGTCTCCATTTACGGATCTTCGGGCGCCGGAAAAACAACCCTCCTAAACATCATTGGAGGTCTAGACAAACCAACAAGCGGGAAGGTGGTTGTTTTTGGGCATGATCTTGGAACCTACGACGAGGATTTCCTAGCGACTTTCCGCTGTGCCTATGTTGGATTTGTTTTTCAATCCTACAACCTCATTTCAACTCTCACCGCCATCGAAAACGTGGCCTTTGCGGTGGAGTTGGCTGGCTGGCCTAGAGAACGTATTTGGGAGCGCTCAGAAAACTTGCTGAAGCTTGTCGGTCTAGAGCATCGAGCCAATCACTTTCCCGCCCAACTCAGCGGAGGCGAACAACAGCGGGTTGCGTTTGCTCGGGCCTTAGCAAACGATCCACCTCTTCTACTTGCAGACGAACCCACAGGAAACCTAGATGTGGAAACTGGTCTTGAAATTGTTCACATACTAGAGAAAATGAAGGCGAAGGGAAAAACCGTCATCGTTGCAACCCATGATGAAAGAATTTTGGATCTGTCAAACCGTACGTTGCGCCTACGTGACGGGAGGATCATGGATACAGATGAGTGAAATCTCGTTTCCCATGAAGGACTTAGCACGGAGAAAATTTCAAACAGGCTTAACCCTCCTCGGTTTAACCCTCTGTACCGCCGCCACGCTTTTCCTCGTCATTTTCGGAAACAGCCTAGGGTTTGAGATCGCCTCCATCGCCGTGGGAGGAAAATTAACCAGCGGATTTTCCAATTTATTCTCACGCTTCATCCTTGTAGTAAGCCTTCTCAACATCTTTGCGGGAGCATTAGTAACATCTTTTCTTGTTTATGTAACAATGTCCGAGCGAGTGCGAGACATTGGGGTGATGAAGGCAGCTGGATGTCTGAGTGGTTCCATTTTTGGTTATTTCATCACAGAACTCTCCATCCTCGTTTTCTTAAGCTGCATAGCCGGAACAATTTTTGGAATCTTAACCTATTTCTTTTGCATCAACCTATTGAATGTCTTGGGCTTTACCTTCCCACAAGCCATTAGCTTATGGACGATTCTCTTCATCTTTCTTGTCCTTGTTTTCGTTTCTCACATTTTCGGGGCTCTGCCCATAATGAAAGCGGCTAAAGTGAAGCCAGCAGAAGCATTGTCTCCTCTTTATTCGCTTGGAACAACCCTTGAGCTGGGAAGAACTGTTCCGTCAAAATTGGGTTTCACGTTCAAGATAGCGTATAGAAGTTTGGTTCGCAGGAAGTCTGCGACTCGTCAAGCGATAATTTGTCTTTCTGTGGTGTTGACTTTGACAACGCTAACGATTGCTGGGGGATTGATTGCCAACCAAACCACTACAAACTATGTTGAACGGGCTATTGGCAGAGACATCGTTCTTGTGGGTCACCCAAACCTTACTGGACGCTACGTGAACCTTCTTTCACAGTTTTTTGAGACCAAAGAACTGGACTCAATAAACTATCTTGACTCAGATTTCCTCATTTCAGAATTTTTGGTACATAGATTGAGTAATATTTCTGGAGTTCGCAAAGTTGATCCTCGTCTCGTTTTAGACGCGCCGGTTCTAGAAATGCCTGGAATTATTCCTGACCCCAATGATCCACTTCAACATATTATTATAGGTGACAGTCGATCCGATGAGGCTCTAATTTTGGGCGTGGAACCCGAGGAAGTCGTAAACGAGTGGCTAATTATGGGAAGAATCTTTGGCAAAGCTGATAAAAAATCCACAATTATTGGCGACTCCTTGGCTTTGGAAATGTTTGATAATCCTGAAAACCAATCGATCAAGGTCTTTGGTGAGATTTTTGATATAGTTGGAGTGTGCTTGGACCCCCTCAACAATGGAAAGGTAGTGTACATGCCTCTTAACGCTTTATCCACGGCCGTTGGGCAACCCGGCTACAATCTTCTTTTTCTCAAGATTAACCCTTCTGAGCGTTTACAGGTTCTCGCCGAAATAGAAAACGAATTATCAGGGAAGAATCTGGAACTCGTAGAACTCAACGAAATTCTAGGTAAACATGTGAATTTTCTTAATCACCTTTGGTCTTTTGTCATGTTTTTGCCTCTCTTCTCGTTAGCAGCAGCCACCCTCTGTCTTCTCAGCTATCTGATGCTCTCTATTGCGGGTCAGCAACGTGAATTTGGCATCATGAGAGCCTTAGGCGCCAAACCCAGAAGTATCATGAAAATAATTTTTACGCAGGCCCTACTCATCACTTTAGTTAGTGGGGCCATCGGAATTTCTGTTGGGCTATTAATCACATTTGTATTTTTGATTCCTGAGCCAGTTATCTCCCAGAATACCCTTGTTTCTGTTGCGGGGTGGCTACTCTTTGCTCTAAGCCTCCTCTGTTTGTCTAGTTTATACCCAGCTATGAAAGCAATAAAAAAGTCTGTTGTTGGCGCAATATACTCGGTCTAGCCGATTAGAGCAAAATTGATTTGGCAGTCATTACGATTACTGAGTAACGAAATTCGACCATGGTTGGGAGAATATGTCCGAATCCCTTACCGGCTTCATTGTTAGCTATCGAACAGGTCCAAAGACTCAGCGCTCCAAAGAGTGCATCCTCCGTTTTTCCAACATTAAGTCCTCAAGAGAGGCTACACGACTCGTAGGCAGAAAGGTTGCTTGGCCAGTCGAAAAGCGCAAAATCAGAGGAAAAATCGTGGCCTTGCATGGCGAAAAAGGGCTTGTGAGAGCGCGCTTCAGAAAGGGTGTACCAGGACAGGCTCTGGGCACTCGTGTTGAAATCATTGGATAACATAGCCTAGAAGCATACAGAGAAATGCGTTAGCGACGTTACGTAGGCTGGCAACTCGTTCAAGAAGTTCTGAAGCTGCAGAATCGGAACGATGGGCACGTTGTTATAAAATTTCAGTGGACCCGGAACCAGAGACAAAACTATGGGAATAAGGGTTGCCTGCCTCCAATGAATCAGCCCAATTTCTTCTTGCAGGCGGGAAAGAGCCTCCGCCAAAACCTTGGTTCTCAACGTTTGCGCATCAACCACCTTCATTATAGCTGACCTTCGCCAGCCGTGGCTCCAATGCTTGCAGTCTACACAGGCAATGAGGGGTTTTCTACAGCCAAGAACGTCGATTTCCCACATCCTTTGAGTCCACTTGAAACGGAAGCGCTTTTTAACATCGAAGTTGTTGGCTTCGAAGGCAGCTGCCGCAAAGTTTTCAAATTCAATCCATTCAAGAAATCTGCACACTTTTTCAAAGTCTGCTCCAGAATTAATGGCGTGAATGGCGATTTTGACTCGTTGATTCGAAGAAGCTTCGATTGTCTTGTGCTTCCATTGAATGAGTCCAGCTTCACAAAACTTCTTCAACAATTGGTCAGCAGTTTGGGTGGGAATTCCAGCGTCTTTTGCGATAAGCTCCTTCGCAACTGGTCCGCCCTTTGTCAATTTCAGAATAGAAACCAAGAAGCTTCTTTCAAACGCCATGCTGGCTGACCTGACCTTGAAATGTCAGAGGAACAAATCTTTCTCTCTTGGTCTTATTAGGTCTGTTGCCTTAGCCCTTTCAGACTTTGGATACCGGTACCCCCTTATTATTGCCACGGGAATCCCTTCATTCGCTTGTCCAATGACCAGTTCAGCAGCCGAGGACAACTCATCGGCGATGGCTGTTTTTTTAACCCTCAAAACGTATCCAAACAAGTCTTTTTCTTTTCTCCGATCTCGAATAGGATTGATTCCAGCGACTCCTATGGCAATGTTGATTTCGCCTTCCCGGAAGGGGCGCCCATGAGTGTCAGAAATGACGACCGCCACGTCCTTCCCAGTTAGCCTCTTTATCTTTCTCCGAATCTTCTGCGCCGAACGATCCGGGTTGTCGGGCAGGAGGGCCACGTTTCTCTCCCCGGGAACATTAGACTGGTCAACGCCGGAGTTGGCGCAAACAAACCCATGCTTTGTTTCTGTAATGATTTTTCCATCGCCCATGCGAACAATACTCCTAGATTCTCGAAGGATAACCTCAACAAGTTTTGGGTCCTTGTCGAACTGTTGAGCCAATGCCTTGGCGAAATCTGATGGAACCACACTGTCGAGATTTACAACGTTTCCTTCAGCCCGAGAAACAATGACATGTGTGATCACGATTATGTCGCCTTCCTGGATGCCTGTTCCCTGCTTCTCCACTGCCTCGCAGATCATTCCGGCGACGTCATCTCCCTCCTTTATAATGGGTAAGCTCCTAACACCAATTACTTTAATCATGGGAATTTTCACCGAACCGTGTGCATTTTCAACTACGCTTTCCGAATATTTTTTTACCCTCGGCTTCCGTGACATATTCGAAACCTACCTCTACGAGTTTGCGTGCTTCCTCCGAGTTGTCAACTGCCCTAACTTATGAACTCGCCGTTTGATGTTTTAAAGGTCGCTCTTTCTAAGTTAATGTAAAATCATTGTGTTGAGTTCGGTTTGTGGGTGTGGGCACCCGGCGCAGATGGCTTAGTATATCGAGTCATTCATAAAAGGTTGCGTGAATCTTACATTTTAAATGGTAGTTTCGTGTCGGATGGAATTGTATCTATGTATTTCTTTCTGAACTTCTCGCTTAGCATTGGACATTCTTTGAATATAGAACTTTCACTGTATATCGGATGCTTCCACATTCTTTCCAAAATCGTTTTCAGAGGTTCTTCTCTGATATTTCCGAAAGAAAGTGGCATAAAACAGCAAGGTTGGACGTCCCCATAAGGAGAAATGTAAATATATTCCTTATTTGTCATTCCTCTACATTGACTTGAACTTTGGTTTTGAAAATAGAAATCTCTATAAATTAATGGGAAATCCACGAGTTCTCTAACTCTCTCCTCCTCTTCAGGTGTCAACCTTACATCGACATTATGTAACCACCTGCCTGCTGGTGTGGGCAATAAATATCTTACCCCTGTTGCACCCATTTTTCTTCCCAGTTTGATTACCTTTTCAAACTCTCCGTTACTCAGACTTTCTTTCGTCACATAAGTGGATATCGCACATTTTAATCCCATGTCAAGTGCGTTTTTTAAAGCTTCAACAGCCTTTTGAAAGCATCCTTCCAGTCCGCGATACTCATCGTGTTTGTGCGGAATTGGGCTGTCGATGCTAACATAAAGCAACTCCAAGCCGTTATCCTTCAATTGTCTTGCGTAATCTTTCGTGATGAGCAATCCGTTGGTATCCAGGAACACGAACATAGCTTTCTTTGAAGCGTAGTTTATTAATTCCATTAGATCTGATCTCAGAGTTGGTTCACCACCGAAGAAGTTGACCGCAAAAGCTTTGTATGATTGATCTATCACATCCTTAACTTCTTCCGTTGTAAGCTCCCGGTGTTTTTCTTTTAGGTAATTGCCCGTACAACAGTGCCTGCATTTGAGTTGGCATTCATATGTTATACCAATCATCAAGTATAAGATGGGGCCTTTTTCTTCTGTAGCCCACTTAGCAAGCTTTTCCTCATCAAAGGTTAATGGGATACCTTTTTCTAACCACAGGTAAGCATCATCCAAGTATTCACTATATTCAGTAAATGCCATTTTTACATCACCCATTTTCATTTTTGTTCATAAGTTCAAATCCATAGTTTATTGTTTAGAAAGCATTTTAAAGCTTTAAGGGTTAAAAACACATTCTCTCAGTTTCTCCGCGGGCGCGCATTGTTAGGAGCATACTTCTGATCTTCATGCAATGACTACCTTTTTCTCAAAAAGCCCATCAGTAAACAATAATTGAACGTGCCCTGCTTTTATAAGAACAGGAGCTTGCATTGACCTACCTTAACTATTAGTCATGCATTATTCTTAGAAAAATTCTCTTTTTTAAACATGTAAATTTATAAAAATCCAAACAATTCGAAAAAGACGCCCAAAAAAGTTTGACATTAGAAAATTTTATAAAAAATTCTGTTTCTAAGAGAATTCTCGGCTTTGGAATTTAACATTTTAATTGAAATATATATAAGCATCTTTAAAAATAGCGGAAAATTATGGCAAGCAGAATTACTTCAATAAAGATTCCGCCCTTTTCAAATCCCCAAACGTGTTGATGTTAAAAAAGGTCAACAATTCGGCGTCCATTTGCCTGAGAACCATGGTCGAAACGTATCGTACACCCCTCAAACGAGCAATCATGGACTGTAAGTCCAGCTTTCCCTCTTCCAGCACGGTTTTCGCCGCGGTCAAAGCTGATTTTGTGTGGTAGGCTGCTTGAAGAGGTTCGATATACCCGTTGGGCCACCTTGGAATAACAGCGCTTTTGTTGGGACATAAGTCCAGAAGAAACTGCATTATCTGGCTTGAAGCAAATGGGGTGTCGCACGGCAACAACAAGGTGTATTCGCCGTGTGCGCTTTCGAAGCCTGCCGAGGCCCCGACGAGAGGGCCTTTGGCTTTATACCTGTCAATGAGTAGGCTTACTCTGTGACTCAGCAATGGTTTAAAGTTCTCCTTTTGATTTTCTGAACTAGCAACCACTAAAGTTTCTTCAACTATTTTAGATACTTTATCAAGCACATGAAGAATGAGGGGTTTGCCAGCCAACTCGATTAAAGCCTTGTCTTGACCAAAACGCTTGGAGAAGCCTCCAGCCAGAATTATAGCCGAATTTTTCAACAGTAGCCATCCAACACCTTTAAACAAACTTGTTAGTGACAAGACTTATAGGAGACATAAACTATCCGCTCCGGGTACGTGTAAACGTTCATTCGCTTTCCTCTGACGAAACCAATCAGCGTTATTCCTGTGCGTTGGGCAACCTCCACGCCAGAGTTAATGGCAGCCGCCAAAGAAGCGACTATAGGAATCTGCATTCGAGCCGACTTCAAAACTATGTCGCCGGAGAGTCTCCCACTCAAGGCTAGAAAAGAGTTTTCAAAGTCCAAATTCTTTGACGCCCCAGCACCGATAACCTTGTCTACAGCGTTGTGGCGTCCTACATCCTCTGAGAGGGCCAGTAATTCGCCGCTTGCAGAGTATAGGGCTGCTACGTGAACGCCGCCCGTCTTCCTGAAAGTTTCAGCCAGCGTATTTAGCCGCTTCACGGATTCCGAAATGATTCTCGCTTCAACGGTTAAACTTAGGTTCAGCTTGGCAAGACTAAGCCTATCAATGAGCTTTGAGAGGGGCCAGTAGTCTTGGGAGCCGCAGGCTGAAACGATTAAACGGGTGAAGGGCTGTGAGATTGAAATTCGTTTTTCAGCGTCGATGTTAGGCTTTAATCTCACTCGACATTTTCCACTCTTTTCCATGCGTATTTCCCTAATCTCATTTGTTGATTTCAAAACTCCTTCTGAGAGCAGATGTCCAATCGCTAGTTCCTTCAACTGATTGGGAGAGCAGAGGATAGTTACATAGTGTGTTTGGTTCAGGAATATGTGGAGGGGTTTCTCCTCAGCCACAAAGTCCCTCTTCTGCTCAAGCTTTTGGACGGAAACGTCTATTCGCGAAACTTGAATCTCCCGCATTTCTAGTCTCCTAGGCTTTTAATTCTGAGAGAACGTATTCAATGATTTCGTCAGCGATGTTTATCTTAGTGACCGATTGAAGTCCCCTCCATCCGGGCTGGCTGTTCAGTTCAACGATTAGTGGTCCCTTGGGTCCCTCCAAGATATCTACACCAGCCACTTTGCAGCCGATCACCTTCGCTGTTTTCACGGCGAGATTCTCTAGTTCTTCGTCGAGGTTGAGGGGTATTGGTTTCGCGCCTAGGCTTACGTTGGTTTTCCAATTTTCCGCGATTCGATGCATGGAAGCTACGACGCGGTCGCCCACAACGAAAGCGCGGATGTCAGAAAATCCGTGAGGGATAAATTCTTGGAGGTAGAGGACGCCGTGATAGAAGGAAATGGTTCTGAAGACCCTTGTGGCTACTTCTGGATCACTGATTCTGGTGGAGCCGACTCCTCTTGACCCAAACAGGGGTTTTACGACAACGTCTCCACCCAACTCGTGGAAGCATTTCAGGGCTTCCTCGTGGCTTTCTGTTACGGCGGTGCGCGGAACCGGCAGTCCATGCTCCTCCAAGAGAGCAAGGGTGCAGTATTTGTCCGCTGAACGCTCGATGGATAGTGGCGGGTTTATGATAAGCATTCCTAAACGTTCAAGTCGGTGAAGAAGGTCCATTCTGAAAATGATTTCTTCTAGGGAACCTCGCCCAATAGGACGCGTGATCAAGGCGCTTAAATCTTGAAGGACATCGGTTTCCCCTACGGATGCTTCAGGTTTGTATTTAACTCGAGCAACGAGTTGACGAAAGTCAAAGCATACGGGTGTTATGTTTCGCCTTTCCATAGACTCTCGCAGTTGAGTTGAACACCAACCGTTCTCGTTCCTTGTGATGATACCCATTTTCAAGCAATATCCCTCTCGACACCAGCCTTATCGCGATTGAAGGATAAGACTTAGCCTCACTAATTGTTTTCTCTTAATAAACAGCCAAATCTAGAACCTGCAGACGCCTTGCAAGAGTTGTTTTGCATTTTCAACTTTTTGGGAAATGCTTAGGTGTAAGTAGGCTCCATACTCATTGAAGTAGGGCGTGCCCCTCCTCGAGAATATCGTTAGGACTTTTTCGCTGTGGTTTGTTTTGAATCCGTCTCCGCTTGGTTCGTGTCCTCGAATCAGAGCTTTGACGTTGAACAACTCTAGAAGCTTATCCGTGATGTTTTCGCCGAAGAGTCTTCCAGCTCCTCTGGGCGAAGGATAGGTTCCCTTTATGCCATCTAGGGGATCGCTCCAGAGTATTTCTTCAAGGTGGCGTTCGCTTGGATGTTTCTCATGGGCGTAGGCAACGTCGTCTGTTGTGGAGGCTTGGCTTGGAGCTCCACCGTGAAGCAGAATGTACCTTTCGTCTACGAGCACAGCAGTGTATAAGTAGCTGAAAAGCTGGCGTAACTTCGAATAAACATTTAGTCCTTTTTCACCGAACTTCATGTTCAGGTGGATTGGCAAGTCGTGGGGATAGGCAAGGAGGTCGTCGGGTCCCTCGTGGTTTCCCCTCATCAAGACAACATGCTCGGGAAACAGCTCCTTAAGTTTTAAGACAACGTAGTAGACCTCAGAGGAGTGAAGCCCTCGATCTCCGTAGTCTCCAAGGAAAATCAGTAAGATGTCTTCACCTCCGCCAGCTTTTTTCATGAATTTGCTGTTCTTCAAAATGTAAATGAGGCTTTCTAGGTCTCCATGTATGTCTCCGACGATTATCGCTTCGCCTATTGGTGGTGCTCTAACGAGTTTGCCGGTTATGCGTAGGCTTCCAACTCGACTGTTTTCTTCAGCAAACAACTGGATGGTATTCTCAATTAGCTTAAGAAACTCGTTGGGGTTTGTCTTCATAGCCGCATCCATTAAATTAGATGGGTCTTTGACGTTGAGGGACACTTTCGTCACCAGTGTTTGGATGGTAACATAAATTGTTGCCTCTTAAAATAGGCTGTGTTGGGAGTTTATAGTTTTCATTTTTAGATCGAAATCAGATGTTAGAAAATGTATTCTGAATATTTATTCACCCTTCATAACTTTTTTCTATATTTACAGTCTTGTTTCATCCTCACCTAAAAAGGGAGAATGAAAATGTCTGCGAAATCTTTCATGCAAAAGCCAACATACAAGAGAATGCTTATCGCCATCTTGGTTGGAATGATGCTTACAGCAACTTCAGCCATTGCCTCTGTCAAAGCGAGTCCTGCCATAACCGTCACGGTTTCGCCAACTAGCGGACCTGTTGGAAGCACTATGACCGTGTCTGGAATAAACGCCTCCTCTAACGGTGAAGTAAGAATCTTCTTGGTAGGCTTCATTTTCTTGGCAACAACAATGGCGAATGAAACTGGAGGATATTCCATTAATATCACTGTGCCGGCCATTCCCGCTGATGTCTATGATGTAATGGTGCTTGACGTAGAAACCGGGGAAACGGCTTCAGACACATTCACTGTTCAACCTAAGATCGTTCTGGATCATGAAGAGGGATCATACATGGACAATGTAACTGTGAAAGGCTATGGTTTTGACGTTTCTGTGCTCATAACTCTCACTTTCGACGGGATTGATGTGACGCCAACGCCGCAACCGGAAACAGATATGTTGGGTTCCTTTGAAGCCAAGTTCAGTGTCCCCTCAACGCCAAATGGAACATACACTGTCACGGCAGATGATGGAACAAATAATGCTTCAGCGTTATTCACCGTAATTCCAAAGATTACACTGAGCCCAAAAACAAGTGGTCCCCCAGGCACTCTGGTTATTGTCACTGGTACAGGATTTTCACCATCTGTTAATGTTACAATAGAATTTGATACGATCAACGTAACTAATTACTGGGGAGTCACGACATGGGCAGACGGTTCCTTTGGGTTAATGTGGATGCCAGCTTTGTTCTTTGTTCCAGAGGTGTCTGATGGAGCGTACATTGTCAAAGCTACCGATGAAGACGGAAATTCAGCCACAGCCCCATTCTTGGTGCCATCTCCAGTCATGACGTTGGAGCCAAGCACAACGTTCGGTTCCTCTACAGTCACTGCCAGGGGATCAGGTTTCCCGCCAAACCAGCCTGTACTCCTCTACTTAGAAGATAACCTCCTGGTTAATCTAATGGAGTTTGAGTTTGGAAGTCAAAGACTATTCGCTGACGAGTATGGATCATACGAATATTCCTTCGTTGTTCCAGTCACGAAACCTGGAGTCTACACGGTTATGGCTTACAGCGTATCTGGAGACGGTGGACTAACGCTCGGCGAGGAACTGGCATCGGCTTCCCTCACAATAGTTGAGGACCCTACATTGGAAGACATTGAAGGTAATTTAACTGACATAAACGCTAGGCTGGTCAGCATCGATGGAAGCATAGCTACGATAGAGACAGACATAGGAACAATAGAGGTAGACATCAGCGACATCCAAGAAGATGTCAGCGATGTCCAAGCAAAGACGGTTCCAGCAGGATACGAACTTGCAGTGGCTTCCACGATACTAGCGCTAATAGCCGCCATAGGAGCATGGATTTCAGCAATACTGATCCAAAGGAAAACGCCTTCAACACCAAAGGCAAAGTCAAAGTAAAAACTCCCCCTCTTTCTTTTTTCCACTTCAAAAATCTCGACACCAGTTGCGGTCATCAGCCTATGATCCTTTTAAACATTATCTAAAACCGCCAAGAAATTAAGAGCAAAAGTGGTTGAGACTATAAGTTTTTATTGCTTAGTGAATTACTACATTAACTCACAAAATGGGGGAAGATGATGGAACCTCCGAAACTGCTGAGTTTTGGAGAAATCTTGGTAAAAGTTGTTCGCGCCGAAAAATGCATCGGCTGTTCTGCTTGTGTCGCTGTTTGTCCCGTTGGCTGCCTAGAGTATGTGGAAGGAAAACCAAAACCAGTTAAGAAGTGTGCAAACTGTGGCATCTGTGTGATGGTGTGTCCCCAATACGAGTACACGTTTCCTGCCCTAGAAGAATCAGTCTTCGGAAGACAAAGGAAGCCTGAAGAAGAATTTGGCATTTACCAGCGCATAGTCATCGCGCAAGCCAATGATGAGAAAATCCTTCAAACCTGCCAAGATGGAGGAGTAGTCACGGCTCTGCTTACCTACGCCTTAGAAGGGGGAATAATTGATGGAGCCGCCGTGTCAGGAGTAAGTCAAAACAAGCCATTCTATCCGGTTCCAAGGCTGGTGACGACTCCACAAGAGGTTTTGGAGTGTGCTGGAACAAGATACACCTACTCGCCGAACCTCCTCGCTTTCCAAGAGGGAATCAGCCAAGACAAAAGGCGTCTGGCCTTTGTAGGCACGCCTTGTCAAATCCATGCCTTACGAAAAATCGAGAGGCTCCTCCTAGAATACGTTAACCCATTAAGGTT
>Ga0315308_1001216_pt1 | contig 14799 bp, 12 predicted proteins | sample TDP3_MG_FD_203078 | JGI IMG/M metagenome (GOLD analysis project Ga0315308, IMG submission 203078) | Freshwater sediment microbial communities from Lake Towuti, South Sulawesi, Indonesia - TDP3 | ecosystem: Environmental > Aquatic > Freshwater > Lake > Sediment | place: Indonesia: South Sulawesi... | reverse complement strand
GTCAACACAGGGTGGCACAAGTTCTGGGGAGACAATGTGAAGTACTTCTGCTATGCGCCAGGGTTCTATAAGGAAGTTGCAGAATGGTTCGTCAAGAAGAAGGTCAAAGCAGTCGGCACTGATACGCAAGCACTGGACCATCCGCTCGGAACGAGGGAGACGTGGCGTCAAGGTGAAGGCGACAGGCCGGTTCTACCGTGGCTTGCAGAGGAATACAAGGCGACTACTGGGAGAGATGTCATGACGGACTTCCCGTACTGGGAGCCATGCCACAGAATACTGCTCACTCACGGAATCGTCGGCTATGAGAACGTAGGCGGTGACATCGACAAGGTAACCGGTGAGCGATGCACCATCATGGGGCTACCCCTGAGGTGGGTTGGCGGCGACGGTTCGATTGTGCGACTTGTAGCAATCCGCGAGAAAAAGTAACTGCACGACCCCAGCTGGCCAGCTTTAAGGTAACAACGCCGTGCGGCCTCTCGCAAGTCTTATTACCTGACTTCTGAGACTTCTAACGTCACGAGGAAAATTTCAATGTCTAAACCTGAAGAAAAGAAAATCTCTAGACGAACGTATCTACAGGTTGCGGGCGGAACTGTGGTTGGGCTAGCTGTTGGTGGCGCCTTGGGATATCTCGCAAAACCGCCCGAGGTAAGAACGGTCATTAGCACTTTGACCGAGACGGTTACCGTCACTGGGACGGCACCGCCGCCGCCACCGCCTCCAGCTGCAGCAGAAATCCGCATAGGCGGTCCGCTGTCTCTCACAGGTGCGATGTCGGCTTTCGGGCAAGGACTGAACTTTGGGCATCTGAAGGCTGTTGAGGACATCAACAAGCTGGGCGGGGTGAATGTTGGAGGACGCAAACTGCCCATCAAATACATAGCGTACGATGACGCAAGCGACCCGACGAAGGCCGCGAGCCTAGCGTCACAACTCATCCTGGCGGACAAGGTAGACGCATTAGTGCACGGCAATGGTCCTCCCGTGACCACTGGCCCTATCTGCGTCACAGCCGATCGATACAAGGTTCCTTACTTGATGGGTAGTCCGCTCGAGCCTTGGTGGGCTGGTGGACCCTACAAGTACGCTTGGAGCATTCTCTTCAGAATAGGTATGCCAATTCCATCCGGAGATCCTCGGGCTGGTATGCCTGGCTATTCAATACTGGACATATTCTTCGCTCTCACAGACAAGTATCGTGCCCAGACCAATGAGAAGGTGGCGCTCATCGCAGCTGATGATGCCGATGGTAGGGGCTGGTATGGAGCATTTCCCCCAGCCCTAGTTGATAAGGGCTACGAACCCTTAGGTACTGACAGGAACCTCGGCCTATACCCACCCGGAACGACAGACTTCAGCAGTATGATACGTGAATGGAGAGACAATAAATGTGAGATACTGTGGGGCAACCTTCCTGGGCCTGACTTCGGGATCGCGTGGAGGCAATGCGCTGAACTCGGCTATAGGCCGAAGATCGCCATCGCCGCGAGAGCTGCCCTCTTCTATGAGGATGTATCAGCGTGGGGCGGCAATTTGCCATGGGGTGTGGGTGTAGAGATCTGGTGGGATCCATCCTACCCTTACAAGGGTATCGGTGACACAACCCCAGCGAGCCTTGCTGAAAGATGGTATACAGAAACAGGCAAACGCCTGAACCGAAACATAGCGTTCGGCTATTCAGCGGTTCAAATCTTGGCCGATGCGTTTGAACGGGCGGGAACCCTTGACAAAGAAGCCGTCAACAACGCTATAGCGAACACTGACGGAATGTTCATGACTGGGAGGATAAAGTTCATCCCTGACACACACGATTCACCAACACCGCTCACCTACGGCCAATGGGTGAAGACGGACAACCCCTGGGTATGGGAACTACCCATCGTCTTGTCGTTCTTCCCTGACTTGAAGCCGACACATGATCCGATCTTTCCACTACCTCCTCTGACGTAAATTCCTAACGACCCTATTTTTTTTGATAACCTTCATACAACCAAGTGGGCACCTTGACCCGGTAAACTCTCTCATACCAAAACGCATAGGAGACCAACAACGACGCCAAGCTGAAAATCGTGAGCATGAGGTCTTAGTAGGAAATCTCTCGCTAAGGTTGGACCTAGAGAACATGGAACCAGCAATACTCTCAGCGGAGGGCCTAACCAAGAGTTTTGGAGGCTTGATTGCAGTCAATAACCTCACATTCCACGTTGAGGAGGGCGAGGTCTTAGGTCTCATGGGTCCGAACGGCGCAGGAAAGACCACGGTCTTCAATGTCATATCCGGCGTATACAAACCAGCTTCAGGCATAATTATATTTAGAGGAAGAGAAATCAACGGGCTTCCCCCTCATAGAATTAGTCGCCTTGGAATCTCAAGGACCTACCAGATTCCTCAACCCTTTACGAGTTTAACAGTCATGCAAAATCTTCTCGTGGCAGCACAGTGTGCGGGTCGTCTTGAAAGGGCCAGCGCCGAAACCGAAGCCAACAAAGTGCTTGACATCACGGAGCTTTCAGACAAGAAGGACATGCCCGCTAGAGACTTGACATTGCTCGATCTTAAGAGGCTCGAATTAGCCAGAGCCTTGTCTGGCAAGCCAACGCTACTTCTAATCGATGAAGTTGCGGCGGGCCTAACCGAAGTAGAGATTCCACGGCTACTGGAGATTCTGGAAACAATAGGCAAGATGGGCATGACCGTAATTCTAATCGAACACGTTATGACAGTAATGGTACGGGCGGTTGATAGGCTCATGGTGCTGAACGAAGGCAAGAAGCTCGCTGAGGGGAAGCCGGACGAAGTAATGAATAATCTGAAGGTAATTGAAGCCTACCTTGGTGAGGCATGAATAGATGGCAAAGGAAGAAATCAGCGCCACTATTTCCTAGGGTGTAGGAAATGTCTGAAGAATGGACATTGAACGTTGACCACATAGACGTATACTATGGAGCCTTCCACGCATTGTGGGACCTGTCACTTGAAGTCAGAAAAGGAGAAATCGTATCCCTGATCGGTGCGAACGGATCAGGTAAGACCACCGCGCTGAACACAATAATGGGTCTGGTGCATCCTACCAAGGGCAGTATTGAATTTAGCGGGAAGAGGATTGACGGCCTAGCAACCTACGACATCGTTACGCTTGGTATCTCACAAGTTCCAGAAGGAAGAAGAATCTTCCCCGACCTGACAGTCTTAGAGAATCTCATCATAGGCTCATACACAGGTAGGGCGAGGGTTAGCAAAGACCAGATGTTAAAGAGAGTTTACAGTCTTTTTCCCGTGCTTGAAGAAAGGGAAAATCAGCTCGGAGGCACCCTGAGTGGAGGGGAGCAGCAAATGCTCGCAATTGGACGGGCATTGATGTCTAATCCTGAACTCATTCTTTTTGACGAGATCTCCCTCGGTCTCGCACCCATCATAGTCGATAGACTGTACAGGACGGTGGAACAGATTAACTCAGAGGGTGTCACGGTCCTATTTGTCGAACAGAATGTAAGACGTAGCCTCAAGCAGGCCAAAAGGGCATATATCTTGAAAGCGGGACGCGTTGTTTTAGGCGGGAATGCAGAGGACCTTCGGGAAGAAGAGGAGGTTAAGAAAGCATACTTCGGCGTATGACTATGCTGGGAGTTGAGTATACAAGTTGTTCCTAGAAGTTCTGGGCGAGTCCGTAATGATGGGTCTTCTGCTGGGCGGATTATATGCGGTAATAGGGTTGGGGCTTTCACTCGTTTTCGGCGTCATGAAGTTGGTAAATCTAGCTCACGGAGACTTAGCTGTATTCAGCAGCTACTTCGCCTATGTTGCGATGTCCTCGCTGGGCATAGATCCCGTTGCTAGCTTGGTCCTGGGCATCCCCATATTGTTTGCAATTGGCTTCGCTATTCAAGGGCTGCTCATGAACCGGGTCTTTAGATTAGGTATGGAACCGCCGTTGCTGATCGCTTTTGGAATCTCTATAATACTCCAGAACATCTATCTGGCTCTGTGGACGCCGTTGTCAAGAGGGTTGACCACTGGCTACGCGCTCGAAAGTTATAGGATCGGAGAATTTTACATCCCGCTAGTATATCTCTTAGATTTTGTCGCGGCGTTGCTGGTCATGCTTTTTCTGCGTGAATTTCTAAGAAAAACTTACTTGGGCCGGGCTATTCGGGCCGCATCACAGGATTGGAGGGCGGCTCAGCTGATGGGAATAAACACCAACCGCATCTACGCCTTAACTTTCGGGATTTCGATGATGTTCGCTGCTATAGCAGGGGTTTTCGTTGGATTGACTTTCCCGTTCACTCCGTCGTCAGGGTCCGCGTACCTGATTATCGCCTTCGGCGTAGTCATAATAGGAGGACTAGGAAGCATATTGGGCACATTCATAGGAGGCGTAGTGTTGGGGGTAGCCCAAATCCTCAGTGGGGCCTACTTCGGTGCCGGCTGGCAGCTCTTCCTTGGTTATGTAATTATTCTTGCAATATTGACGGCAAGGCCACAGGGCATATTTGGGCGCCGCTAAGTGAAGAGTTATGAAGGCTGCCATTCCTAGACCGGCAGTTGCGTATGCTCTGCTGATAGCCGTCATGGCCGCGCTGGTAGCGCTTCCGCTGGCAAATATTGAGATATATTGGATCCTCATTCTGTTCCTCTTTTTCGTTTACCTGGCGATGACGAACATGTGGAATTTGGTCGCTGGTTACTCAGGTCTCATATCTCTGGGTCAGCCTGCATTCATCGGGCTTGCGGGGTACAGCCTAGGCGTGGTCACATTGTATGGTCTATCGCCTTTCTTGGGCATAGTAGCCGGCGGCGTACTCGCGGCAGCATTCGCAGTGGTCGTATCCGTGCCTACCTTTAGGATGAAAGGCATCTATTTCGCCATTGGGACTTGGATAGTGGCTGAAGCGCTCAGGATTTTTTTCAACGCATGGAGGCCGGCGGAGGCGGCGGCAGCAACGTGGGGAGGCGCGGGTATATCGATCAAAGCTGCAGCGGGTATTTCGATAGTGCAAATCTACTATCTTGCTCTAACCGTTGGGTTCGGCTCCATATTTCTGATGCGGCTTATTTTGAAATCAAAACTGGGGTTGGAGCTTATGGCGATTCGTGACAACGAGGCTACTGCTTCAAGTTCTGGAGTAGACGTGTTTAGATGCAAGTTATACTCCTTCGTCATCGGCGCTTTTGTCACTGGGATAGCTGCAGGTGTCTTCTACCTGTTCCAAGGTCATATAGAACCGATCAGCGGCTTCGGAGTAAACTGGACTATTATACTTGTAACCGCCGTTATCATAGGAGGGATAGGCACGATAGAGGGCCCGATTGCTGGAACGGCCATCGCGGTCCTTCTCCAACAACTACTGGCTAGATATGTTGGAGTGAGTCTAATCATACAGGGCATAATACTCGTCGCTATCATATCACTAACGCCCAGAGGCATCGTGGGAACAATACAAAGATCTAGAGCTAGTCGCTCACCCTTGTTGCTAGCGATAAGGCGCACAAAGTAGACATGGACCTTATTTGACAGAGTCCGAAATTGCAGGTCTGAGCAGCCATTTCTCTGTCTTTAGAGTGCTTGCCTCTAGCGCTACCAGGTTGTTACTCCGCCATCGATGTATATGATTTGGCCGGTAATGAAGTTAGAGGCGTCCGACGCTAGAAATACGATGCAGCCTATCAGATCCTGTGGATAGCCCCATCTTCCCATAGGTATGCGGTCTTTCATTGTTCTTGCAAATTCAGGGTTCGCTAGGATATGCGAGGTCAAGGGAGTCTCGATGACGGTGGGAGCAATAGCGTTCACCAGGACATTGAACTTCGCCCATTCACAGGCTAGTTGTCGGGTAATCATGTTAACAGCACCCTTGCTGGTGCAGTATGCTATGTAGTTGCGCGTAAGGCCGTACCCGCCTCTCACAGATGAAACGTTGATGATCTTGCCTTTCTTCTGCTCTATCATAACCTTTCCAACCTCTCTGTTGCAGAGGAATACGCCGGTCACGTTGATGTCTAGCACACTCTTCCAGTCGGTCAAAGGGTATTCTTCAGCCGGTTTAGGAATGTTCATCCCAGCATAGGTGACTAGAATATCGATTCTTCCAAAGCGATCTACTACCTGCTTTACCATTCGTTGAACATCTTCTTCCTTGGTCAGATCTGCTTGGATGGCGAGAGCCTCTCTTCCTCGACTCTTGACCTCATCCGCTACCTTTTGCAAATTCTCTAGGTTTCTGCTTGTAACCACAACATTCGCTCCGTAATCGGCGAGACCTAGCGACGTGAACCTCCCGAGGCCTCCTGCGCCACCTGTCACGATCGCGGTCCTACCAGTCAGGTCGAAAAGGTTCTTGAAGGACTCAGGTTTATCATTCAATTTCGTCGCCAAATCAGCTAACGTGTCATTCATATATATCAGTAGGGCGGTGGGGACGCACTGGTTGACCCTGCCTCATTTGATGCCTTTGGTGAAGATAATCAAAGCTGCCGAAAGTTTCTCGGCACGGCGTATGCGTTTCTGACACATGACACGTTTACTATTTTGCCCTTCTGCTGCTGGGTCATTACTTTTCACGTTTTGAACCGGCGAAATCCCTGCGGACAAGGACTACGTTAGGAATCCGTGGTTCATCGGCTGATATACGTGTCGAGAGCAGGAGCGCGACCAACTCCGGAAAGCTAGGGAGAAGGACAGCGCCTAGACGAGACTTGACTAACCAGGTAGTCAAATGGACGAGATTACGACACGCTGCTCAGCACTTTCCTGAGCCAAGGAATGGCTTCGGCCACGAAGCTCGGGCCGTGGTGAGCTAGAAAGCCCAGCGGTCTCTGAGGGGGCACGAATATGCGCCCGTTCCTGACAGCGGAGATGTTGCTCCAGCCACGCTTCACGAAGACCCTTCTTGCGTCCTCGTCTTCGAAGGGCTCGGATATTCTTGGCTCGTATATGATGACCTCTGGGTCCTCAGCCGTGATCCGCTCCGGATCTGGCGCCAACCAGTTGCATGGTTCGTCGGCGAGAACGTTCCGCCCGCCAGCTAGGTAGAGAGCATCCGTGATGTAGCTGTACGCGCCGAATGATGTTGGGCCGTCGAGATCTAGCTCGACATAGGTCTTCACAAACCTCCTCGCGGGTTCCAGCGCGCCAACGGTCTTCGTCATCTTCAGAGCTAAACTTCGGGCTTCATCGTACCTGCCGGTGACCAAGCCGACCTCGATGACCGATCCGATAATATGAGCAACGCTGACTGGCAGTGGAATCGGGTAGACGTTGAAACGCGTGGAAAGGTCAAACGCAGATTTCCTCTGAAAGCCCGTCATGCTGAGGATGAGCTCCGGATCCAAACTCGAAAGGGCTTGGAGGTCGACTGTGCTGTAGGTGGCCACGATCCTCTTGCCCCTTGCCTCCTGAGGACGGAAACAGAATTCGGTCACCCCCACGATGCTCTCGCCCATCCCAAGAATGAACAACGTCTCGGTGACAGCGGGACTCAGGCTCACAATTCTCTTCAGCGGATCTGGAACAAGCATCTCCTTTCCGAGGAGTTCACTAAATACGCGGCGCATGATCCTAGTCTGCATACGCTATTTCGCACAACAGGACCCTGCGGCTATGCCGCCCTTTATCTAATATGCACAGAGAATACGCCAGAGGCTCGCAAGGAATCCGCAGATCTCCCGGAGGACAGTGAGTCCGCTGAAGCACTGCGATCGAAGCCAAGTAAGGAACAAGAATAGTAGAACAGATTCGACTACAGGGCGGGCGCAGCACAATCACTCCACCTTAGGTCGCAAGAGCGTCAGAGCGACTGGTTCTTGGATGGACTCCGCCCAGATAAGGGTGGGGTCCACCCAACTTCTTGTCGAACACCGAGAGACGCACAAGCAGTCTGATTTGGTGGGGCCGGTTAGGTGACATTTCACGTTTTGAACCAACGAAATTTCTGCGGACAAACACTACGCTAAGAGTCCACAAGAGATCCGCGAACAGTCCATGGGGGAGGTCCTTGCTAAAGACCTCGGAGCTGATGCCCCTAGAAGTAGGATGATGTTCCTTGTTCTAGAGCTTCTCCTCTCAGCAGTTGTCGTTGCGGGTTTCAGTGGGTCTGCCCTCGCTTCCCGGCCCTAGCCCTGCGTCTTGCTCGTCTTGGCTTCATATCCTAACGAGCACTCTGGTCTCTACCTATTCGCGAGTTGAGTTCTTCGGACACAGCGCAGGGAGCCTAGTTGTTGGCTTGGAGATCGTCCGGTATGCCGGAGACCTCAGTTTAGATGAACCTATTTATGACAAGTACGTACTCTCACTCCGTGGGTTTGACTTGGTAGTCACGGCTCAAAATGAGTTCCATGTAGTAATCGAGAAGGGTGAAGACGGCTACTACGTGGCCAGCGTGGTGGAACTACCAGGTTGCCACACGCAGGCAAGAGAACTCAGCGAGCTTGATGATCGTGTGAAAGAAGTGATTACACTCTACCTCGACGCGGAAGGGGAGAACCTTACCGTTCCCGAGTTCATCGCTTTGAAGAAGGTTAAGATTTGAATGACATGCGAAAGTCACTTCACGCAGCAAAGGCGAGGGATGTAATTAAGGCACTGACCCGGCTTGGGTTTGTTGCCAGACGCACGAAAGGCGCCCATGTATTCTTGAAGCATCCTGATGGACGCACGACCACAGTTCCTGTCCATCCGAAAGAAGAGATAGACAGAAGGCTGCTTCGAAAGATAGCGGCTGACATCAGAATGCATCCTGAAGAGTTCATGTACCTTGTCGACGAAGCGTAGATTGAACGATCGAAATCGCCATCAACGGAGAGGACTCGAACGAATCTGTGCGTTACATCCTGAGGCCCATGAGATGTCCTCAAACTTGGAAGAATATCTTGGTGGGGCCGGTTAGGTGACAATTCACGTTTTGAACCAACGAAATCTCTGCGGACAGATACTATGCAGAATGTCCGCAAAGCATACGCTGACATGCCAAGAGGGACAGCAGCCCCAGCGGAGCCCGGAACAGAGATGCCGGTGACTTTGGGCTCGCGATTGGAGGTTCGAATCCCTACAGATTCGGTATCATATCCGACTCCTGACGCGGAAGTCTTAAAAACCGAATTACGCGGGTACGAAGAACAGGAAAGAGGATGCCGTTGAATCTAGGGCTTCCTCGTTTTCGGATGGAACGCTTCTTGGGAAAGACTGCTAAGATCTTTCTAGTCTTCTCGCTACTCATCTTGGTTTCTTCTCCAAGGACGGTCGAGGCTACGGTTGACGCGAGCAGAGAGGACAGGCTCCTGAAGGATGCGCTCGAGTACATTGAAACGAGCCGAAAAGGAACTACTCAGATACAACTCATTGATGACGTGACAGGAAAACCGGCCGCCGGAGCCGAGGTCCAGTATCAACAGATGTCTCATGATTTCATTTTCTCGACGAATTTCTGGGGGGACCCAGTAGAGATGCGGTGGCTTGGATTGGAATGGAGCGGCGATGTCTCGTTGAGTTGGTCTGAGATCCAACCGGCCAAGGACGTGTATAACTATCGCTTGCCTGACGAGCTGATCAAATGGGTGCGAGGAAACCGACAGGTGCGTCTGTGGGGACGGTTTACAAGCCTACTTATAGACTGGAACCACCCGGAGTCACCAAGACCACCCAGTTTCGCGGATATCGACCATATTGGCGACCCGGTGGTCTTCGCCCAGTACAAAGACCTAGTCTACAACTTTGTTTTCAACGTGACGACGCACTACAAGGGAATAATTCCAGCCTACAGGACCCAGATTGAGATCAACTGGCCCGATGACGCGGTGACCCTGGGTTTCTCCACTCGGCGACTGTGGACTGTCGAGCAGGCCGTTGAACTAAACAAAGTCGTGACCAGTGCAATCAGAGACGCCGATCCGAACGCAATCATCATGCTTGGAACCTCAACAGCGAGTGGAGGCTCATCTGGACATGGCATGGGTGCCTTTCAGTTTGCGAGACTATGCTTGGAGTCAGGTGTCGATGTGGACATGTTGGCTCTGGAGGCCTACCCGTTCGATGGCAGCCCCGCCTTCTTCTACGAGTATGTCAAGACGCTCGCAAAGCTGGGAAAGCCTGTCTTCATACATGAGACCGGGTACCCCTCCCCAATTCCAGTTGGCACGTCTCCAGCAGTCGCGACTTGGATGAGAACTTGGGAGTGGAACGAATTCAATGAGCACGCTCAAGCGCTCTGGTACAAGTATATGTTCACGCTCATGTTCGGCACGAAGGAAGTAACCGGCGTTAGCCTCTTGTGCATCAGAGATGCCGAACCGTATAGCCTATACAGCACAACCGTCTCCCCCATCTTTGACACAGTGGGGTTGTACACGGAGAAGTGGCAACCCAAAGAATCAGCCACTATGCTTCGTGAGCTGATGGCAAACTTCACAACGTCAGGCCTGGCGCGCACTGACGACAACGGCGTCTTCAGTCTTCGAGGGTTTGCTGGCGACTACAGAATCGAAGTCAAAGGTTACGAGCCTAATTTGGACTTGATTCATGTCTCGGAAGGAAAGCTTGAGAATGTCGCCATTAGGGTCGTGCGGGAGAAGACTCCTGAGTACAACGATGCCGCGGCGATCGTTGCATCGGCGCAGTCGGCTCTGTTGAAGCTTAACGCTTCAACCTTCAAATCCTCGGAAGCGAGGGATCTTGCTCAACAAGCAGCGACCGAATGCAGCCTAGCGGTTGCGGCTCTCAACGAGTGGGAATTGGATGCTGCAAGGACTCATGCCGCGAGGTCTGAGCAACTGGCAGAGCAGGCGCTCCAGATCGAACGTGAATATCAAGTACAGCAGAAACCTCAGGAACAACAGCAAGACTATCTCAGTCTCTCTGTTGTCTTGGCCGCGATAGTGCTCATTGTCGTGGTCATGGTTGTCTTATTGGTCAGGCGCCGTGGCAAAGGAAGAAAGTGAGATCACTAGTTTCTCTTGCGGCGTTGAAAGAGAATCGCGCATTATAGACAGACTTCCGTCAACGTTGTCCGAAGGTATACGTCATCAACCGGAAGCCGTTCAGGCACCAACTGAGCAGACCGCTGGATCTGTGTTTCGTGGCATTGGTCGCGCACATGTTAGGCCCTCCTCAGCCATGCGTTTCCGACGAATGCATCGTCGAATAACGTAGGACCATTTGCCGGCGAGCGCCGATATGCAGAGCAGAGGCGGCAGAAGTTGGGCGAAGAAGGATGCGTAGAGGCCGTGATTTGGTGGGGCCGGTGGGACTTGACTGTAATAGGCGGCGGGCCTACTTTCAGACCCCCTCATCTTGAGCCTTTTTCTGGTTGCTGTTGTCTCTCCACACACGTACAAAACCGCTCCTCATGAATGTTCAAATTCGGGCCCGCGCAAAGGTAGCCGCGCGCAAATCAAGAGTTCAAATTACGATGCCCGCACGAGCCTACCCACCAACCTACCCGGTGACGACCCCCACCAAGCTACCCACACACAATGAGACCTGGGTTCCGACTATCCAGGAACGTCTATGTTGGCGGGCTGACGTTGCTCTTTTCGGCGAGGCCTACCTCGCCGTAGGATAACCACACCTACTACAACTGCGGCTCCTATTGCAAGCAAGGCAAACTGAGGAACTGTCCAACCTTGCTCAAGAGCAGCTTCCGCCGTAGTGATCGAACCCATACTCGTGCTTGGTCCAGATTTGCTCGCAGATACTGTGAGGCTGCTTGTTGCCGCTGTGGTGGTCACAGGTGCAGTAGTGGGAGCACTGGTAGATGTCTGCGTCGTACCCGAGGGCTCCTGTATTGGTACGCCAGGAGCAATAGGTGACCCGAAAACAGGCTCATCGTTAGCATTCCAAGTAAACTTCTGTGCAGAAACTTGCCTGTCAAAGTTCCACCCAGTGTTTTTCTTTGAGTGATACACTATCCAATCTTCGGTTCCATCAGGAGATTTCGTGAAGGACGCATGCCCTGGACCGTAGACTTCACTCGTCCCTGAAAACACGGCCGTCCTCTTTTTCACCCATGAATTCGCGTCAAGTACGTCTCCAGAAGAATAGGTCAATTGACCTAAACAGTAGGTCTCCGAAGTTGCTGCGCTTGCCGAGTAGATGATGTGAATCTTATCATTCCTCTTGAGTACTTCAGGTCCTTCGTTTAGTTTCCACCATCCTCCTTGGCTGGGCTCGTACACGCTTTCCCAATCATACTGTGGTCGAGATAGGAGATGTCTATCTCCGTTAATTGTCCAAGGGTTGCTCATCTGTGCGATGTACAGGTTCTGCCTATAGGGATTCCACGGAACATAAGGGCCTACATAGCCTGACCACACAAGAAATCTCTCGCCGTTGCCGAGTGCGAGCACTGTGCCATCAATGGCCCATAGGTCGGTGCTGGGTTTCAATTGGCCTTTGAACGTGTAGGACCCCTGCGGGTTCTGACTGTTCCCTTCAAGCACGTACATCCTGTGGTTGACATTTTTTCCGTCGTCTGCGGCAAAATAGATGTACCATTTTCCATCCAGATAGTGAAGTTCTGGTGCCCAAATCTCTTTGGAATACGGTGTCCCAGTCGGGGGAGTCCACACCTTGACTGGAATTACAACACCTATATCCTGTAGCTTTCTCGCTTTGCTCACAAGTAGTCCTCCCCAGCCTGAGCTTGCATAGTAGTAGTAGCCGTCATGATAAATTACCCAAGGGTCCTGACCGTACTCCGCGATAGGGTTCGTGAACGTTGCCGCGGTGACAGGCTCAATATACAATAACACTGAAATTCCTATGACGAGGAACGCTGTCAGAAACCTTGCCCTACGGGATGGCAATTTCCCCAATCCCATAATGAATACCTGAATGTCGCTTTTCTGTTTTGCGAGCGGACGCTGTCGCTCTTCTGTTTGGCACTCGCACAGAAACGACTGATATTCGGAGGCTGATGCTCGCAGACATCAGACTTCACGATTAAGCCGTACTTCGTCATCGCGCACCAGCCTACACGCCTATAGGGCGAAAGGATCCGCTGTTGTTCGACGAGAACTACCAACCCAAGCCCGCGTATCGGGGCGTCATGGACGCACTAATGGGCACATGAGAGCTGATTACGCGCGCGAGCTGGAAATCCCACATGTTTCAGCGGTGGGATGAAAGCGAGCCCGGCGAGACGTTCGAGACCCATAGGAACGAGGGGAGGAGACGTATGATTGGACGCGTTCGAGTGAAGGCAACGTACAGGTTCAGACTCTACCCAACAGCGCCTAGCTCCATGTTGAACACCAATAGACACGCACAAGCGGTCTGGTTTGGTGGGGCCGGTGGGATTTGAACCCACGACTTCTGGCCTCGCGTCTTCCGTACGCGGGGACGCCAGCGCCCCAGGTTCACCGCCGAGTAAGGCTCTGGTATCCTGTTGGCGACAATCGTTGTCTAGACCAAGCTAGACGACGGCCCCTACCTTCGGCACGTATCGCTAGGTCGAGCCTTTTCACGTTTTTGTTTCTGTGGACTAGATACTTCCAGAACATTCCGAACGTCTACGCTGATTTGAGAGAGATAGTTGCGGGCCAGAAGCTTGGGAGAGAAAACGATCAGGAACGAATCATATCTATGAACCTTGGCTGTAGCCATCAGAGTCTACGAAATAGCGAGGAAACTTGGAATCGGACAACGTCGTCTCCGTAGTCACCGTGCTTTGACGCACGATTCGGCATTTGTGGCACATAATGATCCGGTAGTGCAGGACAAGCGTTGAGATTCCCGTCGGTTCCGAGAGATCCTGTCAGACGCCCGCCACCATCTTGATTCTCCGGAATCTACCTGGGTCAGGGTGTTGCTTGTAGTCTTGAAGCGCACGAATCAGTGAAGCTCTCTTTCGCCATTCCAGAAGTCTTCGCAGAACCTTCGCGGGGCCTCCTCCGATCAGAAGGTATTGTGCGATCGACGTTACATTCGACACTCTACGTTTGTCACTTGCAGTCTCGAAGTCCACTATTCGCGGGTTATCCTTCTCATCAACGATGACGTTCTTCGGGGCTTCGCTCAGTTCGCCGTGATCTACATGAATCTGGTCCAAACTGAAGCAGTCATCTAGAAGCTTGGCGAGTATCTTGCGAATGCGTCTCTTACAGCCTGTCTTTGGCAGAAGCATTACCCAGCGATGAAGCGGAAGACCGCTGATCAGTTCCATCGCGAGGAAGTTCTGGCTCTGCGCCATAAGCATAGGGCCTACGTCAACCGAGTTGGCGAGACGGAGCATGTTTGCCTCGTGATCCATGTCTCGCCTGTCAGCGTCGGTTCTTCTGATCTTTAGCGCGACTGGTTTGCCGTGCATCCGTGCCTTCACGACTATGCCCACACATCCCTTGCCCAGAACTCCGGCGCGACCGATCAATTGAGGGCCTGTCAGCTCGACCGCTTCGACTCCGATGGAAGCTAGCTCCAAAACTCTCGCTGCAAGTTCGCGCGGTTCTGGTCGCGGGTAACAGAGAACAGTAGCGAAGTCGCTTCTATCGGCGGGCGCCCGTGAAAGATCGGGGGTCTCAGCCAAGCCACGTGGGCCTTGCCTTGAGAAAACTGGTAATGAATCTGGCGGCGTCGATGTTCTTCCTGTAGTAGCTGACCAGCGCTTCGTCTGCCAGTACACGATGCCGTCGCTTCAAGACTGGTGCGATCTTGCTCGCTACCCCCACGCGTTGGCCGCCGTCCCTGATTCTGGATCGTAAGAACGCCACTGCGCTCGTATTCTCACGGAGCTGATCGACGGCCCACCTGTCATCGTCAACCCAGGGGCCGGAGATGCTTCTGAGTCCGTTCAAGTGTTTCTT
>Ga0315308_1001215_pt1 | contig 14821 bp, 9 predicted proteins | sample TDP3_MG_FD_203078 | JGI IMG/M metagenome (GOLD analysis project Ga0315308, IMG submission 203078) | Freshwater sediment microbial communities from Lake Towuti, South Sulawesi, Indonesia - TDP3 | ecosystem: Environmental > Aquatic > Freshwater > Lake > Sediment | place: Indonesia: South Sulawesi... | reverse complement strand
TGATTGACGGACTTGCAGAGACACATGATACGAGCAAACATACATTAGTTTCCGCCGTCTGTGCGAGAGCGCCTAGAAGAGACAATGAGGAACCATATATCAGAGAATATGGGCGATTTTCGGGAACTGAGATCAAGTATGTGTTTCTTCCAAATTCACTGGGATGGAAAGAGATCAAGGATTTCGTTTATTGCTTGGAAGAACCTACTATTCTCATCAATACTTATGTGGCCTTCTGTTTGGCTCGAGAGTTGAAAGACGAAGGTGTAAAAGTAGCTCTTTTGGGGACTGCAATTGACGCATTTCTTTGGGGTCTGGAATTCGAGAGAGACGCCTATCTAAAAAGCCTCTGGGAAGAAAAGGACTTCGGAGCGCTCTTGATTGAACTGATAGGGATGGTGGTGCACCAAGTTTTTTATGGCTATCCTTTTTGGATGCTAGTTAAAAAAGCGAAAGAAATTGTAATGCCATCAAAAGCAATACTCCATAGTTCACAGTTCTTGAACGAACGATACATAGCCCAGAATTATGTGCGAGCAGAAGACTCAGTAGTAGACCGAACAATACCAGGTATAGTAATGCAGACAGATGTTCTTGGTAGGGTCTTCTCTGCTTTTTCTGTTGAACCCCGATATCCTGCCTTAGAAATAGAGTTCGCACTTTTCATGAATTCATTGCCAGCCAATCAAAGAATCAGACGAGGCGTGACAAAATTCATTTTGAGAAGGGCAGTCAAAGGCTTGATACCAGAAGCAGTTCGCAAATCACCCAGAAAATTCGGAACCCCAGTTCCACTTGTCGAGTGGATAACGGACCTTCGTCCAGAAATTGTTGAAATGTTATCATCAAGGAAATTCAAGGAGAGGAAAATCTTCAACCAAGAAGAGATCCTGAAAACCTTTGACTTGCTATGTAATGGCAAACTCGATCCAACAAAACGAGTGGCATTCTGCGCTTTTCTTTGGATGGTTGTCGATCTGGAGCTTTGGTTCCAAATCTATATAGACTCTAGCAACTCGATCCTGCAGGATTGGGGTTGAGCCGCTGCGCTACGCGCACGTCAAGTATCCAGCAATGGTTTCATGCGCTAGCTGATACGGATTAGTCGTGACTGCAGGATGCAGCGCACGCGTTTTGCACGTTCTACGAGAAATCTGTGAAAAATGGAGAAAATCAAAGTTGGCGCGCGCTATTGAAACGGAATTCGATCTGCGAAAAATGATTCAGGTAGTAACAACGTGGGCGACAACGGACATTGACTAATGTATCAAGAAAAAGTCGCATTTCGACATATTCACGCATCAATTCTCAAAATATCGTAGACAGATGGCTAAAGATTGGACATATCGAATCGGGTTTATCAACTGAGACATCGGGATCTGGCTTCTACGCGGAATCAACGAGACAAGTCACTTGATACAATGTGCGAAGATGTTCTCACGAACAGGATTTCGACTAATGAGGATTCGCTAGCTTGCGCCTCCTCCATTCTTATGTCAGCGTCGGTGACAACAATGGACAACCAACCAAAATCGGAAACAAGAATCACTTTGGGAATATGCGTGAAAAACTCCGGAAAAACCCTCCAAAAGTGCCTAGAGAGCATTTTGAATCAGAAATATCCTAGGGAATTGATGGAGATAATAGTTGTAGACGGAGGAAGCACAGATGACACAATGGACATTGCAACAAGCATTATTTCGAAGTCGGGTGTGCCTTCAAGGTTCTGTTCTGACCAAGGCAAGGGGTTAGGATCGGCAAGACAAATAGTACTCGACATTACCGACAATGAATACGTAGTATGGGTTGATAGTGATGTCATAGTATCATCGGATTTCCTTGTGAACGAAGTGAAGTTCATGAGACAAAATCCGCGGGTTGCGGTAGCAACTGGAAAATACATCCTGAAAAAAAACCACCTGGACACCTTGCCTGCTATTCTCGAGGGCATAAGCAAATATGTTGCCTCCATCGAATATCCTCTAGCAAGAAAGCAGCCCGGTCTACCTCCCAATGACGCTTCTATTTATCGCGTTAAAGCTGCTAAACAAGTGCAAGGCTTTGACAAGAACATTCGAGGGGCCAGTGAAGACACGGATCTCATAGTGAGAATGAGAAAAAAGGGATGGTTGCTTTCGGTAAATGAAAAGGCCGGATACTGCGCCTTTTCCAGGGAGACATGGCAGGGAATGTGGACCGAAAGATCATGGTTCGGCTATGGTACGCATTACCTTGGCCATAAACACCGAGACATGCACGTGTGTAGACGTGCTGTTCCATTTGTGGTCCTCTTGGCAGGGCTAAGAATGAGTATTGAGGCTTACAGACTTACATTGCGGAAAGAATCGTTTCTGCTTCCCTTGGCCTCCGTTTTCCTGAACACGGCGTGGTGGTTTGGCTATGTTAAGGGGCATATGGACGGCTACGGTCACAAATTAGTTAACAACATTCGCACGGAATTATAGGGGGGAGTTGTGGTGCCTGGAATCGCTGCAATCATGGATAGCGATGGCGACGGGTCCGGCATAGACTCGATGCTACGGTCCATGACCCATAAGAAGTGGCAGAAGACGGATTTGTTTGTTAGACCCCCACTTGCTGTAGGAAGAGTGCATCTGGGAGTGGTAAATCCAGAGTCGCAGCCCATTTTCAATGAAGACGGCTCCATTTACATCGTGATGGATGGCGAAGTCTTCGATTATGAAGAGGAGAAAGGGAGACTTTTGTCGAACGGTCACAGGTTTAGGGTTGGCAATGATCCGGAGTTCTGTCTGCACTTGTATGAAGAACTCGGAGAAGAATTCGCTGAGAAGCTGAATGGATGCTTTGTAATTATCATTCATGACACAAGGAATGATAGAATACTGATCACAAATGATAGGCATGGTCTGATACCTCTCTACTATGCTAGGATCGATGACAAAAGCATTTTTGCCTCTGAAGTGAAAGCAATACTAACGGATAAGGAGTTCAAGAAGAAGATAAATCATGAGGCCGTTGCTGACTTCTTTGCTTTTGGCAAGTTGATCGGAGACAAGACATTCTTCAAGGGAATTGAAGTGACGCCTCCAGCTTCGACCATAACTTGGTCGCAGGGGAGCATCTCTAGGAGGAAGTACTGGGATTTCGAATTTAGGGAAGAGTATGACGCTAATCTAACGGAGGAGTACTACCTAAACACACTGGCCATTCTTTTTAGAAAAAGCATGGAAAGAAGGACAAGAAGCAAACATCATTATGGTGTCTTTCTCAGCGGCGGCCTAGACAGCCGAATGGTTATAGGTGCATTTGATAGAAAGTGCTACCCGGTAAGTACTTTCACATTTGGGATCAAAGGCAGCGACGAGGTAAAGATTGCCCAGAAGATATCAGACGAACTAAGAACTTCACATACTTCAGTGGAGTTGAAAGACGACTATCTAGTCAGGTTTGCAGAGGAGGGAATCTACCAAACAGATGGAATGCTCGACTGTGTAAATTTCCACTGGATTAGTTTTCTAGAAGCAGTGAGAAAAGAGGCTGATATAATGTTTCACGGACTAGGTCTGGACCTGTTGCTTAGCAACGTCTTAACACGTGCAACGTTTGCCACTTTCGCTGGCAGCGGATCAGGAATTCTGGTTGAACGACAGATTACTGAAGCTAATGAGAGCGTCTACGCTGATTTACTCTTTCGTTACTTGAACCAAGTAATCCCTGAAAGTGTGATGCCTGCCTTTTTCTCCAAAGACTATTACAAATTAATCAAGAAATATCCGCACCAGTCTCTTGAGAGCTATCTAAGCCAAATGAAAGAAAAAGACCCGATAAAAAAAGCAAACTCTGTTTGGCTCCGTATGTTTGGGAGATACTATTTGAGCAGAGTCTTTCTAAGAAATTATTGTGAAGATCGAGTACCGAGTCTGGACAACGACTTTTTTGATTTCGTTCTCAGAGTTCCAACAAGGCTAATCGCAAAGAACTCGTTTTCGCGTTATCAGGAACTGGGCTTCAAGCTTATGGGCAAGCTTTCGCCTACTTTGGCAAAGATTCCATATCAGCGCACAGGCGTCGCCCCAACGATGCCTATGCTTGCTCATAGGATTGGCTTCTTGCTCAAGGGAGGCTACAAATTCATGGCTAGAAAATTGAAGACGAAAACTCGAGGATTTATCTCTCTTCCAGACAAAATAGGGTATCCAGATTATGGTCAGTGGATAAGGGAGAACAAGAACATGAGAACGTACTTCGAGAGCATATTGCTGGACAAAAGAACCTTAGAGCGAGGGTATTTCAACGCGAGTTTCATCGCTCAAATGGTTAGTGATCACATGAAAGGCACTAAAAACTGGGGAACGCAGCTCTGTGCTCTACTGACATTTGAGCTATGGCATAGGCTCTTCTTCGACGAGTCGCAAGGACCAATAAGTAGAGGGAACTGAAAAAACAGACGTGACAAACTATCGCACCGAACTGATCGTTGTAGATCGACTTAAGTGTGTCGTCGATAAGATATTCTAAAAGCATCACCTTCTCTGAGGTTGCGGTTTGGGGTGGTCATTTTGGGATTCGCTCAAAGGTTTAAGGAGAATCCAAGGAAGACAATGATATTCTGGACCTGCTATTCTCGGATGCTAGAACGTTATGTTCACTTAAGTGGATCGGAAAGAATTGAGAGATTAAGTTATCTGTCCAAAGAGGGATATGAAGTATACCTGATCGCCGCATACTTTGAAAAGGGCTACTACAAGAAAAGAGCGCGAGCCAATCTTCATCTTCTGTCTATTCCGTTGAAATACAAAGCACTGATTTCTCCTGCACTCTATGGTTTTTCATTGTTTTTTTTCCTACCATTTTACGTAGCCAAGGTTCGCCCGGATTTCATACTCACTGATGCGTCCCCCGCACCTTTTCTTATCTGGAAACCCTTTTTATCGAAAGTGCTGAAGTTCAAGCTGATTCTAGATCTTAGAAGCACTCCGGTACGCATTTCGGGGGCTCGTGGTCGCTTAGGAAACGTATTTTTCAGCATCGCAGTTTTCATAGCGAAAACAATGTTCGACGGCATGACGATTGTAACTCCAATGATGAGAGATGAGATATGCAACAAGTTCCACATAGACCCAAAATGGGTTGGAATCCTGCCAAACGGCGTCTCAGATGAATTCCTGAGGTTCGAAGAGGAAAATTCCAAAAGAGCGGATTTAAGAACGAAGCTTGGCCTCAACGATAGATTTGTGATTCTTTACCATGGTTCGTTAGGCAGACCTAACGCGGGTCTTATCGAAAGCATGGAAGCACTTGCATCAATAAAGTCAGAATATCCTAACATTGTGTTCTTCATCCTAGGACAAGCTAGTGCAGAATACTCCCATTTCTTGGAGAAGAAAATCAATGAGAATTCTCTTCAGGGCAGAGTATTGTTGCATGGGCCAGTCGATTTTTGTGATGTTCCGGAGTTTATTTCAATGAGTGACGTAGGCATCGTCCCACTCCCGAACATCCCCTTTTGGAGATTCCAACAACCACTCAAGCTGTTAGAATACATGGCGATGAAAAAAACGATCATCGTTTCTGAAAGCCCTGCGCATCGGCACCTACTAGGCAACAACAGAAACGGCATCTATGTAGCAGACGTCAACCCGCGTGAAATTGCAAAAGCTATGAAGTATGCCTATGATAACAGAGACAGACTTAAGGACTGGGGAGAAATAGGTAGGGAAATTGTGATCGAAAACTATGCTTGGAAGAGAGTGAATGAAGACCTTATGAACTATTTATTCAAAGTCCGCCTCGGTTCCAACAAATAAGAAGTTTAAGCCCGAAAGAAAGCAACCTAAGAAACGGAAGAATGTTTTTCTCAAGCAAAGAGCTGATGAGACGTGACCTCAGACGCTGAGTTGATACAGGTAAGAAGGCGTAGAAAGGGAGAAGACCTCTCGATTTTCTCTCAGTTGTTTCACCTTCTCTATTTCGCATTGAGACGCCCTAAGATGCAGCTTGAATGTGGGGTACTTATAACCTCCATAGATATTGACGTCGGCAGCAGGGTTGTTGGGGAGTTGAACAGAGGCGGAAACGACCCTAACGTTCATGGATACTTAACCGAATATAGAGTTGGTCAGATAGAAGAGGAGGTAATTCCGTCTCTGATTGAGTTCTATGATGTTATGCAAATACCCGTAACGTTTGCCGTCCGGGGTCAGTTGACTGAAGTGAAAAGCGTCGTTTTAGATCGTCTCCTAGGGTCGTCGGTAAAGCACGATATTGGAGCCCATGGTTATTCCCATAGGACCTTCACAAGTCTCTCGGAATCTGAGGCTCAGAGGGAGCTTGAGCTGGTCTCACGGGGAATGAAAAAGCTCGGCATTGAACCGAAATGCTTCGTGTTCCCAAAAAACCAAGTTGCTCATCTATCTACGCTTGAGGAATTTGGATATAAGTGTTACCGAGAAGAAGGTGGCCTTGGAAGAGACGGCATGTATATAGAGAAACGAGGTCAGTTATACGACGTCCATCCCGGCTTTCATTTGGGCGTTACTTTCAATCCGATTTTTCTTGATAAGATTATTGACATCTCGGCAAAGAGACGACTACCCTTTCATATATGGTTTCACGCCCGTGACATCCTCGAAACGCGGGGATCAACGCGAAAGATCATCGGTCAGGTTTTGCATCCTATTTACAGCCATGCAAAGAGGAAAGAAAGACTTGGGACAATAAGATTCGAGACAATGCACTCGATTGCTGAAAAGCTGGAAACAACAAACTGAATGCACGGAAAAGCTGTACCTCATGGATGAAGCCATCCATAGTAGCATGAGAAGGTGAATGAGGCACGGAGAAATCTAAGAATAAAGGAGTTTTTGAAAATACAAAAGCCTGAGTCTACATCCAGAGCAGCAAGCCTCCCTTGTCTGATAAGAAAAGCGATTCTTCTCGCACTTGCTTTCCTGTCGAAACTCAGCTTCCAACACGAAATCGTTGTCCTCATGTATCACTCTATTGACTCAACAAACGGACGCCACACTGTGGATCCTAAAAAGTTTAGATGCCAACTAGAATATCTGAAGAGCAATTATGCCATAGTCACTCTGAATGAGATTCTCGGTTTTATCCAAGGGAGTAGGGAATTGCCAAGGAGAGCCGCTTCCATCACTTTCGACGACGGCTATCATAGCTTCTTTTCAAACGTATATCCCTATATTTCCAGGTGTAGTCTGCCTGCAACAGTCTTCGTGACAACCGGACATGTTGACCGAGAGGGGCCCTTTGATGATTCGAATCCAAAGATGCTCACCTGGGATGAGATAGAGGAGATGAGCAGAAACAGAATTGAAATTGGTGCCCACACCGTGACTCACCCGAATCTGCAGGCTATCAGCCTGAAAGAAGCAAAAAAAGAAATAGAAGAATCAAAAAAAGAAATAGAGAAACACACACGAAAAAGTGTAGATTTCTTTTCATATCCATTTGGCAAGTTCACACCGGAAATCATGGCTGCCGTCAAGTCCTTAGGTTTCAAGGCCGCCGTAGGAGGAGGAGGAACAATCCGAAAAAATGCTCGAGTATTTGCGCTGAACAGAATTCAAGTCGATAGCTCAGTTTCATTTGTTCTTTTCAAAGCACAGTTGACCAGGGCAGTCGACTGGTACAAGAGGCTAGAACACGGGATCCACTGATTTTGATTTCCTTTTGAAACGAATCTCAAGGTGTTGGAGTTCCCTCAAAATAATTCGTTTCGATCACGGCGTTTCCGCTATCTGAATGAACATTTTGCCAATCGCCGAAAAATCTGTTCCATCTTCCGTAACCCGAGTTGTCCCAATTGATGCCATAATAATTGGCTTCTAGATCTACGTAAAAGTCATTATATTTCACTTCATTGTTCGCTGTTAGATCGTTGTCACCAATCTGAATAGCGTTGTATTTGATGTTTCGCGTCGTCAAGTGAATCGTGTTGTTCATGATGTGGCATTCTGCTGAGGCATCATTATGGAAATAGATACCGTAGGAAGAGCCGGTGACATAAGCATAGACAGTGTTCTGTTCAACATTTCGGCCAACAGTGCCACCTTGGACCCAGAAGTCCATGCCAATGTTGATGACGTTGGTTATCGTTGCGTATATGACGTTTCCAACATTTGCTCCTGGACCACCATTGCCCACATCAATGCCATGACTACAATCATAAACCGTCCAATTCAATGTACAGTACCTTGCAGGATTCAACTTGAAGCCACAAGAGTAAGCTGTATGATTGCTTCCTCGAGATATACCCCCCATTGCAGTATTTCCCTCCACTACGCCGTTGGTGTCAGAGCACCAATAGATAGAATGACTATTGCCACTCCTTTCGTAAATACCACCGTTGACTTCATTGTTTCGAACGTCACCCCAACCACCGTTGAACTGCATACAGAAAGCAACATTTCCTCTGCCCGAAGTATTGGCCAAGTTCTCTCCATCGACGTGTAGGTTCATGAGCTTGTTGCCTGAATTGCCGCCGTGCAGCATTACTCCTATGGCCATGTCGCTCACCAGAGAATATTTTCCGTAGCCATGGACGTACAAGTCTTCCAGCACATTTTGATCTGCAAAGCGCAGATATACTCCATCTCCTCCAATGTTGTTGATTTCTAATCCTTTTGCGGAGCACCTATCAGCATATCTGAACTCAATCCCTATTTCCCAAGCTGAATCCGACTTGCCTCTGATCGTTGCTCGTCCACTTTCAGATGCAATGTGGGCATTTACAACACGAGCATTAGTTCCCGTTCCAAGAAACTGTATGACGCCCTCTCCAGTTAGAGATCCGACCTCTTGAGCAGTGTACGTCGCTTCGATAATTGTGCCGGTTTCAAGAATCAAAGCGGTGTTGCTTCTCATCAATATGTTATTGTTTGTTGAATAATTGCCATTTTTCACGAGGATTGGACCACCGCCTCCATTGGCTGCATCATTTAATGCTCGGTTTATGACATAAGTCGCATCGATGTTGCGTGTTATCTCTGTTCCCGTTCTACAATCTTGCATAACTGTGTAAGTACCGTCTTTGAAAACTATGTAGGTGTACGTGCCTCCTGAAATCAACCCGCTAGAAGAAAGCGTCTTCGTTGCTTGAAATGAAGACAATCCAAGGTTTGCTGCAATGATGGCATAAAGACACAAAACAAGCATAGTGCCTGTCCGTATCCTAGTTCTTCCCAGTGCACCCACACTCCAACTGTCATGAGTCTTATGATTTAATAAATATTGTTGTTCATGTGCCATACAGACATACATGTACCAGTGCCATCGCCTTTTTGTTATGTACTTGCGGAAACGGCATAGCTGCCTATATCTATAGAAGTCCCTCATAAGGCAATAGGCGGTTTGAGAAGGAAAAATCATTGAACAATCTAGGCTGGCTGATCGACCTTGAAGAACGCAGCGGGCAAAGAACTCGTTCACATCTCTAAAATCAGAGAGGCGCACAACATCTATCAAACCGTGAAAAACACGTTTGACACAATGCTAGATCTTGACTTGAACTCTGACAGCGCTGTCGTAATTAAACCGAATTTGTGTGCCATAAAGACCCCAGAAACAGGCACAACAACTGATGTCAGAGTTGTTGAAGCGATAGTTGTTTACATTAAGGACAAGTTCGGCGTTTCTAACTTCTCACTAATAGAGTCTGATGGGACTCAAGTTCTTGCCGACATGGCGTTCAAGTTATTGGGCTATGAACGGTTGTCAAGAAAATACGGTCTAAAGCTCGTAAACCTATCAAAAGCTACTTTCTCAGTCAAAGAGTTTTCAACAAATGCGTTTCTGAGAAAGATCAGAATTCCCAAGGTGATTGAGGATTCAGATTTCTTTATTTCCGTACCCAAGATTAAAACTCATTCGGATTGTTCATTCACTTGTGCTTTGAAGAACCAATACGGATGCAATCCCTACTCTCGCAAGACAATATATCACAGACGCTTGCATGACGCTATTGTTGATTTCAACCAAGCTTTCAAACCGAATTTAGTTGTGGTCGATGGAATCGTAGCCATGGAAGGTAGCAGAGGACCAACTGATGGAATACCGGTCAAAATGAACACAATTATTCTTGGGCGGGATCCGGTTGCAGTAGATCATCTAGTTGCGAGGGCAATGGGAATAAATCCTGACAATGTTCGCTATCTTGTTGAGGCAAAGAAAAGAGGCTTGGGAAAAGTAGACTACCATATTGTGGGAACAAGCCTAAATGAAGCAAAAATGAAGTTCAGAACCAATCCGGCACGATGGTATAATCTTTATGGGTTACTTAACCGAGATTTGTAGAAACAGGGACACGGCAAGTTGCTGAAGAAAAAAATCCGAGTCGCGGTAATAGGAGTAGGCGGCATCGGCAAGAGCGCACATGTTCCTGCTTATTCATCCAACGAGCATACTAGCCTTACTGCTTTGGTTGACATCGATGAAAAGAAAGCGAAGAGGGTGGCAAAAAGATTCAATGTAAAAAAGACATTTTGCTCTGTCGACGAGTTATTCGATAATGAAGAAGTTGACGCAGTAAGCGTGTGCACACCTCCGGACAGCCACGCAGAAATCGCCTTGAAAGCTTTCGAACATGGAGTTCACGTTCTGTGCGAGAAACCATTAGCAACAGACGTGGAGAGCGGCAGAAAGATGGCCCAGACTGCAAAAGACAAGGAAAAAATCCTGATGGTAGGTTTTTACCGTCGTTTCCTGCATAACTACCAAAGAGCCAAAGACTATGTTTTGGATGGACGCCTAGGGCACATATACTGTGTGGAGGACCACTTCTTGGAACCAAACCCTCTTTTCGGATGGACAAAGGCACCTTGGTTTTTCAAACCAGGCGTAGGAGGCGTCTTACTTGATATAGCTCCTCATATCTTTGACATGTTGAACTTTGTTTTTGATGCGTTTCCCAAATCCATTGCAGCTTACAGTTCCACTTACTTTGATTCTCCAGTTGAGGACACCTGCACTTTTCTTGTAGAATATCCAGAAGGTAGAATGGGAATTGGAGTGGTCAGTTGGCTGTCACCTACGTTCATGGAAAGTCTCAGCATATATGGCACTGGGCAAAACCTCTTTGTTTCACCAAACTTCATTCTCAACGCAAACCCAAACGATATTCTTGAGGTTTCATTATGGCGTGCGGCAAGCGAGTCCCTTGTTACAAAGAAGTTTCCCGATTTGTCGATGTTGCGCACTCGAAAGGTCAATCCATATCAACGTGAAATTAACCGTTTTATCGCGTTAGTGAGGAGCAACGCAGGATTTTCAGCAAGTGCTTTGGACGCATTATCAGTCCTCATCACCTGCGACAAGGCAAAAACAGCTATTGAAGAAAAACGCACAGTACAAGTCCCTTCGCCGGAGGAATTTGTGGACCTCTGAAAGCCGGTGTAAGTTACTTGAACAACCCCGGTACCCGTACGCAAATCATATTTCTCGCGTTAGTAGGAACAACTCTTTCAATAGCATTCGACGCGCCGATCTTACGACAGGTCCTAGGTTTCATCTTTTTGACATTCATTCCAGGTTTTCTCATACTAAAAATCTTGAAGTTGGGAAAAAGAAATGTTACAGACACTCTGGTTTTTTCGGTAGGCTTGAGCATCGTTTTCCTTATGTGCGCAGGATTTGTAATAAACGAATTCTATCCATTAATTGGCATCTCAAAACCACTATCAGCCATTCCAGTAACAGTAACTCTAGTGGGACTGGTAATTATCTTCTTACTCGCTGGCCACAAATCTGATCTAACAGAAGGCATGAACGTCAATTCCTTGACAAGGAATGTGTCCAAGACGCTCATTTTCAAATCAGCTCTCTTGATACTGCTTCCGACTCTTGGGATAATAGGAGCCATATACCACAACGTCCCCATATTGCTTCTTATGATAGCGATGGTGGCAGGAATTTGTGCAATCGCAGTTCTTTCGCACAGGTTACTACCACCCGAATTGTATCCGATCGCCATATTTGCGATTAGCCTTGCCCTTATTTTCCACATACTTCTGATATCTCAATACAATATAGGCTGTGACGTCAACGGAGAATATTATGTTTTCAAGGTAACGCAAATTCAAGGTCACTGGGACCCACCTGGGACAGTCCTAGCTTCAACGCAAATCGCGAATTTTCAATCCGACCTAAGTGTAACTATACTGCCAACAATTTACGCAGTTCTGCTAAATATCAGCGACCAGTTAACTTTCAAGCTTCTGTTTGCATTCATCTTCTCTCTAGTACCACTTATACTGTACCGAATAATCGAACTGCAAGGAGGAAAACTGTTTGCTTTTCTATCGGCATTTGTCTTCATGTCGACGCCTTACAGCTTCTCCGGAATTGAACCCTTGAGTATCAATCGCCAAATGGTGGCCCTATTTTTCTTCGTCTCATCAGTCTTTTTTCTCGTCGATAAGAACATGGGCCTTCAGAAAAGAACGGTACTAATCATGATTTTCAGCCTTGGTGTTGTCGTCTCTCACTACAGCACCTCGTACATTTATCTCCTATTCATCGTTTTCACTTTCGTCCTCTCCTACAGATATGGAAATGGGGGAGTTCTAACCAAAGAGATAGTCCTGCTTCTATGCGCTGTCACTTTTGCATGGTACATATACATTTCAAATTCGGCTTTCCTAGGTCTAACAAACGCCGCTGGAAACATGATCACGTCGTTTAGCACGGACATTTTCAGTACTTCAGCGAGATCGACTTACACCTATAATATGCTCAATCCTTCTACTTCATTATCTGTTGTTGGACTGATCCACAGATTGCTCGTCTATTGCCAGAATGGCCTGATTTTGATCGGAGTACTGATGCTATTCATAAGAAAGAAGGAAGCACCATTTGCTAGAGAATACAGATACATTTCTGTTATGAGCATCGTTCTGTTGATATTGAGCCTCGTTGTCCCGAATCTCGCGCCCACTCTTCGGTTCGAAAGATTCTATATGATCACGCTCTTGTTCCTTGCACCATTCTTCATTTTCGGAGGCGTAACCATCATCGAATTTCTGAAGAGTCTGAGCCCACACCTCCGTTTGAGATCTGGAAAGCCAATCCTTGGAAAATTGCGATTAGCAATTCCGAGAAATCTGAGCCTACTATTGGTCACTCTTTTAATGATCGCCACGTTCCTATTTCAAGTAGGTTTTGTTAGCCACATCACAGAAACCGCTTCTGTGTCCATCTCGTTGGACTTTAATAGGCAAATGGCATCAGAGAATCTCAACGTCCTGTATGCCTTTTATGAGGTATACATTCCAGAACAGGATGTTTCCAGTGCGAGATGGTATTCACGAACCATAGGTCAGGAACCAATCCTTTATGCCGATGCTCTTTCTATACCCTATGTTCTCACTGCATACGCATTAGAAAACAGGACTAGAACGTCTATTTTATCCAATGGTACCGCTGTGGAACAGGGGGCTTTCATCTATTTGAGGTATTTCAACACTCGTCACAACACACTAGTGACGTATGAGATGAGAAAACTAAATACCTCCGATATCTCTCTTCTAAGCGAATGTGACACGGTTTATTCAAATGGAGCGAGCGAAATTCTTCGCGCGCCTTAGCCAGGCTGCCAAAGAACATCGCTCAAGACATATCTCAAGACTTCTCATACCTCTATGATATCGCTGAGTTCAAAGGCGCAAAGAAATGAAATTCGATAATCCAGCGATTGTTTCTAGCGGAGGAATCAACGTCCTAGGGATTACAAGAAATCTGGGAAGAGCAGGCATCAAGGTCTTCTATGTCACAGAAAGCCTTAACCCTATTGTTTTCGCGCACGCTAGATCGACGCGGTAGTTTGACAAGCACAAAGCAGACTCTGAGTAACAGTAGGAACGGCAAGATACTCCAAATCCGCAGAGCAAGATATTCCGCCCTACAAAGGAGGCATTCGAATTGACACAATCAGTTGGCACAGAATCATCTGAGAAAGCATTGAAAATGGGCAAAATTTCGGCAACTGGAAGCTTCCAGCTTTTCGCTGGAACGGTCCTGTCCAACATGATATTGGCGATAGGCATCGTGGTCTTGATGAGACTGATTCCACCTGAACAATACGGATTGTATGCAATAGCGTTGATCCCGTCTACGACCATGTCTCTGTTTTGTGATTTGGGACTAAACAAGGCCATGACAAAGTACATCGCTCAATCAAGAGCCCAAAATAGAGAAGAAGACATAAAAGACATAATCACAACCGGACTAGTATTTGAGATTCTAGTCGGACTAGCCTTATCCCTCATATCCTTACTCATGGCAAACACTCTTGCAACCACAGTCTTCAACAGACAAGAACTAACTCCTTTAATCGGACTGACCTCAATCTCAGTCGTTTCAGGCGCGGTTCTCGCGGCCGCTCAATCTATCTTCGTCGGCTTCGAGAGAATGGGACTCAACGGCATCACAACAATCTGCCAATCTTTGGTCAAGGGCATTGCACAACCATTACTAGTTCTGTTCATCTACGGGGCGCTAGGCGCAACTTTGGGTCACGTTCTCTCTTTCTTGGTAGCGGGAATCATAGGATTAGTCATACTGTATCTCACTCTTTTCAAAAATCCGAAAAGAAAAACGCTGAGGAAACCAGAAAAATCCAAGACTCTGAAAATGATGTTAAAATATGGATTTCCGATTTCTATCTCAGCCATACTGGCAGGAGTCCTTACTCAGTTCAACGGATTCATGATGGCTTTCTACTGCAGCGACATCGTAATAGGCAACTATAAAGCCGCCATGAATTTTACAACACTCCTGATTTTCTTCACGTTACCAATATCAACTGTGCTATTCCCAGTCTTCG
>Ga0315308_1001213_pt1 | contig 14832 bp, 7 predicted proteins | sample TDP3_MG_FD_203078 | JGI IMG/M metagenome (GOLD analysis project Ga0315308, IMG submission 203078) | Freshwater sediment microbial communities from Lake Towuti, South Sulawesi, Indonesia - TDP3 | ecosystem: Environmental > Aquatic > Freshwater > Lake > Sediment | place: Indonesia: South Sulawesi... | reverse complement strand
ATCCGGATTCTCAGTCCCGCTGGAATAGAGTTGCCAGCATTCAACTCTTTTTCCTTCAACAGATAAGACCGCGGAACCAATAACCTCTGCTTCAAGCCACAAAATCTTGACGCGTGAACCCATCTTGATGTTCGTTGGAATCCAGAATTCCACGGCAAAGGGCACTTTGTCGGCGGACCATCCTGTAGCCCAGAAAACCTCTCTCGTCGCGACGTTGACCTTCATCCAGTCCGGCCCGTCCCTTAGTAGGACGGAGTTGGTTTCTGGATAGTGTTTCAGAACGACCACTTGTCTAGAGACAAAACTTCCCATAGCGTTAGAATAGTAGGTCATGCTCATGCCGACAAAAGGTATTTTGGGCCCCTCTTTCGCTAGTAGGAGCGGCGCAACAGCGAACGTGGACAGGGACAGCAGAACAGCCGCGATGCCTAGCATCATCAGCAAACGTTTCCTCATCTCAACACCTCCGACCAGAAAAAGTCTGGTTTCGCCTCAATTGCAGGGGCTCATCAGGGAGGCTAGCTCCTTGTCGATCTCGTGTGGAGAAAGCGGCAGGCATCATCATCGATCGGTCTCTGGATGGAGCCTAAGGTAGGCACCACTTCCACAGCATGCGTTAAGTATATAGCAATAACCAAAAACACACCGCAAGTCTTCTATAAAATGTCCCGGATTTTCTCTGCACATCGATCCACCAGCCAAGGAAGATCGCTGAAAACCGAACCACCGTAAACACCCTGAGGTGCCTGAAATCCGCCTTCCTACGCGGGGTAGCTGCCTGAAATACGAGGTTCAGTGAGAAGGGAGTGCCTGAAATACGCGGTCCAACCATCAAACAAAAACGGAAAAACGAGGGGGCATCTTTAACCCTCTGAAACGCCCAAAATGAAGATTTCTGGAGGCCCTGAAGTGCCTGAAAGGGGTGCCTGAAGTCTGCCTGAAGAGAAGCACCTATGTATTCCCTCCTAAGCCAGCCGCCGGAAAGCCATGAAGAGATCGCGGATGGAAGATGAAGGGCCTCGTCGAAAGCGGATCGCCCTCCTCATCGCAGGCATAGCCCTCACCCTCATCATACTAGACATATCGGGAGTAGTGGGAACCACCGGGAAGCCTACCCAAGGAGAGAGAACCACCGCCACCACAACCCTCTACGTAACCAGGACCGTCACAAACCGTGGAACACAAACAGAACCCGGCACAAAGACTCAAACCACATCTCAGACGACCTCAAACCCACCATCCAACACCAACATCACCCACTCTTTCACCTTAACCCAGGAAACAACCGGTACCATCACGCCCACGGTGAACAGGCTTGAGAGCTGGATGCTCTTCGTCAGCCTAGACCCACAGCCAAGCTTCACAGCATCAGGAATCTGGAGAATCAATGACACAGCCGTGGGAGCACTGCTAGTCCTGGTGGGAGACTTCTCAACCCACCTAGTGCCCTACAGAGCCGTCCTGAACCTAACCATCAAAGGACTAGGAATAGACGCAACCTTCCACCAGGAGGAGCTGCCCCTAAACGGAAAGATAGAGACAAGAACCACAGCATACGAGCTCACCCTCAACCACATACACCCCCCTGAAGACACCGACTACCTAGTCTTGATCTACTTCCAGAGGGAGGACGGCACCGTCCTCAAAGCCCAAGGCTGGGACAGAGTGTCAGACGAGGTCTACCGAGAGGTCCGGCTGGCGCTCCGAGACAAACCGCCGTGGGAGGGGTGAATGAGTGGCCTGCACCCTGAGAAGCCGACGCAAAGCCACCCTACGCCTCCTCACATCCCTAGTGGTCGCCCTAACCCTAACAGCCGAGACCTTCCCCCTCCTCACAATCAAGGCCTCAGCAGCCAACCCCACCAAAACAGCGGCAGCAGCAGCGGAGGCGGCGGGAGAACCACACAACGCCGCGAACATACCGTGGAGCGACATCCTCGAGGTCATAGACGCAGACTACGCAGAGGAGAGGCTGGCGAAGACCATAGCAAGGTATGTGTCTCTTGGGTACACGGAGCAGGAGCTCATCACCGCCCTCGTCAACGAACACGGGGAACTCTTGAAGCAAGGCAGCCTGGGCGACCATTTCTACGAGTACAAGACCCTCTGTAACTACAAGGACCTCGTCACGGCCGAACGAGTCTACCAGGCATGCATCACGCAGCTCAAGATAGAGAGGGACACAGCCGGAGGCATAGCAGTCAAGATACCCATAGTCAACTGGACAGCCAACCCGCTCGACACGTACGGCGTCACCTTCAGAACCAACAGGCCTGGACACCTCACCCTAAAACGAACCACAGACGACATGACCATGCAGCTCTTCATCGGGCTGGAGGGGTGCATAGCCCTCATACCCCCGGGAACCTACACGCCCAGCTTCACACCCCTAAACGGAACAGCCCAGACAACCACATACACGACATCCGGAGACATCTCACTCATCAACGGATGTCTCGTCGTCAACGGCAAGGGACAGGTAGAGATCAAGTGCGAGACGATCGAGGTAGCCATCTACATCCTGAACGAAACCGCGCTGATCGACGTAACGGACCTAGGAGAGGAGCACAGCGAAGCGTTCAACATAGTCTATGGAAAGGGGCAGCTCGTAAGGATAAACGGAAGAATCTACCTCCGAGTACAGCTCGCAGATGACCCCAACAGCCAAGCCAGCGACAAGCAAGCCGCTATCGCAGAGATCGTTGAAGCGCTCGAACTCAAGCAGGGAATAGAAATCACCGTCAAGATCCATGAAGACATTTACGCTTTCGAGGAAGCCGCCAACGCCACAAACGCGATCCTCAAAACCCTCAGAACAACAACGAGAAAAATCCGAATAGCAATAGCAGAGTTAGGCAGCCCCGAACAAGCCAGAAACACGGAGGCAGAACTAGAAAAGATCTACAACACCCTCAACAACCAAGACGGAAACACGGAGCTACAGACGCTTAACCAAATCGCAGAGCAAGCCGAAGAACAACTGAGACAAATCATACACAGAATAGAGCGAGACAGCCAAACACAGCTCCCCGACGACGCGAAGAAAGAGTTCTACCATGGATGCCTCGCAACCCTAGACGAAACGAGAAAGCAAATAGAAAACACAGAAGCCGAAATCCAAATGCTCCTCGCAAGAGACACCCTCAACATAAAGGTCACGGGACCAGGCACAACCGAACCCCGGCCAGGGAGACACAGATACATACACGGCGAAACGATAGACATACTAGCCCTACCCAAGAGCACGTCCACGCTCAAGGGATTCAAGCTCGACGGAAAAGAAGCCAAGGCAAGGATCATCGACAGAGACGGACAGGTCGCCCAGATCCTCAGCGTCAACATGGACAGAGACCACGTAGTAGAAGTCGAGTTCCAAAACCCAGACGACACGATGGCGGAAGCAATCCGCAGAGCCACGATCGACCGATACACGATCAGACTAAGAGAGATCGAAGAACAAAGCCAACCTACACCCGCACCATCGTGCCCAGCGCCGCCCAAGCCTGTGGGTGAGGGACCTATACATGATCCCGAGCCCATCAAGACGTTTTACTTGGTGATATGGTGTAGGCCGCTCACAACAAGAAGAACAGACATCTACCTACAACCCGGAACACCGCCCACAGTAGCATCATACTACATAACAGCCAACATCAAAAACTACGACGCAACCTCCCGTGAATACAGGCTGAGCCCCTGGATCGACCACGGCAACCAGTACAGATACGCTGTCTTCAACACAGGACAAAAGCTCGGAGACGGATTCCTACTGACAGAGACCATCTACCAGTTTTACAGCAAGGCCATCTCCCTCGCCGTCCAAAAGGAGTACGAGGCACCACATGATACCAGGATCGAGCTTCAGGAAAACGTACTGATCCACGGACTGATCAACCCCGGAGACACACTCTCAGCCGCAGCCGCAAAAATCTTCGGCCAAGAAGCCGGGGCACCCGTCACAGGCATAATCCTCTACGCATACAGCGAAGGAGAATGGAGGATCATCGACAACGAATACTACGGATACCTCACACCCAAGCTACACCCAACAGTCACAGAGGTCTACACACAGTTCCTAAATGTAGGTTGGTGGGGAATCGCGCTCAACGAAGCAGGACAAACCATCGCCAACATCCCCCAAAACCTACTCCAAGGAGTACAAGACGAGACGAACAAGTGGAAGGGAAAGATCAACGACCTCTACCACAACACCCTAAGCAGAAGCAACGGCTTCCACGCAGCCGACTTCCTAGTGGGCGAGCTCACCGCAACGTGGGCAGGATTCAACATAGCCGCAGCAGACATCTTCACCTTCGGAGCCATCACAGCCATCGAAACATACACAGAAACAGGCTCCACACGACAAGCCTCCAAAGCCACAACACCCGGACAGCTCACCACCCTCATAGAACTCACCCTCGACCCAAACATACCAAAAGAAGAGAGGGCCAAATTCTTCGGAAAGATCCTCGGATACGCAGCCGTCATAGCAGCAGCGGCAGCCATAGGAGCAGCCTTCGCAAAGATCGCGCCCAAATTCTACGCCTGGGTGCTTGAGAACCCCGGCAGAGCACTCCTAGTCCAGAAAGTCAAGACAGTACTAGGCAAGGTCGCGAAGTACGGGAAGATCGCGAACCCCGGCCTATACACAGCGGAGCTCATGGAGAAACTCTTTTCCAAGCTTGCTGCAGCAAAGCCGAAGGCCGATGACAGCGCTATAGGGCAAGCCCTGGACGAGTTCGCCGCCCTTTATGAAACTTACCTGAATGTCTACGGGCCCGAGTACGCCAACGTCAAGGCGGGAGAGCTCCTCAGCTACATCGACGACCAGCTCAGGCTGAGGAAGGCGCTCGTCGACTCGATCTACGACCGAGTTAAGGAGAGGTTTGGAGACGATGTAGCGAACACCCTCAAGAAGCTCGCCGAACCCTATGGGCAGACAAGCCTGCTGGAGCTAGGGAACCTCTTCAAAACCCTCAACGCGCTGGAGAACGCAGACCTCAAACTCCGGGAGATCAAGATCCTCTCCGAATCCACGCTCATCGGCGACTTCATGGGCAGTGTTCAAACCGCGCTTGTCGATGTGCCAGATCAGACTGCACTCACGATCGTCGCCCAAGTCAGAGATGTCGTACATAGCCTCGCAGATAATGGGGTCAGCCTCACCGAGATTAGGGAGATCCTTGCCAGTATCTGGACGCAGATTGGAACGCAGCAAGTTAAGGCCGATTTAATCCTGGACGCGCTGGAAGCAGTTCACCGAGAGCGGGTCGAAGATCTCTACGCCACCAACGGCGGAAGCCGCATCTACACTGTCGACGGAAGCGGCGACATAAAGATCGGGAAAGAGGTGTTGAAGAATGCGTGGAATATAAACATCGAAGAGAAACAGGTACTCCAACTGCGGCTGAGACGAGGCGATGTGAAGAGAATTATCTACGCGGGGTATGATGGGACATTATCTCTGTGCACGAAGGTCACGGGGGTACTCGGCAATCCAGGAGAGAAAGTAGAGGTACTGGAAGTACGGCGGCTTACTATAGAAGAGTTCATTGACAAGGTGCAATTTACCATGCAGAGGCCTGAGGGTGACCTACGGCTCAGGTATGATTCTTCGACGGTTGAAAAAATCACTGTTCAAGGAGACGAGGCACATGTTGTGCTGAGAGAGAGAATTGGCGCAAAGGAGGAGACGCACATGGTTCGCGGCCAAATTCTGGATTACTTCGCTTGGGGCGGTGAGGCATACGTCGAGATCCAGATAGGTGAGATACCTCAGAATGCCAAGATAATACGAATTTACCAAGATCAGGAGGGAAAGAGCAGACTTGTCCTTGAAGTCAAGGCGGGACCCCTGAGGGACGATTGGCCGAGCACGCCGATTAGATACCTCGAAGCAGATGATGTGTTTGTGCGAGTTGCATACGATTGGGGAGGAGGCATTTTGGTAACAGGAACATGCATCTCCGATGATGCTGCGGGTCTCGACGACTTGCACAAGATAAGCAAAGGGGTCTTCATTCATACCATTAACAATCTCGGTGAGATAGTGGTAAGGGAAGATGTCCTGAGGAAGGTGTGGAACATTAACACCGAGGAAAAACAAGTGCTCAAAGTGATGGTAGGTTCTATCGATCACAGTATTCAGGAAACTGTGTACGCGGGCTGTGACGGAGGGACGAAAGAATACCGGTGTATAATGGTTGTCGGGCAGCTAGGGAAGCCCGGTGAGAAAATCGAGTTATTGGATGTCCAACCTTTGCCTATCAAAGAATTCGTAGATCAAATCTATTTCACCGTGCAAAGGCCCGAGGGCGACATACCGCTTAGATACGAGTTGTCGACGCTTGAAAAAATCACCGTCAAAGGAGACAAGGCGGAATTGACGTTCAAGGAGACATTCCGCGGAAAGCGGGAAACCCACAGAGTCGAGGCCCAACTCATGGATTACTTCGCGCGCCAGGGCGAAGCGTACATCGATTTAAAAATCGGAAACATGCCCCAGAACGTTGACCTACTTAGGATCTACCAAAACGAAAGAGGAGAGTGCAGGCTGGTCCTAAAAACTTTGGCAGGAACTTCGACGTGGAAGGTTACATATCTGGAAGCTGATGATCTATTCTTAAGGATCGCCTACCAATATGGAGGGAGGATCTCCATATCAGAAACCTACATCTCAGAGACAGCTAGGAATCTTGACAAGATGACGGGTTGCTACCGGTTGAGCGCGATACAGGAAGACATCACGGCGGGGCCATATAAAGGCCGCAGGACGTACGGACAGATACTGAGCAACGAGGAGCTCGAGATCATTCGGAAACAAGACAGAGACATGTCTTATGAGAAAGGAGTGATCGGCCGGAACGTGGCCATCAAGATCTTGATGGAGACGATGGGATTTTCAAGGGAAAAGATAATACTCAAATCGGTCCATGAAATCGGCGTGGATATACCGGCTACGGACCGGGAAGGCAATGAGGTTGCGGTGGAGGTCAAGCTCACTACATACCGCAACCGGCTAACGAAGACACTTGGCGAAGCGATTCAACATGTGGAGAGATACCTGAGAACGGGGCGATATGATTATGCGTACGCCTTCGCTGTCTTCGCTGATCGTCGCACGGGAGCGCTGATAATACAATGGGTCAAGATTCGATCAATCGAAGCACAGGGATGCTGAAATAGAATGGGTGAGGTTGACGTTCGGGAGCTAGAGCGCAGAAAGCTTTACGAGAGGGAGAAAACGCTCGTTCATAAGGTCAAGGAGGTGTTGGAGGAACATCTGGAGGGTAGGATGCGCTTCATTGTATATTCTCCCTATAATCTTCGTGGCGAGGATTGGATTTGGGGGCTTGGGCCGGACTTTGAGGGGCCGCGTAGAGGATTTCCTTGGATAGAGACGGTTTTTGCATATTCGGATGGTAAGATCTACATTGACCTGGGGTCGTGTGATCTGGATTTTCTTATCTCGGAGCAGCACCCTAAGATCTTTGAGAGGCTGGTCAAGGAGGGAGGCGAGCCGAAAGAGACTGTAGGAGAGCTCACTAAGGTTATCGGCGAGCTCCAGCATAGAGAGAACTGGAAGAAGTACAGGCGCATGATCCCGAAGGTCATCAAGTATTTTGTGAAGTGTGAGAGTATCGCTGAGGCTGTCGGCAGGAAGCATGGGGCGTGTGTGGAGTTCGTAATAAGTGGCGATCGATGTGGGGTTCACGCTGTCGTTGATACGGAAAACATGAGCGAGGATGAGAAGGTCGGGGCGATTATGAAGGCTGCGACGGCTCTTAGGGACTTCAATGATAGACTTCACTCTGAAGTGTGACTGGTTGTGCATAGGAGAGCTCGCCGCTCTGGTTTGGTGTGACGAGTTGATTGACTTGGTGGTTGTGAGTTCATCTTTTTTTGGAGGTCGTCAGGAGGTGCTGATTAGGCGCGTTGCCGTAAATGTGAGGTGATTGTCGTTGAGCGAAGGGACGTACATCTTTTGTGCGTATTGCGGGGTGAGGAACTTGGTGACTAACGCGCGCTGTGTTGGTTGTGGCCGGAAGTTGTACAAGGGTGTGCTGGAGCCTGTGGAAGTCTCTCGATCGATCTATCTCAAGGTTGCTCTCGTCGTCGCTGTCGTCGTTGTGGTGGCTGGCGCTCTTGCTTTTTCAACCCGGCTTCTAGGCATCTTGCCTGGTGAATCGTCGTCCTCCGAGACGGCAGGGGCGACACCGTCCCAGCTTCAGCTCATTATGGAGGGTGTGACGATGCAGGACTATTGGCGTCGAGGGGGCAACGACCTTCCCGAGACGAGCTCGATACTTTCTTTCTCTATGCATGAGCAGCATGGAAGGGTGTTCGAGGGCGAGGTTACGTTTAGTATCGACGGCGCGGTGATCTACCGGACAAAGCACAGGGGCGAGCTAGGTTATACGGTGAAAGTGTGGGGAATCAGATCAGGCTATGACGAATTTCACAACGTCACTGTCAGGGTTGTCGGACCGGGAGGCGAGCAGGTGGCGAAGACGCTTGACTGGAACCCGGTTTTTCCGAGGAGCCCTGTCCGGGTTGATTCATGCTATTCGTTGATGATTACGCCAAGAGAGGAGACCGTTGTCGCAACGCTGGAGGAGATCAAGGAGTCCGCTTCATGGACCTGGGAGTACGGCGCTCACTGGAAACTTCTGCAGACCTGGGTCTCGAGCTATGTGGAGTTTGATTGGAGCAAGGTTCCCGATGATGATCCTGATCTTAGGAAGCCTGTTGGCGCGGAGCCCTATGACCCAGACATCGGGGCGAGATGGAATTTCCCGTTTGAGACGATCGACACGGGGCTGGGGGTGTGCCGCGACTATGCGATCCTCTATTGCTCTCTGCTGAGGGCGGATGGTTGGCCGCCCAACGATGTCTACGTAGGTTTAAGCCGGGAGCATGCCTACGTGCTGCTACATCCTGTTCCGGAGTTGCCACGAGATTTAGGTTGGTTCATCCTTGATCCTCAGGCCAGTGGATGGGTTGTTGTCGACTTGTCAGACCCAACGGATCCGTTAGCTGGGATGTACGACACCAGATACTACTTCAATGATCATGGGTTTCACGTAGGTGTGCCTTGGCGTGATTAGACACCCTTGATCGACCGATGAGGACAGGTAGATGATCATCGGGTTTCTCGTCTGACTTGCTTTGGTATCTTCTTCTCATCAACCTGGTGACTCTGGGCGCGATGCTATTGGACAAGGCGGCTGCCAAGGCACACGGCTCGATCGATCCCGAGCCTCAAACTCCACGTCGATTAGTATTCAACGAGAATCGAATTTGAACAGTGGCGCCCTGGCCGGGATTTGAACCCGGGTCCAGCGGGCCCTGCCGATCGACGGTGTGTCGATCGACGACAGCCGCTTATTCTAGGAGCGGTTGCTCTTACTAGACCGGATTTTACCGCGTTTGTGGTGCGTCTATACTACCAGGGCGTGTTTGTCTGTGTTGTTGGTGTTGTTATTATCTGTTACCTTGGGGTGGGGTTTTTTGTGGGTGGGAGGGCCGGTCAATCGGTCGGCGCGGAGCGGTCGATCGGATTGTCGTCGAGGGTTCTCGTCACGCTTCAGAGAGGAAGCACAAGTCGTTTGAGGCGTCTTTTGAGAGACGTGGGTTCAAGTCTTTCTTTCAGTGGTCTACCTCTCATCCATGCGCCGTAGCACGGGTTGCTGCAGAACTGGTGTCTGCCCTTCTTCTTTCTAAGATTTCTGCGCTTCGTAGATGGTATGCGCCTGTGGCAGAAGTCGCATCTGGGGAGCTCGTTCGGTGGTACGAGTTCGGGGCGGCGAAGCGTCAGCAATGCTTGACCCGGCCTCCCTTAACCTGACTGAGCCTGACTCTGAGCAGGAAGCGCTCCGCTGTGTCTTCCTCGAATTTGCGGCAGCTTTCCCCTGGTTCTCGCATGTCGCCCGTCGCTGCGCATATCTCGGCCTCGAGAGCCGGGTGGCTCGCGAAGTGAAGGTGCATGAAGTATCGACAGTTAGAGCGGTGTCTTTGACGCATGGAAGTCACCTAGAAACCGGGGGGATTTACTTCGTGGGGGAGGGCCCCGGGAGCGGTGACTTCTCCGCATCAAGGGTATATCTGGGATACGTGGTGATAATGGCAATGATCCCAGACAACGTATACTCCGCCCCTCGAATTGGACACGCTGGCCACAGCGAGCATTTAAAAGCTTTTGGCGCCGATCGATCCCTGGATCACTGGTTTACGGAGGGTTTGTGCGAGTTGGAGCTGTCGGAGATGCAGCAGGGGCGGAGGGACGAGCTTAGGAGGAGCCTCGTCGAGTTACTGTAGCCTTTCCTGTTGGAGGATAGTTTTCTCTTTTCCCATCTCATTCTGGCTCTCAGCTCAGTTGGTGGCGTAGTTCGATTTAGGGGTGTTGGTGTTTGTCGCTCAGGCTTCTGCAGTACTCAAGAGCTGATTCCAGCAGATTTCAAGGGTCGGTTGATCGTTTTTCGTGATGTATCCATGCTAGCCAAGCAGAAGTAACAATAGCGAGTGATAATAGTCTGAGTGGAGGGGCTTTGTCCGGTGGTAGTTTGTAGGTTGCTTTATCCCGTGCTAGTCCTGATTCCTGTCCTAGCTCTTGGGCGTATTCTCTTGAACACCTATCGAGTTCTCTGGCCGCAACATCGAACGATTGTTTTTCGTTGCGGGGGAAGTTTTCTCCGATTCGATTGGCGGCTTTGGTTTCTCCGAGTACAGTTTGAATTCTCCTCATGTATTCCCTGATGTTTGGCATCTTCGATAGTTGTTATGGTCTGCTAAGTTGTTTGAAAGCTGACGCTTGGCCTTGGGCCCCGTGGTCATCGCCGTCACGTTGCCGTGTTCACAGAGACCTTGGGTTTCGATCGATGCTATGGTCTGGTTTGTATAACTACCATCTTGTGAATATCGACCTTCGGCACTTTTATCCTTAGCCTGCCGTGGTCAAACTCGAACTCGAGCCTCTCCCTCTCAGGCGCCAGGTATACTTCACTGATTTTCGCGCCTTCGGGCACTTTGACTGAAACGATGATGTCATAGGCAGGCATTATTTCCCGGATTACGGAGGGTGCACCGGTGATCGATCGACTGAGCTCGGTTTGGAAGTTTGTAAGATGAACGATGATCCGATTTTTGTTGGGTTGCCTATAGGCGGTGACTTCAATCGAAACAGGAGCACAAGCTGTGATCTGCGGCTCTCCTCCAGCCCATCTTGTAGCGTTGGCAAGAAGCTTCTGCGCATAGGGATATCCCCTCTTTAAGTATACAGTCTCAAGGGAGCTCGCAAAATAGACAACTCGACCCTTTCCGAACTTGCCTGCAAGAATGGCAGGATAGTCCGTCTCCATGTCTGGCGGTGGGCTTCCGTGCGAAAACCATCTTGCTCTCGGGACATGCTCCGTCAAAGGCAACACGATCTTGGCCAGAACGTCTCTTTGAGAGGCGACTTCAACCTTGAGCTGCGGCTCAGTCACTAGCAGTGGAACGACGTCAGGAACTCCGCTTGTTACGTCATGCTTCCCTGTTAGCTTGATATAACTATCACTATAGTTCAATGATTCAGAATAATTCGCTCCAAAAACATCTGCAAGGCTAAAATTGCTTCGCTGCTCTCCAAACTCGTTATATAAAGACGTTTTATAGGTGGCTACAAGTCCCCCACCGCTCCTCACATACTCTCTTATCTCATCAATTTGATCCTCAGTCAAACATCCAGCGTTAGGAAGCACTAGAACTTTGAACTTCGCGAGTGCCTCGGAATTAAGGTACTTATCGTGTATGACACTGAAAATGATATGATCTTCAAGGAGGGACTTATACGTTGCATCAAATCCATCATTATACTTGCCTGGATCCTCGCGCCCGTAAAAGTCTCTAGATGACTGCGAGAAATATAGGGCAGCATAAAGAATCGGCTCGTTAGCCATCAGCCATTCTTCACGTCTCTCAACTTCGTTGAAAACTTCTCCGATTATGTCATAAACGCGCTCTTCCAAGGATCCATCAAAATTATGATGATCGATGAACGTTACACCGTTACCATTTGCGATTCCAGACATCGCTTCTGCCATGAGCAAACTCTTGGGGGAAATCATCCAGTCCCAAGGCCACAAAAAGCGAACTATCAATGTCTGAGGCCTTCCTCGGCTCAAGCTCTGATAGAAACGCGGGTTCCGACTTAGACATAGCGTACCCTCCCGTTGCCAGTAAATATCAGCGAACAAGAAGTCGTCAACACTAGATGCGTCCTCAATGTCTTGGCCCACACTCCAACTGGTCAGACTCCCAGCGAAGTTGTGCGTGAAAGGTAAGTTTGTTTTTATGTCCCTAATTAAAGCACTCACTTCTTTTAGAAAGGAAGTCATGACGTCGTATCGCCAAAGTACAAACTTCACCCACAGAGGGCTTTTCCAGTTCGGCTCAACAGGAATATCCCTTCCAAATTTCGCTTTGAATAATCTTTTGCAGTAGTCACAATAGCAGGCAACTTTGTCATCGACGTGGAATCCAACGATGTCAAGAAGAATTCCATCGATATCGTAGTTTGAAACTACTTCTTTCAACTGCCTATACACGTAATCCCGATAGGGACTGTTTACACAAACCGCATCCCAGTTACCTGCATACATCTTCTCCCCCTCGGAGTCTCTCATGCACCAGTCAGGATTGGATCTCGCCGCTCTGGCATCCCAGCCGACACTGTAGTATGCAACTACGGCGATTCCAGCCTTGCGACACTCCTTCACAAATTCTCCTAGCATATCTCTATCGCCCAGGCCGACATGCTTATGTCCAACCTTGGTATCATAGTATGAGTTTCCGTGGTGACACTTTGCAAACACATAGTATGTGTTCACTTTCGCCCTCTCTAGTGTAGCAATAGCGTTCTTCGGATTCACACGCCGCATAATTCGAGGATCCCATTCAGGGCAGTGGCAGTCCATGTGAATCCCTCTGAGATTTGTCTCATACCAAGGAAGAGTTTTCATTTTTCTCACCGCATGATTTGTTGCATAACCGTCCTTTTAGTCTTAGCCCTCAAGCATCAACTATCTTCGTTAGACGTTTACCTGTCTTCCAGATATCGGGATCGGTAAACACGTCTTTTTCACCTACGGCCTCACTGGAGAACTCAGAGACAACCGCGCCTTCATCTCCAGCTTGAAACCAGTGCAGGGTATTGGGCGGGAGAGTGTGCTGTTGCCCAGGCTTTAATGTAATCTCATGCCGTGTTGTGAAATACTTCTCCTTATGTTTAGGAAGTGTGCAATGAGGCTTGGGCGTTGGTTTCCCTGGAATGTAGAGATAGACTATGCCCCACCTGCAACGAAAAGTCTCCTCCTTGCCAGGCTCTCCTTCTGTGTCTGCATGCCGATGTTCAGGGCATATCTGACGAGGAAAAAGAACCAGCTCCTTGGCGCAGTATCTTTCTGTACTGACGTATGTTACTACCTCAAGACCTATGTGCGCAAGGTCACCTAGATCATAATCGATAACGTCTATGTTCATCTTCTCATCTTCTGTTAGAACCACACTCGCTTTCTTAAGATACCTCAAAGCACGCCGCTGCGCCTCCTTAAACTCCTTGCTGGTTATCATACTTTTCCACCTGCTCCTTGTAAACCGTTTGATTCGAAGAGCTAGACAAAATATATAAGGTTATCTAACATGTAGAAAATGGTAGCCACTTTCCAGGTTGTGTTGGAGAACATGTCTCCAGTGTAGCACGTAATAAAGAGATTTAGACAGTGGCTTGGGCCTGCATACACGATAAAGCTTTTTATGGCATGCGACAACATGAACAAAGGAGTGAGAAGTTTCTGTGAGCAGGAAGGGTTTTCCAAATGGCTTTCTATGGGGAACCGCGATATCAGGATTCCAAGCGGAGATGGGGCTCAGTTCACAGGATATCGACTCAAACACCGACTGGTTTCTCTGGGTGCATGATCAGGAAAACATTAAGAAGGGCATCGTTAGTGGGGATTTTCCAGAAGATGGTCCGGGTTTACTGAGGAGATATAGAGACGACTTTGGACTCGCACGTAATCGACTTGCGAACAATGCGATAAGATTATCCCTCGAGTGGAGTCGCATCTTTCCAGAGCCAACCTCTGACATACCCGTGAAAATAAGTCAAGACCGCTTCGGCAATATCCACTCGGTACAGGTTCCACCCAAGTCGATGAAACTTCTTCAAGATAAGGCGGATCAAGGGGCTGTCAAAAGATATAGAGACATGCTGAAAGAGGCCATTGAGCTGAAGCTGACAATTGTTCTAACCCTTAACCACTTCACGTTGCCGTTATGGCTCCACGGCCCAACATTATGCAGAAATAGTTTCAAAAGGTCGGATAGGCGCGGATGGGTGGAACCCAAAATCATTGTAGAATTTGCCAAATATGCTGCATATTCGGCTAAGACCTTCGGGGACATCGTGGATATTTGGGCAACCATAAACGAGCCCATGGTAGTCAGCATATTGGGATACTTGCTTCCATTTCCATTGCCATTCCCACCCGGCAAAAGCGACATAGGGCTTTGTCTTACCGCCAGTAGGAACCTTGCCATGGCCCATGCGATAGCCTATCAACAGGTGAAGAAATGGGACAAGAAATCCATCTCGCCTTTCGGCCCCGCCTATGTTGGAGTCGTAGTGAACCCACAGGTCTATGATGCCTATGACAAGCACTCCAAAGAAGACCAGCAGGCAGCGAACTTTTACTCTTACTTCTGGAACGAATGGTACCTCAACGCCGTCCTTCACGGTGAATACGACCTAAACCTCAATATGCGCATTGAGCCTGAGGAATGGCTTCCACATCT
>Ga0315308_1001212_pt1 | contig 14845 bp, 12 predicted proteins | sample TDP3_MG_FD_203078 | JGI IMG/M metagenome (GOLD analysis project Ga0315308, IMG submission 203078) | Freshwater sediment microbial communities from Lake Towuti, South Sulawesi, Indonesia - TDP3 | ecosystem: Environmental > Aquatic > Freshwater > Lake > Sediment | place: Indonesia: South Sulawesi... | reverse complement strand
CTTCGAAGAGGCCTTCAGGGTGCTCAAGCCACGGGGTAGGTTGATGATATCGGACATCGTCTTATTGACGAAGCTACCCGAGATCATAAGGCATAACGTGGAGGCATACATCGGTTGCATCTCCGGGGCGATGTTGAAGGACGAATACATCAAAACGATAAGAGCCGCCGGCTTTCAGGATGTGAGGATTATCGAGGAGACGCGGTTCCCGCTGGAATATATGGTCGATGACCCAACAGTGAAGAAGATAGTCAAGGAGTTGAAAATGTCATCAGGGAAGATCAGGAAGATCGCGGAATCGGTTGTAAGCGTCAAGGTATGCGGGTTTAAACCAGGGAAGATTTCATAACTACCTTCTCACGAGATTCAAAGGTCAAAGTACTCGTGTGATCTCCGATATTCGGTCGCATTGATAATCCGGCCTGAAGTTCGGATCCTTCGCATTTATCATCGTGCGTTCTCCTTGGCGCACCAAGATCGTCCTTAGCCCCATCTCTGCGGCACCTTCCAGATCGGAGATTTCATCCGACACGAAGACGCACTCACTTGGCTCCAACCCAAGCCCTTCGAGTGCCTCGAGATATATGCGCCTTTCAGGCTTTCCCACCCCTACCGCGTAGGATAGGATGATGCATTCGAATAATGGGCCCAAGTTGAAGTGCTTCAGGAAATCCGAGAATCCCACGGGGCAATTGGAGACCAATGCGAGCTTATATTTCATCTTCCAGGTGGTCAGGATCGGGATCACGCCATCATACAATTTGAAAAGGGTATCCAGATGTGACTCCCTTAATGCCGTTAGTTGCTGAACGAGTTCCGAGCTCTCGGATATGCCCAGATTCGTTAGGATCATTTCCCAAAACTCGCGAATGTCCTTCACCTCCCCCCGAAAGCTATTCATATACGCATCGTCCAAAACACGAGATACATCGTCTACGGTTTTTAGGTATCCATGCCCTTTGAGTATAGAGGTTATGCCTTCCCTGAATTCCATATCGTCCTCCTTGTCCAGGTAAGCTAGAGTGTAACCGAAGTCGATTAGAATCCCCTTCACATCCAAGGCATCGGTTCCCCTCTTTTAATAGCCGAACCCCCTCTTTTAAAAAACGATCCTTTATGCTATTTAACATTAACCTGGATAGGATCCCCTTCGCAATGTCCATGCAAATTATATAAATATAAAGCATCATTAGGGCCTATAAGTTGGTGGACGTTTTTGAGTGTCATGGGACTAAAGGCCGAGTTCGATGCAAGTGGTAAACTCATCGTTAAGAGCGGATTCTGGCGAGTTATACATGACCCTGAAAAGGGCGGATGCATAACTGAGATCAGATTCTTTAACGGAAGCAACACGAATATCCTAATGAACCCCATATCATCGTATATCGGATCCTTCTGGGACATGCTAGATGATAGGGCGGCAATCGATCTAGCTGAGGAGGGCCAAAACATCGTTGTGAGGATAACCGGGGAACTGAAGCACGAGAATGGGCATTTGGCATCGGGAATTAGATACGCATACACCCATGAATATCGAGAGGGACACATAAAGGTCACGCGCAAATACACGTTCGAAAAAGGGGTGGAGGGGATATCGGAGGTCGGAATAGGTTGTATGGACATCGTGCCGGAATTGAGGGATTTTGCTGCAAGGTCCTCTCATATAAATGCCAACGACAGCTTCAGAACCTCTGTTGCTAAGTGGGGAGAGGTCAACCTCGATGACGAGGTGGCATTTGAGGACGAGAACATACCCCTGTACATGGCCGTGTTCAGGAAGGGCGTGGAGGGGATTGAGTTCCTCCCAGGTGCCGATCTAGAGGAGTGGAGCAAGCAGTTGATCGATGAGCAGGACCATGGCAGGTTTCAGATACGGGGGGAATCAAAGCCGAGAGCCATTCGAATCCTTATAGAGCCATTAAGTTCGAGGATCTCCCACAGTAGTGGGCGATTCTCTGGCGAATGTACATTCTCCTCATACATGGGGCTTCCGAAGATACCGGAGAAGATGCAAAGGAAGTACATGCACATGGCCTTTAGCAACCATCCATGGCCAAGCGATGACGAGATAAGAAAATGGGCATTCTCGGGCGTGACCATCGTCAGATTGCACAATGACTACCATCCGAGTGGCGATTTCTGGCACGATGGATCGTGGCCCCCCTACGACGAAAAGGGCATGTCGGAGTTGAGGAGAGTTATAGATACGTGCCACAGATATGGGATAAAGGTAGTGCCATACTTCTCCCTGTACGAGATCAATCCGAAATCCGATGCCTTCGCCAGCGGCTACGTGACATGGCGCAGGACGATCGATGAGAGGGCGACCCTGATCGAAACCTATCCCCCAACCCATTACTACGGATTCGGGATGTGCCTCAAGTCTGGCTGGAAGGAGTTCCTCAAGGAATATGTGAAAAAAGTGGTGAAGACACTAGGTTTCGACGGGATATACTACGATTACTCCCAATACTGGTTCTGCAATAACAAGCTTCATGGGAAGGGCGATCACACCTCAATAGATGGCCTCATCGACTTCCTGGAATACACGAGGGGCCTGTTGGGGGACGATGGGGTGATGCTCCTCCACCAGTCGGGTTGGTGGCCATCTGTCCTAGTGGAGAACTACGCCGATGGCCACATAATGTTCGAGGACAACGTCGAATGGAGGGAAATCCCGGCCATCGAGGAATTCCCACCGAACGCATCGCACCTTACTTTCATGAACGTGGCTCCCAAGATCCCGTGCCCCATCGTCGGCGTGCCGGATAGAGTGGAAGGGGCCTGGGATCTGAGCGCGAAGTGCTCAGTCCTGGGGGCTTTCCCATGGGGCATTGGGCCGGAGTCCCGCCCTTTCTTGGAGCTCTTCGAGGCCTTCAGGGCATTCGATCTCTCGCAGTTCAGGTTCGCGGATTATACCGTTGGATACGTGAAGGCGGATGATGCCGCTATCAAAGGAGCCGTCTATTACAACGATGAGAGGGTTCTCGTGGTGCTGGCAAATGTCAGAGGCGAGCGGGTGCAAGGCTTCAAATGGGCCTTGGATCTCGAGGGCGTTGGACTGGAACCGTCCCAGAGATATGATGTAACCGGAAGCAGTGGGAACCCAATTTTACAGGTTGAAGGACGGGACCTTGTGAAAGGGGTGATCGAGGATTCGCTTGATGGCTTCAGGTTCAAGGTTTATTCGGTAACGAGGTGCTACGATGAAAGAAAATATGTCCTACACAATACACGCGCGTGGACTGAGGATCTCACTGATATTAAGTTGGTCGTCGAGACGAAGGGGCCGATGGGACAGAGGTCAAATCTCAAATTCCGATCTCCCGCGAAGCCAAAGGAGGTCAAAGTGGGTACAAGGGTATTGAAGGACGGTAAGGAGTGGACGTGGGATGAAGTGGCTAAAATCGGGACGGTGATGTACGATTACATCGACACGAAGGCTGAGGTCATCATCGAAATCCAATAGATCTCTCTTCTATCGGATATAAATAATGGCCCCAGAAGTGGTATTCATCTGATTACCTCCATAACATGAAACACAAGGGGTGGAACTTGAGCGATGTGCTCCGCGCTTCCGCCAACTACGCGAAGATATACAAACTCATGTGGGACTATTAGAAGGACATGGGGGAAGCGAAATTCTGGGATGAAAAGGCAAGCTAAAAAGCCATCTCCATCATTCGGGAGGCGAAGGAGCTGGATCGGGATGTGGTGAGCCACCTCGAATCATGTCTGTTGAATCTCTCAAAAACTCATCAATATTATCTGTTAAAATGATGTCTGTTATAGCGCAGCTGTCTGCTTACCTTCGTATATGTAAATTCAAATGTCCCGATTTCTTTCATAATGAATATGGAAGGGATTTATCGCTGCAATGCCCCATTATAATCATGAACTCAAAATTTAACACCCAAAGGAGGATAGTCCTACGTGCATTCCTTATTTCCTCGGTAATGCTGACATTAGTACCTCAAGCCTTTGCACAGGAAATGACATGCCCCATGACACTCGATACACTCCCAATGTGCATAACCCACCATTGGGAATTAGGTGAGATAATGAATTACGGCGTCTATATCAGCCTCTTAGCAAAAGCGAACGCCGCCATCGCAACGCAGAGCCAAGGACAAATAAAGACCACCATAAATATCCTCAACGCCTTCATTAACCAAGTTAGCGCGCTTGCGGGCAGACAGATCGCGGATGCTGCGGCCAGCCACATGATAATGCATGCGCAGGCCATAATACGGACCCTTCAATAGGGAATATAGAACCCTCGGTTGGCGTAGTCATTCGATGGGATGGCTAAGGAAGTCCATATAGGGCATTAAGTCGTTTCTTTAACTAACGTAAGTATGAGAATGAATGCCGATAGGCTTCCAAGTAGATTTGCCACGATGGGGAGATGGAAACCGAAGGCGTCGTATAGCAGGCCGCCCACGTATGGGGCCGGGAAGGCGAACAAGCCCCTGAAGGCCTGTAACCTGCCCATGGCTTCCGCCCTATTTTCCTTTGGGACGCTGTCGGCGAGTATGGCACTTGTCGTTGGAACCCAAGCCGCGATCATCACCCCAGCCGATACCTGGAAGATGGCGAAGGAGAGGAAGTCCCTTGAGAAGAGCCACCCCAATAACGTCATGATCCCCATCAGCTCTGAGAGTAGGAGGAACGGTTTGCGTCCATACTTGTCCATCAACTTCCCGATCGGGATCTGCGACGATGCCCAAGCCAGGGACGAGATGGCGGACAGCAGGCCGAGCTGGTATTCGGTGAAGCCATAGGTTTCCACCAGCATTCCGTAGAGTATGGCGAATGCAAGCCCGTATGCGAACGCGTCTACGACCATCGAGGCGTAGAACCCCTTCAACTGCGCCTCTGGCCTGAACATGCCTAGAAGTAACGCCCCCCACGATCTGGACCCTTGGGGCGGACGCTCCTTCTCGATCGTCTCTCGGATGAATAGCCATGTGACAATGATGCAAAAGATGTCTGCGGCCACGCATCCGTAAAATATCAGATTCAAACCATAGATCATGGCCATGAATCCGCCAAGTGGAGCCGCGACGGCTGAGACGACCATGGAGAAGGCCATTATGACGCTATATGCTGTTCCCCGTTCTTCCCGCTCCACCGACTCGGCCACCATCGATGCATTGGCGGGATTCCACTGCTGATAGCTCGCAGACAGCCCCATGAGGATGGCGTAGGGAATGAGCAAGTACCACGTCTTCGCCAAAAGGCAGATCCCAAGGGCGATCGCCCTTAAGACGCTTGAGAGGATGATGAGGGGCTTCCTTCCGACGCTGTCCGACAGCCTTCCCCAGAAGAGGGAGGAGAGGGAGCCCAGCAAGCTCAGGATGGCGCCGAGGCCGCCCACAATGGAAACGGAGGCCCCCAAGCTGAGGACGAAGGGTTGCCAGATCGGATAGAACATCCCATAGAACATCGATCCCACCAGGGACTCGACCATCAGGGCCCTGATGTTCCCCTTCAATGCCAAACTTCGTTGGAGCCTAACCGATAAGCTATCGTTCGCCATATTGATGCCATCTTCTCTCCTATCTATGTAGCCTGCCCAAGTCGATCATACCTTGCAAGATGTCCAACCGCTTTTATGGAATGAATTATTGAGCCTATAAAAGAGCTTTGTATGTGAATTTACGCATGCGTTATCCCATCGGCATGTCAAAAAATGCATAGGTCTTTCCCTATGATATAGGGGCAAGATTTTAATATGAACGATAAAATCAAAGACCATCTTGCACCTTAATCGAAGCAAGCAAAGGATGAGCGGCAGCAAATTCACTCGCCCCGATGTGGAGCCATTCGAAGTTCGCGCTCATCACCTTCTATGTGCGATCTGCGTGGCAGGTGGATGCGATAGTCCCCCTGCCGGAAGGCGTACTATAGGTCGATTGATGAGGGCCCTATGGCGATATCCGTACGTCTCACTGAAGATCACCGCTTACATCGATTTGAATCGTGCGCATTATCTGGATATCTACGCGGGCCGAGGACGAAGGACCGTGCCGAAGGACTTCGATAGGAGACGGGCCGACTATGTCGGAAGGCGAAAGGATCTCGAGGTGCTACGCCGCCTTGGGATCGCCCCAAACACCTCCCTCCCAGCATATCTGGCCTATTCGATTCTCCTCCGAAGGGCTCCCACGCTAAAGGGCATTTGCAGATCATCTTCACCTGCATCCGCCGTTTGGCCGGAATGCCCCCACGCGAGGAGGGGATGCTATGAGAAAATCACGGGCGAGAGAAATTACAGTTCCAAGGAACTGGCAGAACTCGGCGAATCTCTGGACGGCAAAGGGATGTGGGCGATTCTCCGACCAAGGACGAGGGAGGATGTGAGGGCAGCAAAGGCCGCTTCAGCGAATATGATCCGTAAGGCCGATCGCCTCTTCATAAGGCCGCACCATCTCCTATGCATGCTCTGTACGGCCGATGTGCGGGAACCCCTCATGTATGACAACCTAGTTGAACTGCGCGAGCGGATGAAGGAGAACCCGGACATATTGGTGACGCTCACTGAAGGTTGCTGCATGGTATGCGACCCGTGCCCCGAATACCACACGGGTGAGAATATCTGCATTCGCACGCATATCAAGGATCAGCTACGGGATCTAATGATGCTGGAGAAGCTTGACATGAAACCCGGCGACACTTATACTGCCAAGGAGATTTATGAAAGGGCTTATGCACGAATGGATTCCCTACGTGATGTCTGTGCATGGGGGGATGAGTTGGACACTGCCCCGTTCTGGTCACCTTGTGATGGTTGGAAGGGGGATAAATTCGAGCTAGCCCGTGGAGCCAATCTCATAGCGAATGGGAGAGCTGACTCGGCACAACGCCATCGGACATCATGAGATGGGCTTCGCCTTACAAGGAAAGCTTATTTAAAACGACTAGAGATTTGAAGTCAGAGGGCAAGGACGTTGCTGGTGGGGGCAGTGGCTGACGATGACAGTGGAATGACCGACCTCTTGGGCATGTTTGCAGAACACGATCTCAACACCGTCATGTTCTTCGAGACCCCAACACCCGATATTTTGGGGAAATACTCGGAGGGGATCGATGTCGTATCAATCGGCACCCGGGGGCGATCGGTGGAGTCGAGCGAGGCCTATCGAAGGAGCAGAGGCGCCCTAGAGGCGTTGAGGAACCATGAGCCTCACATGTATTACCTGAAATATTGCTCGACCTTCGACTCGACGCCCTGGGGCAACATAGGGCAGATGATCGATGCGGGCCTCGATTTGCTCAGCGGGCATACTATAGCCCTACCGGCCCTGCCGGTAAACGGACGAACGACCTACATGGGCAACCATTTCGTAAACGGCGTCCGCCTAGATCGTTCGCCGATGAAAGACCATCCACTGAATCCGATGACCGAAGCTGACCTCAGGGCCTGGCTGGGATCTCAGACGAAGAGGAGGATAGGCCTGTGCGATTATAATGTGGTCAGGAAGGGCGCGAGGGCCATTGCCCGTGAGCTGGATGGCCTAGGTAAAACAGTAGCCGATATCACGATTATGGACGCAATCGAACAGAGGGACATCAGGAACATCGCGAAGGCCGTGTGCAACTACAAGCTCGTTACGGGCTCATCGGCCCTGGCAATGGAACTCCCCCCGATCTGGGGAAGGAAGGGGATCTTTCATAAAAGGAAACAACGTAAGATGAACTTGAAAAAGGGAATCGAGGCCAGCCTCGTCATCGCCGGTAGCTGTTCCGAGGCTACGATGGGACAGAATCGATATGCTCTGGGGAGGGGGTTCCATGGACTGAAGTTGGATGCCACAAAGGCAGTAGGGGCTAAGGGGGGCGAGGGAGATGAGGTTGAGAGGATCGTGAGGGATGCGAGGAAGCAACTGCAACTGGGGGAGAACGTCCTCGTATATTCCGCTTCTGATAAAGGGGATTTACTGAGGGCCAAGGGCCTTGGCCTTAAGCTGGGCCTCAGCGATGTTCAGGTTGGGGAAATTATCGCCAATGCGAATGCGGATATAGCGAAGGCGCTCGTGGATGATGAGCACCTGAATAAGCTCATCGTGGCTGGTGGCGAGACCTCTGGGGCCGTGTGTAGGAAACTGAAGTTGATCGGCCTCTATGTTGGAAAACAGATCAACCCCGGTGTGCCGATGTGTTTAACCATAAGCGAGGAACGCGAATACGCGGGGATGCTGTTGTCCTTAAAATCAGGGAACTTCGGAAGCCTCGATTTCTATATTGAGGCCACAGAAGCCATGGACAGGCGCATTCGTTACGGAAGTTTGTGAAGGGATATCCTTTCGGGAAGCCTTACTTGCCTTACCAACTGAGGCCGACAATAGATGCGAAATCGTAAAATACAATGGAACAAACTGCCTACGTTTGGTGATAGGGGGTTAAATGATGGAACCAAAGGACTTGATCACCTATTGCGGAGGTTATGGCGGACATTGCGCGAGATACATCGGATACAAGGCGTTCAGGGAGGCTGCGGCCCTCCTTGCCGAGTTAGTGGACTCCCACGGCTACCGATACTGGCTTCCCTCCGAGGTCAAGGACTTTAACTATGATGAGTTCAGAAAAGGCTTGGAATTCTTCAGGAGGGAGGATAGCTGGCTGGTCTGCAAAAGGTGTTGCAAGGGCGGAAGTGGCGGGCCTCCCAATTGCGTTCGAGATTGTTGTGTCAAAAAGAACGTGGACGTGTGTTTCGAATGCAGCGGATTCCCCTGCGAAAGGATCAAGGGCGATGCGAGGATGCTTAAGCGCGCGGAAGAGTACAGGGAACTTGGCCGAGAGGGGTGGCTACGGCGGGCGGAGGAGAAGGCAAGGAAAGGGTTTGAAGGGCATACGGGTAAATATTATAGGGTATGGGCGAGTGAAAGCCCGCCTAAAGATTGAGGGTTTCAAAGGATAATGAATGAATGTATGCCGCCTTCCATAGGTATAGATCGAGGGAGGCAGTGCAATAGGGATTTTTTAATACGTTGCCGATTCCTTGCGAACTATTTCGATGAATTCCGCAACCCTCGAGAGGGGCGTCAATGGCGTCACGGGGCTGCCCAAGGACATCACGAATCTCCCATGCCTGAGGCCTATGTCGATCTGCCTCCTGACCTCCCTCCTCAGCTCATCTCCCGTTCCGTTCTGGAGGATTCGGATGGAATCGAGATTCCCGAAGATGCACGCCCTTCCAGATACGATCTCGTCAACCCAAGCTATGTCGATGTCGAAGCCCTTCTTGCTTTCCTCAAGCGATAAGCAGTCTGGGCCCATATCGACCATGAGACGTAGTCGGTCACGGACATCGCCGCACGGATAGTATATGCTCCTCATCCCGCATTTCCTTATCTCCGATATCAGCTCCTCGTCGTACGGCATGACGAACCTCCTGAACTGCTCCGGTGACATTTCGGTGGCTGAGGAGAGGCATTCCTCGATCCAGATGCCGTCAACTTTGACATCGGCGTATGCCCTGAGCTCCTGCACCGTGTTCTCCATCAGCCTCTCGAGGACGCGTTCAATCAACCCGCTCCTCCTGAAGAGGTTCACCATCATACCCTTGAAACCGAAGTAACTGCAGAGGGCTGTCCAGTAAGGCGTACCGACGCTGGCGCATATGAACTTCTTCGAACCGAATCGATTCACTACCATCTTCACATAGTCGAGCATTCCGCTTCGAATGAGGTTTTGCTTGTCCACGGAGCCAATGCGCCCATCGATGTCCTCAATCGATTCGATCAACGGCTCCCTCTCTATCGCAATGTGAGAACCCCCTATCTGATCCCTTCGCACTTCCCCCTCTCTCTTACCCAAAGGACCGACCATGAAGGCCCGACCCCCCCTTCCTTCAATCCTGTGGCCCTCCCTCCATTCCCTCGGTGGGCAGAATCCGCATTCGACCCAATCCATGTCCAATTTACCGAGGAGATCCTCTTCGACCTTGAGCCGGGCAGTGAGGTCCGGATCGTGATATGCCCACCATGGTTGACCTGTCGCCTCTTCCCAGTGATCCCTCAGGAAGATCCCAACGTAGGGAATCACAACTGGGAAGTCCCGGTCGAGGCCACATCCGATGGCCTTTAACATATTTTCTCTGCTTCCCATCTCATGATCACGATTAATGTGATGTGCGTTTTATCCTTAACGCGATGTCAATCGAATACACCGGAGTTGTGATAGGTACATGTCCGCCTTTGTGGGCGATCCTGCAGGCGTCGATCACAGAACCGGAAGCCGGTTCGACCCAATCCACCTGATAGGTGCCAGCGGGAAGGTTGAGCACGAGTTTGTTGCTATAGCTTCCGGGCAACACGACATAAACGTCCTGTTCCGAGTCAGCGCCTTCCTTCCCTCGAATGCTATGATGGAGATAAAGAGCATATTGTACTCCTGGTTGACTGATACCCCTGTAGAAGCACTCCTTTGAAATCCCACTTACAATGAAACTCAGATCCGGACCCATCTCGATGTAGTCGAAACTGCACATGAATCCCTTTAGATTATTGAGCGCTTGGCATACTAGAGCGTTGTCTGGTGTGCTACCAGTGGGATTCTCGACTGTGTATTGCCCGTTCAAGTGGTTGAAGCCTGCTCCGCCTCCCACGATGAACTCCCACGCTTCCACCCGAGAGGCGGCAACCCTATCGCCCTTATACCATTCGGGGTAGTAATAGGTTTCATTAAGCTCAATGGGTTTATCGTGATCGTACTCGAAATCCAGGGCCTTCATGCCCCCCATCTGCTCCCCGGATGCCTCCCACACATATTGCGACACGATGATCGAGACGTCCGGGTGGTTCGATAGATCGCAAGGCCCACCCAATGGCCCCTCCACCTGTTGGGCGATCAGATGCCTCTTGGGCAGTGCCTTCTCGGAGTTCTTGATAACGTCCACAAAATGGCTTACCCACGGACCGGCCAATGACACGAGCGTACCGGTGATGATCGGCTCATCGCAGATCTCGAGGATGACGTTGTCAAACTGGTTAACCTCCTGAATGATCTTAATCACGTAATCCTCTTCCCTTCTCAACAGATCCGGATGCCTCAGCGTCTGGGCATCCCTAAAATCGCAGTCGCCTATGCCCTGTATATTGTTCTTGAAATACAAAGGGGAAATCGGCCAGGTGTCCTGATACTGTGCGTTGAAGAAGCAGATCTCCACTACGATGTCCCGGCGCGAGGCCTCGATCATATAGTCCCTCAGGCGCTTGAAATATCCGAAATCCCACCGATCGAGGTCGAATCGGTTCCCGCCGAGCGCATAGCCCGGCGTCTGGCTTCGCGCCCACGGGAGGGTGATGGCCTCTGGCTTCGGGCCAAGCGTGTTGCCCTTCATGAACTTGTTTTCGGGTTCGAATAGAAATCCCGGATAGATCCGCGTATAATTGAGGCCATGAGCCTCCAGCGAATCGAGGTAAGCGACGAAATCAAAGTCCTTGTTGACGACGGCACCATAGTGCTCTGCGGAGGTGATCAGTATGATGGGTTTACCTTTGAATAGGAAATAATGGGGGTTGGAAGGATGACACTGGATAGGGCCTGTTATTTCGGACCCGATCCCAAAGGCGTCACTCGTGTTCGCGTCACCTGCCCTTAATGCAGCCTCGATAGCCTGCATTTCGGTATTTGGTTTTAACGCTTGCGAGGGAGCTTCGGGAACATGAACCCGACCTCCCTTGCATAATTCGACCACAAGTCGCCGAATTTCGCCTTAAGCAACCTCTCCTCGATGATCGCCCTGTTCACGGCGCTGGGAATGGATAGTGCGAATGTCAGCACGAGGCCAACGGTGCTCCTAATGGCCAAATCGATGCCAAGCGTCATCACGATGAAGCTCAAGTAGATAGGGTGCCTGCACAGCCTATAGGGCCCTTTGGTCACCAAGTAATCCGACTTTGGTTCTGTTTCACCGAAGAAGCCGGTCCTCAAATAGAAGATCGCGTAGACGAACAAAGCTGAGCCGGTGGCGAAGGTAAAGAGCCCAACTTCCTTCTGTATCGGGATCGAATTGCGATCGTAAAGACAGACGATGACGTTCGCAGTGAGGCACAGGGCCATGAACAGAGAGGGGACATCGACCTTATGCTTAGGCAAAGGTTATGCAGATTTCATTTATCCGCGTCGACGTATAAAGCTTACATCGGGCCATTAAACGGTAATACTTAATATCAACTCGCCATCCTTTTACGAAATGCCATATCTGGGATGAATGGAAATGGTCAATGCCATCATTTTCGGCGCCCCTGGCTCTGGCAAAGGCACATACTCTTCAAGGTTACAGGATAGGCTCGATGTCAATGTTATCGCGATGGGTGACATTTTTCGGGACATAATGAAAGAAGATTCAGAATTGGGAAGAGAGGTAAAAGGCTATGTTGAGAAAGGATTACTTGGCCCAAACAGTTTGACAATACGAGTCCTGAAGCAGTACATAGCAAAAATAAAGGATAAGAAGGGCTTCATTTTTGATGGATATCCGCGAACAATCGTACAAGCAAAAGCCCTTGAATCGATTGCGAGGATCGACGTCATAATCCAACTCGTAGTGCCAGATTGGATGATCATTGAACGTCTATCGACGAGGAGAATTTGCAAGAATTGCGGCGAGGTCTACAACTTACGCCACCTGAAACCAAAAAAAGATATGATATGCGACAAATGCGGCGGGCCATTATGCCAACGCCCAGACGACACTTCAGAAGTTATAAAAAAACGTATTCAAATATATGAGGAGCAGACTCGCCCAATTCTACTATATTACATGAAAAAAGATGTCCCCTTCATTAAAGTCAAATGCGATAAACTGGAGACATCGCCTGAAGCGATGGTAGGGGAAATTTTAGAGGGTTTTAGGAAATTGGGACTAACATAATGTCTTTACATATGGTTTTTCATATCCGGACTCAAGTTCAGATCGTGGTGTATAATACCGAGTCATGCCGCCACTGCTGCCGGAGGCGGAGGTGGGGGCGGAGGATATGTGCGCCGCAGGCCAATGGACAGAAAGGCAACCCCTCCGACGACGAATGCTATGGCCACGACCAAGATGACGGTGGAGATTGTAGACAGTATCGGGATATCTATCCCCAAGCCCAATTCCGCGTCCACTCCCGTGGAGGCATCCTCGTTCATCAGTATCAGCCAGTAGGTTCCTGTGCTGGGTGACCACTCAAGGGCCTGCGTGCCGGTGCCGTGCGCAGAAACTTCCCAGAAGCTTTGGGTTAAGGGGAGGGGCAGTTTACGCTCCAGGGGTTGATCGCCCGGAACGCCCGTATGACTGAAGGTGATCGAGAATCCTTTGAACGGATCCCCCGCTATGCTCAAGTCGGTCAGCTCGTCGTATCCCACGCCCCTCAGGTAAGCTTGGGCCTCGTCTGCTGGCGCGATGCCCAGGAAGATCCCCTTCGATTGGTTATTGCTGGACACCCTGATCCTTATTGTCGCTACATCGCTTGGTTTTGGCTTCCACCAACTATCACCTAGGTTCACGTTGATCTCCTTGAAAACCATCGCATGGGAGCCCGTGTGGATGTCGACGGCTGAGAACATGCTGCTACTCGTCATCGCGGAATTTATGAAGAACAGGGCGACTCCTGCGAATATCGTAGCAACGCCCATCAATAGCAATATGGATCCGACCACCACGGGCACGATTCTCATTCGAAAGCCACCGTCACCGGCGCGTTGATTTGAGCTATGTTTATAGGCATTCCCCCTTACAATGATTTCCTTTCAGTAGTTCATGGGCACATAGGTCATTTGTAATGCTCACCTTAGGACGGGTATATCGAGAGAGCGATCGATCGCTCTGTTCGCCTTTGCTAGTCTTGGCATGTCCACGCTTTCTTGGGATTATTATGATAGATGCCTTCCCAACCACGCGAAGGCGTCTTCCTGCATCTCGATGTCGAACTTGTGCGGACCAGGATAGAATTTGCCGACGTAATTATCCGGATGGCCGACCTTCGAATAGATCTTCGCGATCACCTCGTCAGCTTGGCTCTGCCCCTCAAGTGTGAAGAGCTCGTCATCCCTATCGTATTGCACCATCAGGGGGGAAGGCGCGCGCAACGCGATGACGTCTGGCAGGTCCAAGAATCCGGATAGGTGAGGGACGTACATGAACAGCCTGTGGGATTTTATGCGGTTGCGCAACAACCCCCGCATCGTGCTCATGAAGCCAACGCAGAACGCGCAACGGATCCTCTCATCCAGCCCGGCAAGGAAGATCGTACGCAAGCCGCCTCCCGACAATCCCCCGCACCCGATCCTTTTCGGGTCTATCTCCGGTCGCGTCACCAAATAGTCCACGCTCCTCCTGTCCTCATATGAGAAGATCCCCGGCCACGAGGTTCCGGCATTTACGATGGTTGGCGCGATCACGAGGTCCTCCATTTTATCGAGGAGGCCATTGTATCGCCGTATGTATTCATCTGAGCCCGGCTCCAGGCCCTCAAAGGCGGTTTGGAACTCCTCGTTCAGGCTCTCCACCGGTATCCTCCTGCTCCCCCAGAGGAATACATCGGGCACGAGTACAGCATATCCCCGTTTGGCGAGCTCTGTCGCCCAGCTCCTCCCCCCATAGGCTTCCCCCTTAAACTCGGTCAGGATGCGGGGCTCGCTGGGGATGGCCGTCACCTTCTCCTTACCATAATAAAAGAAGCCGCCGTGGTCGTGGAGCGACACGACTGCAGGCAGCCTGCCGTTCCGTCTCTTCGGATAAAGGAAGAAACCTTGTGTCCTCGTCCCATAGGGCATGTCGTAGGAGATCCCCTCGACTATGAGATCCCCTTCTTCTCGCCGCGAATCCACCTGTGCGTTTAATGGGATTCTG
>Ga0315308_1001211_pt1 | contig 14845 bp, 18 predicted proteins | sample TDP3_MG_FD_203078 | JGI IMG/M metagenome (GOLD analysis project Ga0315308, IMG submission 203078) | Freshwater sediment microbial communities from Lake Towuti, South Sulawesi, Indonesia - TDP3 | ecosystem: Environmental > Aquatic > Freshwater > Lake > Sediment | place: Indonesia: South Sulawesi... | reverse complement strand
CCGCTTCAAAATTGCCAATATAAAAAAGACGCCTCTTGGTTTCAAGTTGAAGGCGAATATTTGGGGCGAGCCATTCAGTCCACAAAAACACATTTCAAAAGTTGGCATAAAGGCTGTTACTTATCATCAAATGGAAATAATAGAGCAGAAAGATTTGACTACAGCCAAGTTTATCCTTGACATATAAGTCTCTAAAACTCTTAACTAGCCCACCGAATATTATTGATAAGTGAGAAGTGAAAGCGGTGTCGTGCGCCAAATACAAAGTTAGCAAGACAACTTACCAACGAAAGTTGCCGCCCAAATCAGCCCAAGAAAAATTCATTTTCATTACTAAAGACGCTTTGAAACTTTTTCCACCAGAAGGCAAGCCTTTCAATTTGCAGTTAGGAAAGAAAGAATTCAAAGCCTACATTCAAGGAAGAAGTTGTCTGTGCATGGGTCCAGACAAACCTCATGAACATTACCATCTTGAAGGTCGAGGTCTCAAAAAATCCTTGCCCTGGGGTAAATTCTTCGAGATTACAATAAGAAAAATATCTGAAGGAAAATATTCGCTGTCCTACAGGTGAAATTTACCGAATCAGAAGTGTAATCTCTTCTACCAACGTCTCTGGGACTATGTTTCTCTTACCCTTCTTCTTGAACGTCACAAAGCCAAGAGTTTTCAGCGCCTTTAAATCTTGGTAAATGTTTTTTACGTTTCGCCTTGTTTTTTGCGCCAGATCGTTTATTGATTCTATTCGCAGACTCGCAAGACTGTAAAGCAGTTCCAGTCGTTTGAGAGTCAAGAGCTTCGCCTCTTTTGGTTTCAAGTCACGCATCTCTTCAACCACGTAGTCAAGTTCACCGCCTTCAACATAGCCACGGTAAGCATGAACCAGCCCTGCCCAATCAGAATACACACCTATGAAGCGGCGGTCAACCTTCTTTTGAAGAAACAATTCTTCAAACTCATCGAAAGTCATGCCATGTTCTCGCTCATAGCTGCTGATTCTTGCTTGAACTTCGTCGAGTGTTAGTTGCCTAATGATTCGAAACATCATAATTCTTCTTTCACGTCCAATAGTCATGTTTTCGTGGCAAAAGTAATTAAACTTCTTTGGCTTAAACACCAAAAAACAATGCACAAGTATCACTCAAAATATTAATTAACATTCAAAGCCTCTACTGGTACTCACTGTGAAAAAACATATGTGCACACGCAAAATTCACAACCACTTATACTTAATCGACTTGAAGCCTGTTGGAATCGAGAATTTCATTGCCTCTTACGTGTTAAAGGGGGCGAATGCAGCGGCCATTATTGAAACAGGTCCTACTTGTTCAATTCCAAAACTTCTCTCTGGTTTGCAAGAAATAGGCATAGCAAACGAAGATGTCAATTACGTTGCAGTCTCGCACATTCACATCGACCATGCAGGGGGCGCAGGAACCTTATTGCAGCATTTACCGAACGCCAAACTTCTAGTTCACGCCAAAGGCGCACCACACATGGTTAATCCAGAAAAACTATGGGAAGCATCGAAACAAGTCTTGGGCGAAGTTGCCAAAGTTTACAAGGAGATACAGCCTGTTCCAGAAAATCGTGTGGTTACACCAGTCGATGGCACAGTGATTGACTTGGGTGGGGGAGTGCAATTCAAGGTTCTGGAAGCTCTGGGGCACGCCTCTCATCATCAAGGATTTTTTGATAACACAAGTTTAGGGATTTTTCAGGGTGACGCCGCTGGAATCTACATACCTAAACTAGACGTAACTATACCTACTACCCCTGCCCCCTTTCATCTAGAAAAGACTCTGGCTTCAATTCAAAAAATAATGGATATGAAGCCGAAAAGGCTATATTATACACACTTTGGTCCAGTGGGCAATGCTGTCAAACGACTGACAGCTTACTCTGAGCAACTTAAGCTCTGGGAAAAAACGGTTTCAGAAGCGTTGAATGAAGGTTACAGCCTCCAAAGCATGTACAAGAAGGTTTTGGAAAACGACCCTCAAATGAGAGTTGCTGCAGAATTCATCAAGGATCATATGGTTCTTCGCCGAGGCGTAGTCATGCAGAATATTCAAGGTTTTGTTGCGTACTTGAAGCAAAAATCTTTGGCTTAAACACCAAAATTGTTTATATGTATTCTGTTGCTTTTCTTTTCATCAATTGGAGGTGTCTTGCTTATGGGAGAAGAAAGAGAATACCGTGGACCTCGGCCTAAAGTACCGCTTGAAAGACTAGACAACTATACTTGGCGCATTCCTCAAAAATATAAAGCAGGTATGCGGGTTCCAGGAATAGTTTTCGCTGACGATGACCTACTCGAAAAGATGAAGACTGATCGAACTCTGGACCAGTGCGCCAACGTTGCGCATCTGCCGGGCATTTATAAATACGCTATTACATTGCCTGACGGTCACGAAGGTTACGGTTTCCCAATTGGCGGAGTAGCAGCCACAGACTACGAAGCAGGCGTGGTCAGCCCAGGCGGCGTTGGATACGACATCAACTGTGGGGTCAGACTTCTTACAACAAACATGTCAGAACAAGACATCCGATCTAAACTAGCCGATTTGACCTCGACAATCTTCAACAATGTTCCATCTGGCTTGGGGAGCCGTCGCAAAGACTTTCACATGACCTCTAGTGAACTCGACCGACTAGCCTCTGAAGGCGTGCCCTTCATCGTTGAACGTGGACTTGGCTGGTCCGAAGACATCGAACACTGTGAGGAGAGAGGGCACATGGAAAACGCTAATCCAGACAAGGTCTCAACAAATGCCAAGAGCCGAGGACTGCCCCAAATTGGCACGTTAGGGTCTGGGAACCACTTCTTAGAGATTCAGAGAGTTGACAAGATTTTTGATTCGAAAGTTGCCAAAACCTTCGGCATCACGCATGAGGGTCAAGTAACGGTTATGATTCACTGTGGTTCACGCGGCTTCGGACATCAAATATGTTCCGACTACTTACGAGTCATGGAACGCGCCGTCCAGAAGTACAAGATAACGTTGCCAGACCGTGAACTCGCGTGTGCGCCCGGAACCAGCCCCGAGGCGCAAGATTATTACCAAGCCATGGCTTCCGCCGTCAACTTCGCCTTTTCCAATCGCCAAGCAATCACTCATTGGGTGAGGCAGAGTTTTGAGCAGGTTTTTCAGAAGCCAGCGGAAACCTTCGGGCTGCGTTTGGTTTACGATGTTGCCCACAACATAGCTAAGATTGAGGAACACAGAGTTAATGAGCATACTAGAAAGGTTTGGATTCATCGGAAGGGTGCAACTAGGGCGTTTGGACCTGGAAGCCCAGACTTGCCCCACGACTATAGGGATGTGGGTCAACCCGTTCTTATCCCAGGCAGCATGGGCACCAGCAGTTGGGTGCTTGTAGGCACGCCCAAAGCCATGGAAGTGTCGTTTGGCTCCACTGCGCATGGCGCGGGACGCATGATGAGTCGAGCAGCGGCCAAGCGAAGATATTGGGGTGGAGAAATCAAAAAGGCTTTGGAACAACGGGGCATTGTTATTAGAGCGGCAAGCGCAGTGGTGTTGGCTGAAGAGGCGGATCCAGCCTACAAGAACGTTGACAAGGTAGCTGAAGTAAGTGACAAAGTTGGAATCGCAACCCGTGTGGCAAGGCTGTTGCCAATAGCGGTCGTAAAAGGCTAAGGTTGCACAAATTCCTTATATTCTTTCTTTCGTTTCTTATTAACAAAACACATATGGTGTTCACTTGAAAGCAAAAGTGGAAATCTTCTACTTCGGTTGTTGCCCATACAGTTATTTTTTCGCTTATGATGGCAATTTTTTGGACCAAACCTGGACAAGAACTGGTGGCGACTTTAAGGCTGAATTGGAGAGACTTGGAGTAGAGGTCATAGAGTATAACATGCTTGAACATCCGGAACTGGTGAAGAAACTCAATTTGCCAATCGACCCCTACAACCCTTTTTCCAGCCTTGCACGGTTTCTAATCGACAATAAAGAAATTTCGAAAGAAGAATTCTTCCAAAAAATGCGAACCTCAGGTGAGAAAGGAAAGTGATGAAAATCGAGATTAAAGACGTTACTCCGGAAAACATTGATGACCTGGTTGGACCTGGGTGTGCGCCAAGATGGGACGATCAATATCATGCCCAAACCTTGAAGGAAGGAGGATTGAGGAAAAAGGAGTGGGTTAGAAAGGCTCTTAAAAGGTTTGGTTGCTGCGCCAAAGTCGCATATTTAGAAGACAAACCTGTTGGCTTTATCGAGTTTTATCCTATGTCCATTTTTCCTCTGCTACCCAAAAGAGAGAAGAGAACAGTATTGATAACTTGCGTTTTAGTTTCGGACAAAAATCTGCAAAAGAAGGGAATTGGAACACGATTAGTCCAAGCTTTAATCGGTGACCTAAAGCATCGTTCATTGCCAACCTTCGACGGTGAAAAGGTTGAAGAAATCGCTATCGGTTCATGGGGTTGCCACACTGGTTTCCCGGAGTCTCTGCCCAGGTTCCGTAAGTTCTTTTTCAAGAATGGTTTTGTGGAAGACCCAAAGTTTCCTGACCCAACAGGAAAGGGTGGCATACTTGTGCATAGGTTATAAATGCTTTTTGAATATGAGAGTTAGCTAGTGGTTTGACTTATGAAAATAGTTGAGAAGGTGGAACCCTCAGTGCCTAGTGCTGTCAAGGTGAAATGGATAGATGGCATGCGGTTTGTGGCAACAGACAGTGCGGGACATTCTATCGTTATGGATACTTCAAAGCAAGTGGGAGGAAAAGGTTCGGGTTTCAGTCCCTTGCAACTGCTTTTGGCCGCTTTAGGAGGTTGCACGGGCATTGACATTGTCGACATAATGCGAAAGCAGAGGCAGAAAGTTGCTGATTTAGAAATTGTGGTTTCTGGAGAGCGTGTCAAGGAGCCGCCGCGGGTCTACAGCAGTATTCATGTGGAGTATCGAGTAAAGGGACTTGACATCAAGGAGAAGGCGCTTCAACGTGCCATAAAGCTTTCTGAAGACAAATACTGTTCTGTGGGCGCCATGTTGAAGGCTAAGGCTAAAGTGACAACTAGCTACGTTATACAATAGAATTAAATAATAATTGGAATAAATAGCCAAGGAAGGTTTGAAAAGGAGGAAAGTGAAATGTCAACAGCCTTCGATAAAATTGGGAGTGACCGTCAACTTCAAGACCACTGGTTGAGAAGACTTGTGGCTGCAATAATCGACAGCATAATTATTGGGATAGTGTCCTGGATAATTGCGGTGCTGGTTGCGCTTCCTGCTATATTATTAGGTGCAGCGTTCGTCATTGGGGCGTATTCGTTTCTCCACGGGGTTCTATTTTTTCTTTACGCCGGTTTCTTGGAATCCAGCCGTGGATCAACTATAGGAAAGCAAATTATGAATCTAAAGGTGACGACGATGGAAGGAAACGTGGCAAGTCTTGACAAGACTATGATTCGAAACATCAGCAAAATCCATTGGTTGCTTTGGCTTATAGACACCTTGCTAGGCATGGCTACAGTGGGCGACCCGCATCAGAAATACAGTGACAGATTTGCAGGAACTACTGTTATATCCACCACATCGACTGGACTTATTTTGCCAAGTCCGCCAGCGCCTTCAACTCCGCCTGCACCATCAAGTGGCGCTTAGAGGGTGGAAGGATCTCAGATAAGCCTTCGGTGGATCTTAGTAAGGCTATTGTGTGTTTTCAATATGTGGAACGCATCAAGTCTGAGCTTATAATTGCGGCTAAAATGCTTGATCGTTTGGGTGAGTTGAGTGGTGATGAGTTGGCTGGTGCCTGTAAGATGTATTCTTTCTTTTTGGAAGCGTTGGAGGGTGAGATAAACATAGCTTTCAATGTTTTGGGGATGAAGGAGTTTGAAACGGCGAGCGTGAAGGTTGGGGAAGCTGGGGATAGGGCGCACTTCAACGAGTTTGAGGAGGCTATGAAGTTGATATCTGAGGCTATTTCTAATGTTGCTTCGAGTGGTCAGTGGGCGATGCAGGTTTTGAAGAACAATGGACTCTTGTGAATTGTTGTTTTGCGTGTGTGTGCGCACGGGTGACCTAGCCCCTCTATTTGGATCCAAATAGGCTGAGGGGGAGAGACAGAGACGGGTAGAGGGGGGTCTCTAGCCTCTATTAGGATCCAAATATGATTTGTTTTTTGAGCTGGTTTTGGCTTAGACTATGAAGTATTTTGGGCAAAGTTCTGTTCTTTCGACCCAGAAGGATACTTGTATGTCTTTTACGCCGGGTATTTTTTCGATGTCGTTTCTCACTTTGTTTAAATGTTCAAAGTCTATGGCTACGCCTATGGCTAATAAGTCGTGGTCTCCAACAGTCTTTGTGGCTACGATTATGTTTGGCATCTGGATTAGTTTATCTAAGATGAACGAGGAATCGGGGGGAGTAGACTCGGTTGCCAAGATGTGTACGGGTGATGTGTCGATCATGAATACAGCCATGGCTTGATATCCGATTTTCTTCGGGTTGATGATGATTGTGGACCCTCTGATTACACCTTCTTTTTTCAGTGCTTCATATCTGTTTATCACTGTGTCGGGTGAGATGCCGAGTTTTTTTGCGATTTTTCTGAAAGACATTCGAGCGTCCTCAGTTAATTTATCGATTATAGCCAGATCGGTTTCATCCATATTTTTCACTTCTTTTTGAGGTGTTTGAACTCAAAATTTTCTGGGCACAATAGTATCTCATCAACCCAGATGTTGGTGGCTACGTCTCTAACCATGGGATGCCCTTTTATGGACTCTTTCACTTGCCCAAGCCTACCAACATTTTTCAGAACTGCTATAGCGAATAGATTGTGCCTTCCTATGGATGACGTGCAGAAAACTACTTCAGGTATCTTTCCGATGAATTCAACAAGTTCTTCCACGTGAGGATAGTCGACGCAGATTCCAAAGCTTGCGACACAGTCGTAGCCGAAGCTTTTTGGGTTTAACAGCACCGTTGTCCCTCTGGCAACGCCTGCTCTCATCATTCTCTTGAACCTTTTGCTAATTGTATCCACTGACACATCGCAATCCTTTGCAACGTCTGCAAAATTAGTGCGAGCGTCTTTCTGTAGAGCCCTTATAATGCTTACATCGATCTCGTCGATTTTCATTTTGGAAGGCATGTATACTGCCTCTTCATTCGGAAAATGTGTACTCAGAGCTTTTAAATTATATTATTTTTTCATCAAAATCTTATAATGTCGAATCAAATATGGGCATGGTTAGCCCAGTCTCTACATTTCTGCATTTTGTTCTTGAAATATCTTAAAATGTTCGATTTTGGACGTTAAAATCTAACATAACCTATAAATATGTCTTTGAATACTTAAAATGTTGGGAGAGGTAAAATGAAACTAAAAGAGATACTCCAAGAAATCGAGAACAGAAATTCAACTGAAGAGTTGACAAAAAAGAGATTTGCCTGCGCAACCTGTGGAATCACCTGGATTGAACTTGTTGGTTTGGTTATCGGGCAGAAAGATGGAAAGGAAGATCTGTGCCTTCGTATCGGCATGGAATCAGAAACGTGCGAGACGTGCAGAATGAAAGCCAGAGAATGTCAAAAGTGCGGTTCGAAGGACGTGTATGAAATAAGGTTTGCAGAGGAAGTTTCTGAAGAGGAGCTTCCGCTGAGCTTCAAGCGTATAAGAAAAGTCAGCAGGATGTAGCCACCCTTGATAAGTTCCAGCCAGACAAGTGAAACCAGAGAAGAGCTGGACTTTCTAAAGAGAACTAAGCTCGAATTTGAAAAGGCGATACAGTTTATAAACGCAGAAATGAGAACCGTCGAAAAAGGAGTTGTAAAGTTCTTAGAACAGCCGTTTCGACAATTAAGCGTAAGATTTCCAGTGCAGATGGATGACGGGTCAATAGAGATGTTTACCGGATACAGGGTGCAGCAGAGCAGATTATACGAACCCACTAAAGGAGGCATAAGATACTCTCCAGAAGTAGACTTGGACTTGATAACTGCACTCGCCTTTGACATGACACTAAAATGCCAAGTTGTCGGTCTTCCTTATGGTGGGTCAAAGGGAGGCGTTCGCTGTGATCCAAAGAAAATGTCACGAGCAGAACTTGATAGATTGACGAGAAGGTATGCTTATGAAATTCTCCCCGTTATAGGTCCAGACACAGATGTTCCCGCTCCAGATGTGGGAACCAGCGAAAGAGAGATGGGTATTATCTATGATACTTACAAAATGTTTTATCCACAAGCTCCATATGGTTCTGCAGTTGTCACTGGCAAACCACTCAATTTAGGCGGCTCCAAAGGTAGGAAGGAAGCAACAGCCCAAGGAGGAGCGTATGTTCTAGAAGAGGCGGTTAAACAAAGGCACATTGAAGGATTTAGTTCCTTGAAGGATGAAGCTGTCGTTGTTCAAGGATATGGAAATGTTGGATACAACATCGCAAACATTCTGAACGAAGATTATGGATGCAGAATTGTAGGAATCTGTGACTCGAAGGGAGGAATTTACTGCCAAGATGGACTCAGTCCCAAGGAAGTCATGGCCTATAAAAATGCAAGCCCAGAACAGTCCGTGGTTGGATATGATGGGCTTCAGCATTTAACCCAAGAAAAACTCTTGACAAGCCCTTGTGATATTTTAGTTCCCGCTGCGAAAGAAACACAAATTTTAGGCAACATCGCAAAAGAAATAGAGGCTAAAGTGATTCTCGAGCTTGCAAACGGACCCACCACTAATCTTGCTCACGAAATCTTAATCGATAAAAAAGCCTACGTGTTGCCCGATATACTTGCAAACGCTGGGGGGGTTACTGTGAGCTACTTCGAGTGGCTTCAAAACAAAGCAGGCGAAAACTGGGAATTAAGTCAAGTCAAAGAAAAGCTTCAAAAGAAAATGGCCACTGCTTATAACAACATTGTGGAAACCGCCAAAAACTACAACCTTGATATGAGAAGCGCAGCGTTTGTTTTCGCCATTTCAAAAGCAATAGATGTTGTGTATGAAAGGGGAATCTTCCCATAATGCCCACAACTGAAAAACTGAACCATATCACAAACACCCAAAAACCCTTTTTACAAACAAAATATTTTCTTTGAAGGTGCCCAAAAGACTTATTTGCTGATTCTTTGGTTACTGTTTTTAATCGGTAGGTTCAGAACACCTTTATGTATAGGACGCTTCAAGTCCTCGGTCCTGAACACGAATTTTCAATTGTGGACGAAAAATTATCGCCTCTACCAATCGTTGACAAAGTAATCAGAGATGTCCACGGACGTATTGTGAACAATGTGGATTTGGGTGAGTTCACGTTTGGTAAGGAGTTGCAAGCGCATGTGGCTGAGTTTAAGGCGAAGGAGCCCTTTGACTCACCTGAAGTTTTCGAAGAGACCATGCACAATGCTGTATTGAGAATCCTTGATTTTCTGGAAAAACGTTACGGGGCGCGTCTTCTCGGCTTGGGAATGCATCCTTCACTGTTGTTGGGCGAGGTTAAGGTGTGGTCGCATCGAGACCGTCAGATTTACGAGGCTCTGAGCCGAATATTCAACCTTAATCAGCACGGTTGGCTCAACATACAAAGTTTTCAGCTCAACTTGCCATTCAAGAATGAACGGGAAGCCATTAAATTGCACAATGCCTTGGCAAACCTTCTTCCCTACCTACCAGCCGTCGCTGCTTCTTCACCCATCTATGAATCTAAAATCGGGGATTACGTGGACAATAGGCTCTACTTCTACATGATGAATCAGATGGAAGTTCCATCTATTACAGGTGATATGATACCCGAGTATGTGAGCTCGTTTGAAGAATATGAGAAAACAACTATCCGCCAATACTCAGAAGACTTAGCCAAAGTCAATGCTGCAAAATGTTTGCTTAACAAAGAATGGCTCAACTCCCGAGGCGCCATCATAAGATTCGACAGAAAAGCCATTGAAATTCGAATTATGGATGAGCAGGAATGTGTCAAATCAGACGTAGCCTTAAGCTGCTTCATTCGAGCGGCGCTCAGAGGAATCCTGCAAGGAGGAAAGGAATTAGAGTACATGCCTCACGAAGTCTTGGTTAACAATCTACACGCTGTGATCAGAGACGGCTTAGACGCTTTAGTCAAGCATCCCTTTGGTTCAACAGCCCGACAAGTCTGCCTTCATCTGCACAGAATCGCTGAAGAAAACGCCTCCAAAGAAGAGAGAAAATACCTAGGAATCATCAAACACCGAATCGAGGAGGGCAATCTTTCCGACATGATCCTAAAAGAAGTAACCAAAAAAGTTTTGAAAACGGATTTAAGAGAAGCCATATTTTCGGTTTACTCCTCGTTGGCAAGAAGTCTCGAAAACAACAGGGTTTACACGTAAGAGCGCTTGTTTACGCTGCAATCAAGAGAGAGTAGAAGGCGAACCAGAAAATGTCTAAAAATATTGAAGAAAAACTTAGACAAGCCAACTTTTATGAAGTCTGTGAAAACTGTTCAAAAAGCTGTTGTGTTGGAGCGCGACCGCCTATCACATCAAAAAGAAAGGCAGTAATAAAGAATTACTTGAAAGCTAAGGGCGTGAGAGTTGAAAATGCTTTTGAAGAAAAGAACGCGTACACCTTTCCTCGAGAGATAGAAGGCAATCAATGCATCTTCTTAGATAGGAGCACCAAAAAATGTCGAATTCACCCGGTTAAGCCTGAAACATGCGTTGCTGGACCTGTCACCTTCGATATAGATTCAAAAGCAGGCAAGATAGAGTGGTTCTTGAAGATGGAGAAGATATGCCCCTTGGCTGGAATGCTCTGTAGAAGTGAGAAGGAACTGAAAGGTCATTTGGAAGCCTCTCGGAAAGAGATTCTTAAACTTGTAGATGACCTAGACGCTGAAGCTTTGAAGGCTATTCTAAAAATTGAAGAGCCAGACACGTTTAAGATAGGTGAAGAGGAGTTACCTCCTGGAGTTATCATGAAACTTAGACCTTCAGCCTAGCTGCGCTGCCTCTAAATGCTGATACGAGGTCGAGCAAGAGAATGATTTTGAGATTAAACACTCAACAGTTACAATCTCTGAGGAAAGAAGCCATAAGAGTTCATCCAGTTGAGGCATGCGCCCTCCTTTTTGGAAAGACTACTCGGCGACAAGCCATCGTAAAGATGGTTGTTACCGTGCCGAACATTCTTAAATCTACTACACGGTTTGAAATTGATCCAAAAGTGTTCTTTGACGCTTTCATGCAAGCCGACAAAGATGGGTTGGAATTCATAGGGCTGTTTCATTCTCATCCAGCTCCAGCCTATCCATCAGAAGTTGATTTGAAGTTCATGCGACTCTGGGGTGACGCGGTGTGGCTGATTTTGTCGTCAACCGATGAAACCTTTGATGCGTTTCAAATGATAGATGGCGAAGTTCGCGTTGTTGCTTTGAAAACAGATAAACTTTAAGGAATGAAGAGTAGCTATTCTTGTTTTTGAGGATGGATTTTGAAAGAAATCGATGTGGAGATTCGGGACATCACAGAGGCAAACTTGAGTGATATTCCCGAATCTTGCAGGGCCTGCATTTACTGGGAGTTTCCAGAAGAATTCGATAAGGCTAAGGAGGAGAAGGCAGAGACACAGAAAAGATTGGAGTTTGAGAAAAAGAAGCGAGAGTGGTTTGTTCAAACGTTGAAGGAGTTTGGAACCTGCGGCAAGATAGCCTATTATAGTGGCAAGCCTGTAGCCTTCGCTCAGTTTGCGCCCTCTCAGCGGCTTCCCAATACGAGCCATTATGAGTCTCAACCCGTTGGCAAGCTGGAAGAAGGCGTGGTCTTCATCTCATGCCTCTACATAGCCGACAACATGCTCAGGGGAAAAGGGTTCGGTGAAGCATTGCTCAAAAACATCATCGAAGACCTCAGGAGGCGAGGGTTCAAGGCTGTGGAAACCTTTGCCAGAAGGGGCAACTCCGATAATCCTTCGGGTCCCTTAGAATTCTACATCAAAAATGGATTCATCATCAAAGACAAGACAAACCCAGAGTTTCCTCTAGTTAGACTATACCTCTGAAGGCTTTTTCATGAAAAAGCTAAGATTTGACGCTGTCTCCTACGTGTTAGAGAACGGGAATGCCCATCACAAGTTGCAGACGCTGATTTTGCTAGGAGGCAATGTTGAAGAACAACGAAGACTCACGAGAGAACTCAAGTCGCTGCAGAACCCAGACGGCGGTTGGCCTTGGCAGCTGAAGAAGGGCAACGCTAGCGGAATATCCCAAACAGCCCGAACTCTTCAACTCCTCTGGAGTGTTGGAGAGAAAAAAGATTCAGAATCGAGTAAACGTGCTGTGTCATTCTTGTTAAAAGAACAAAATCCAGACGGCGGGTGGTCTGAGAACCCAGAACTGGAGGACACAATTCCAAAAGAATCGAAGTGGATAAGCACGAAGTACAGCGGCTTTCAAACCGCCGACGCTATCATTGCTTTAATCGAGGCTGGATACCTCAGAGATGAAAGAGTCAAGAATGCGGTTGATTTTCTTCGCAAAACCCAAAACGAAGAAGGAGGCTGGCCTTCTTATGTTGGGCCCGACTATCCATATGAAGGAAGCGATGTCGCAGTCACAGACCACATTGTCTTGGCTTTCCTGAAATTCGGAGAACCCAAAAACTCTCTCGTTATTAAGAACGCTGTCAAGGCTTTGGTGAAACATCGGGAGAGTTGGAAGGAGCCGGTAGACGCGGCTACTGCGCTCTGCGTGTTTCTAACACTCGACTATCCTGTAAACCACGAGTACGTCGAAGAACTGGGCACAAATCTCGTCGAAACTCAGAGACCCGACGGCGGCTGGAACTATTTCGGTGACTTGCCCTCAAATCCAGGACAGACGTTATACTGCATGGAACAGCTTCTGAAATGCGGCGTGGAGATTTCGAGGCAACCTTCGCTCTAAAGTAGAAGAAAAAAGGGGATAATTCTTTTCTATTTTGCCACTATGTTTACCTTGTCTATCAGTATAGGCGGCACGTAACTGTTGATGAACGTGGGACGTGTTTCTCTGCCAATTGTGATTATGTTCATTAAAGCGTTGAAGGCATTGCCCGAAATCATTGTTTCTTTCAGAGGATGCTTTATCTCTCCCCTTTCAATGTAACTTGCCTGTTTGGCTATTCCCGAGAATTCACCGCTTTCTGGGCGCACGTTGCCGCTGAAGCGACGCACGATTATTCCCTTGTCAACCATAGAAATGATTTCATCCAGTTTCTTCTTTCCTGGCTCAACTACTAGATTAGAGGCAAACACTGTTGGAAGAGTGTTATAATTTTCTCTGCTCGCATTGCCTGTTGACCTGCGTTTCTCTTTGTTTGCCGTGAAGGAGTTGTGCAAAAAGCCTTCTAAAACACCTTTAGTAAGAATCGAAGTCTTCTGACGCGGAACCCCCTCAGCATCAAAGATGGATGACCCTATGCCATTAGGAAGCAATCCATTATCTGTTACATTCAATTGTTGAACGGCAACTTTCTTCCCCAGCTTGCCCATCCAAGCACTTCGATGTCTCTGCGCGTTGTCGGCGTTCACACTGAAAATCATCGGAGACAGCAAAATGTCAGCAGCCGTGTCGGGGTCAAGAACCACCTTTCCAACAAACGACTTAGTTGCTTTCGGTCTCAAAGACGCCACCGCCTTTTCAGCCGCAGACCTACCTATATTCTCCGGCGAAAACTTCATGGAACGTGAGATGTCGTATTCGAACGCCATGCTTGAGACTTCGCCCCTTTCTTTGGCGATGCAAACGATGAAACCCGTCAAAAGCGTGCCCGTCTGCGTTGCATCTATCCCATGTGAGTTCGAAACCGCAATTTCAGACGCAATCGCCGAGAATTTTCCATCGTCAACTTCTGCGCGTTTGTCTTGCTTCTTGACTGCGCCAGAGGCGCGCATTGCAATACTCAGTACATCGTTGCCACTTAGGGCTGCCACGTCTTTGTCAAATATTCCCGTGGGTGCTTTTGGAAGTTTTTGAGCTGTTGGAAGTGAGACCCAGTCAGGGTTTGGAATGGAGGTTCTGGCTAGGGTTAGGGCGTTGCGGCAAGTGGTCTCTATGCTTCTCTTGGAGAGGTCGGAAGAGAAAGCGAACCCCAACCCTTTTTTCTTTACAGCGCGTATGCCGATTCCTTGCTGTACCTTGATACGTTCACTTTGTATTTCGCCACGTTCTAGAACCACTTCTGTGATGCGTGTTTTCTGAGCGTAGGCTTCAGCCTCGTCGGCTCCGAGTTTTTCACACGCTTTCATGGCGAATTGAGTTGACTTTTGCAAGCTCATTTGGAACCGCCTCCTAACAAGAGTTTTGTTCTTAGGCTTGAGCCTCCCATCCCCACATAGTTGATCTGTTCTTTGCCGCACATTCCCGCGCGCATGATGAAATCCTTGCCTATGGCGTCTACGTTTCTGAGCACTTCAAAAGCGTTTCCACTTATGGTTACTCCACGCAACGATTCGCCTAGGCGTCCGTTTTTGATTTTCACTGCCTCCTGGGTGCCGAACATGAACTCGCCTGTGAAGTCTGCTTGTCCGCCTAAGCCGCCTTTGAGGAAGAAGCCTTCCTTTATTCCTTCAGCTAATTCTTCAATTGAGTAGTCGCCTGTCTCGATGTAGGTGTTTCTCATTCGGATGATTGGGTCAAACTCGAAGTTCCAAGCCCTAGCATTTCCTGTAGCTTGCACCTTAAACTCGTGGGCGGTTTCTCTTGAGTGTAAAAATCCTTTGACAACGCCTTTCTCAATGATAACTGTCTTCTCTGTGGGCACACCTTCGTCATCGTATTTCATGGTTCCCAAGCCTCCCATATAGCGTCCGTCATCAACCAATGTCACGATATCAGAAGCCACCTTTTTGCTCAGT
>Ga0315308_1001205_pt1 | contig 14862 bp, 15 predicted proteins | sample TDP3_MG_FD_203078 | JGI IMG/M metagenome (GOLD analysis project Ga0315308, IMG submission 203078) | Freshwater sediment microbial communities from Lake Towuti, South Sulawesi, Indonesia - TDP3 | ecosystem: Environmental > Aquatic > Freshwater > Lake > Sediment | place: Indonesia: South Sulawesi... | reverse complement strand
ACGATGGCTCCATACTCATGGTCCGAGCGCTCAAATCGGATTGGCTCCATAAAGGTGATGGCAGCCCAGACCTGCAACTCTGCCGCTCCCGGAACGGCGGGAGAAGTTGGGAGTTCTCTGAGGGAAGGGTGGATTGGGATTACGCGGGTTTCGGTGAGGTCTCAGCGATCCGACTTGGGGATGGGCGGCTCTTAGCTGCGTTAAGGAGACAGATCCCTGGAACTACCGGCGAAGGCTTCGAGGACACCGTCATCACGGAGTCCACCGACGATGGAGACCACTGGTCCAAGCCATGGCAGATGACTAACTCCGCCGAGGTGCATGTCTACCTGACGGAACTCGAGGATGGGAGAATCCTAGGCACCTATTCGAACTACCACCTTCCATGGGGTGTATACGCGATCCTCAGCGAGGACGGGGGCAGAACTTGGAAAAGGGAGAATCCTATTCAGCTGGCGCTCTCAGCGGGTTACTGGGTGGGCTGGCCTGTAACCCTGCAGCTTCTCGACAAGAGCCTGATCACCTCATATGCCACAACAAGCTACTTGGAACAGCCACCAGATAGGTTCACCTGCGAGGTTGTCAGGTATCACCTAGACCAAAGTCCAACGCTTTCCTGAGTGTAGGTGGTAAGAAACCTTGGCCGCCTCAGAGAGCTGAAACTGAAGGAAGGAAGTTTTAATAGTGGTGCGGCTGGCGGGATTCGAACCCGCGACCGGAAGCTTGGAGGGCTTCAATCCTACCACTCTAGTCCTTGAAGGCGGATGACTAGACCACAGCCGCGCTTGTCAAGGTAATAGGATCGAAGATTATACCTTAAAACCTTTCCCGTCACAACATAGCCCTTTGATTATACACCCATTATCTACAGGCTTTAAATAACCTGAAACGTTATTTGCCTGCATGAAGCGTTTCCTTACAGGAGGGTCTACGTGAAGGTTACTGGGGTTGAAGTTTTCCCTGTTCATATTCCGATGAAGATACCTTTCGCCACATCCCTCGGCGCGTTACCTCCGAAAGCAAAGCGTGTGATCGTTATCCTCCGCACGGATGAGGGGCTTGCGGGTGTCGGTGAAGCCGCACCAGACCCATCATACCATGATGAAACAATGGAGGGCATCGTTGATACCTTAAGGGAGTACATGGTGCCGGTCATCGTTGGGGAAGACCCCTCCGACATCGAACGCATCCATGAGAAGGTGCGTAGGGTGATCGTTGGGAACACCTTCGCCTTATCCGCGCTAGACTTTGCCCTATACGATGTGATAGGTCGGAGAACGGGGCTTCCCGTGTGTAGGCTACTCGGGGGGCTTTTCAGGGAAAAGGTTCCCGTCGTATGGGTTCTAAGCCTCGCCACGAGGCTTGAGGACATGGCTGGTGAAGCCGAGGCGATGGCTGGGAAGGGCTTCAAGACTTTGAAGATCAAGGTTGGTGTCGACCCGAGGCTTGACGTTGAAAGGGTGAAGGCTGTGAGGGAAGCCGTTGGGGATAGGGCTGAGATCAGGGTTGACGCTAATCAGGGGTGGACCGTGGATAAAGCCATATCCACGATCAGGAGGATGGAGCGGTATGAGCTTCAACTCGTGGAGCAGCCTGTGGCAGGCTGGGACCTGAAGGGTATGGCGCGCGTAGCTAAGGCTGTTGACACACCGGTTATGGCTGATGAAAGCGTTTTCACCCCTGAAACCGCGTTGAAGGTTGTGGAGATGGAAGCCGCGGACATCATCAACATCAAGGTTATGAAACCCGGTGGGCTTCACAACTCTAAGAAGGTCGCAGCCATCGCTGAAGCCGCTGGCATACCCTGCCTCGTCGGCAGCATGCTTGAAACAGGTGTGGGAACCGCGGCTGGCGTCCACTTCGCCGCCGCCCACCACATCGTCTCCTACCCCTGCGAAACCATAGGGCCCCTCTACTTCGGCGACGACGTGGTCGAGGAACCTGTTAAGACAGAGGGTGGCTACGTTTATGTCCCCCAGAAACCCGGTCTCGGGGTTCAACTCAGCCTTGAGAAGCTGAGACGCTTATCGAAGCCCTAGACGATGTGGGTGTGGAGACATGGTTCACAGAAAGATATTGATGATACCCGGTCCGAGTGAAACGCATCCCGAAGCCATCGCCGCGATGGCTAAGCCTACGCTAGCCCATTACGGCGCTGAATGGGGGGAGATCTACAGGGAAACCTGTGAGAACTTGAAGAAGGTCTTCAAAACAGATGGGGACGTCCTCATCCTCTCGGGTTCAGGTACGGCCGCTATGGAGATGTGCGTCGCCGCCGTTGTGGAGCCTGGATGCCGCGTTCTCAACCTCGTGAACGGCTTCTTCGGGGAGCGGTTCAACGAAGTCATCATCAGCCACGGTGGGCAGCCCGTCATGGTTTCAGCGGATTATGGGCAGGCTATCGACCCAAGCCCAGTACGGGAGCGGCTGAGCAAGGAAGAAGTACAAGAGATTAAGGCGATGTTCATGGTCTACAACGAGACCTCAACTGGGGTCCTCAACCCCTTAAAGGAGATAGGCATGGTTGCGGCGGAGTTCGGTGTTCCCCTTATTGTCGATGTGGTCTCAGCCCTCGGCGGCGTCGAGGTCGAGGTGGACGCGTGGAATGTAGCCATGGCTTTCGCGAGCTCCCCTAAATGCCTCGCAGCCCCCCCGGTCCTGGGTATAGTGGCTGTGGGTGAGCGGGGTTGGAAAGCCGTTGAGGCGCGGAAAAGCCCTATACAGGGTTTCTACCTCAACCTCAACGTTTGGAAAAGGTATATGCGGGAATGGGGTGGTTGGGGGCATCCCTACCCAGCTTCAGCCTCAACCCCGCTCATCTTGGGTTTAAGGAAGGCCGTTGAACTCGTTTTAGCTGAGGGACTTGAGAACCGTTTCAAACGTCATCGTGTAGCCGCTGAGGCAACCAGGCGAGGGGTTGAGGCTATGGGGCTTAAGCTCCTAGCCAGCAGAGACGTGGCTTCACCGACCATGACCGCCTTCTGGCTCCCTGAAAACGTGAACGATGCGACGTTTAGGAGAACGGTTGAGGATAGGTATCACATCCTCCTGGGAGGTGGGCTTGGAAAACTCAGTGGGAAAATCATAAGGATGGGGCATATGGGGCTTACAGCGAACCCTGAATACGTGGTTCCCACCTTAGCCGCGATAGAGGCTGGGCTTCGGAAGCAGGGTTTTAAGATAAAGCTTGGAGCCGGAGTCGAAGCCGCTCAGGAAGTCTTCCAGAAAGCGTAATTAGTGTATCTGTCATTCTCGCCTACCTTACCACTTACCGAGTCACTATAGTAGTCAATAATGATGCGTTTCAATCGGACTATGGTAGAATTGAAAGAGCTTACCGAGTCACTATAGTAGTCAATAATGGGTTATGTGAAATAATGGTTATTATGAGTTGAAGGTGTAGGCTGATGGGCACAGCTTGTTTAATACGCATAAATCACACTTCGGCTTCCTCGCCACGCATATCCTCCTACCATGAAAAATCAGTAAGTCCGTGATCCTCGTCCACTTTTCCCTAGGAACTACTTCCATCAAATCTACTTCGATCTTCTTAGGGTCCTCATACTCTGTAAGCCCCAGTCTTTTAGCAACTCTGTGTACATGGGTGTCCACGGCGATCCCTTCGACTACGCTATAAGCGTTTGATAAGACGATGTTCGCGGTTTTTCTAGCCACGCCCGGTAGCTGAAGCATCTCCTCCATGGTCTTTGGAACCTGTGCGTTGAACTTCTCAACCAATGTCTGGCAGCATTTCTGGATGTTCCTCGCCTTAGCCCTGTAGAAGCCCGTTGACCTTATCTCCTCCTCAAGCTCCTTTAGATCCGCGTTGGCATAATCCTCCGCCTTCCTATACTTCCTGAAAAGCTTCTCCGTGACGATGTTTACCCGCCTGTCTGTGCACTGGGCTGAAAGCATGGTTGCCACGAGGAGCTCCAAGGGATTAGTGTAGTTCAACGCCGTTCTCGCATCTGGATGCTCCTTTTCCAGCAATTCAACGACCTTTAACACCCTCATCTTCTTTTCAAGGTTTACATCCACAGCCTTCACCCTTTTCCACAGCTTTATCCACTCGAATTCATTACGTGTTTTGGATAAAGCTTTTATTTCCCGCGGCGATACGGTAGTTCGAGGGAGAGCTTTTGGACGTTAAACTCGTTGTTGACGGTGAAAGGATCGCTTTGAACGAGTTCGTCGTGAAGATTCTAAGCGGAACTCTCGCAGGCGCGGTGTCATCTCTGAGAGGTGTAAAGAAGGATTGGAAGGAGATCGAGATCAAGATAACACAGTGAAAGGTTCTTAAAGCACGCGTCAATCCGTTCATACGGGTTGGCTATCGAGAATAACCCCGTAATTGTGTCCTTGTACCAGACTGGTCCATGGGCTGTCCTAACCTTCCATTCGGTCACAACAACGCTGGTCACGGGACTCTCCTTCTTCATGTACGGCTTAATCATGAGGACTGGGTTTCCTAAAACTTCGAAGCGGGTCATATCGACCATCTTCTCGACCATCTTCGGAGGTTTAGTCCTACTTTTAACTTGGAGCTCTCTCACCTTGCTGACAGAACTACTTCCGAACACCTTCAGATACGGGTCGGCTATGTTCTTCTTTATGATCGGCTTACCGATACTACTGTCCTCTATACTCGCAACCTACTTCTCGACGATTATACATGAATGAGATCTGGAGTTTCCGACTTAGAGTTTGGGCCATCACACCGTTTTTTATATCTAATCTCAAACGTGGAAGGAAACAACTTATGACGAACTAAGGATGCCCCCTTTCTCGCCTGCTAACTGTTTCACGTTGCAGCCTGTTGGCGAAGAGAAACCCTTAGCGATTTCCCTTACATGGCATCAGATATAGCGCCCTGCCTTCCTGAGGCTTCCTCTCACGTGGTGGCGACCTTGTTTACGGAAGCCATGTAAGCCTCCCTAAGAACTGGCATTATTGGGATCAACTCGAATGGAAAAGTTAGCGTGGATAACGTGCATACGAAGTTACCTACGTAGAACATCTTCCGGCCTTATCAAGGTCGTCGATTAAGTATGGGATGTATGTAATCCTGAAATATACATGACCTATCAGCTTCTCGGTAGGGCTTTTTCAACGTGGTCTTGACGAAAACACGGATAGCCTTCCACACTCTTTTCCCCAACTTTCTAGTAAAAGTGTAAGCCGCTACGTAAAGGGCTTCTAAGTACATCCAAGATAAGATAATAATGACTTCCGGTTGGAGCGTAAGGCTGGGTATGAAGATCAGGATAGGCCATAGAATAGAGGCTGATACAGCCAGTAACACTGCCCGCCGCAGTGTGAGGCTTAGGATTATGGTCGTGAACACGCCTAGGAGGGGTATGGCAATGGCGAAGAGCCAGAACATATTTTTAAGGAAAACCCGCTCGCCTGAAGCCAAGGCTACAAGTATACCTGTTGATAAGACTACCACTAAAGGTAGGCACATAGCCGTTAGAAAAAGAGGGAGCGTTTAAGCTTTAAACCTTTTCTACTTTCCAGTAGTATGCAGGATATGGTAAGCCATTATAATAGTCTTTGATGTAGTATAGCCTATGCGTGGTCCCAGCATCAGCGTAAACGTAAATCTCTACAATGAAGGCCGTGAAACTAGTATAGACGAAGTCCACGTTGATCAAAAGGCTGGCGACTAGGGCTGCGTCGAGAACGTACTTTGGTATCTTTCCAATTAAGTGCAACAAATTCGTGAACCACATAGCATCCACGGATGAGCTCTCCCTAGTGATATTGAATACTAGTCTCCAGAAGATGTGGATGTATGGACTTGTGCTGGTAGCCTGTCCGTCGTATATCCACTCTTCTATTTGGGCCTCGTTTCCTAGCTTCTGCAGGGTGGCGTCAACTGTTTCAGGGTAGAAGTCTTTAATGTAAAGATAGTGCCACCTGTTTCCTTGTTCAGTTCCCCAGAGTTCCCACCTGTACTTTACCTTCATCCACACATATCCCAATGAGCCGCGCGGTACAGACAGGCCGTCGCTACCCGCGGCATTTTTAAGAACCCAGTAGTAGCTGTATAGGCTCCAGCTGGTGAAGAAGGCATTTACGGAGAAACCTATATAGCTATTAGTATAGTACGCCCCAGTTAGGCTCCCCCAGGCGTTGGGGTTCGTCCTCAGCTCACCCGTAGCTATGTAATTATCCGACTCGTACCAGTCTAGCAAGGCGGGACCGTCTAGTGGACCAACGTCTGATGAGGCTTGGAACTCGAGGGAGCGTTCTTGTGTGAGTTCTATGACCGCCCTCTTTAGGACCGGCCCCGTAAACTCACCCTCATCCACCGTGACAAACCCTAAGCCTGCACGGTCTTGGGATAATGCCACTAATGATATGTAGGGTAGGGCGAAGCGACCCATCGTCGTGTACTCTTCACGCCAGGGGGTTAGGAGACTTCCAAGGCTTAACCTCACAACGGCTGAGCCGCCTAAGGCATTGACCTTCGTGAAGTAGGTGAAACCCTGGGGCATCAAGGTCATAACGTAGATATAGGCATCAACCGGTCTCCCATCCATAATAACGCTCATGGAGATGATCAAGTCGTCTTGGGTGCCGAAGACTATTGACGCTGGAAAACCTACGATGAGAACCAATATAGCTATAGCTGGGAAAGGTTTAATTTTCAATAACCACACCAATATTATATATTAATATACAATCAGATATATAAACATTACCCTATCATTAATGAGGTTGTCAACTTAGCGTGAGCGGGGTTGTGGATGCACGTAGGTTGACGCCATCCTCGAATCTTGAACCCAGCCGAAATGTTGTTTGAGTTGGGCTTCGGTAAGAACATTGGCAAGTCTTGTTGCTCGTGAATGCCTAAAAAGGTACGGATATACCCTCTTCCTTATCTTGGCTTTGACCGCAAGCTCTTTTATGACTCCCTTTACAGCGTTGTACTTCAGGATGGAGCCATTGTTTCGCACGCCGATGCTTACCCACAGAGGCGAACCTTGTCAGCTCTACGAAGACTGAGTTCTTTCCCCTTGAAAATCCATGACAAGGAGTCCCTTCTCCCAAGTCTAGATGAACCTTATTTCTACTAAGATCACCATGATCCGCATTAACTACCTTTTTGATCCCATCCTTATCTCAGAAAACTAGAAAAATCTAGGCTTGGTTCCTCCCATATTTATTGGCGAGAGACAAAGTTAATATATAATATCAGATAAATTTCTAAATAATGAGAAGTTTACACTCCTGTAAGACTCTTGGTGGCATCGGTGCATCACTGCTCGCCAGCAGCACTCTCATCCCTATTCCTTTAGGTGCTATTGCACTCATACCGCCTCTTATCACGACAGCAATACCCATTATCGGGGGGGAAACCCAGGAATTCATCTTGATCTTTTTAGGTTTGATTTCCATCTTAGCAGCCCTTGTAGGAGGAACATTATTCCTTCTAGCTTTCAAAGGCTTGGCCCAACTCTACGCAGAAGAAGGGATTTTCAGAAACGCACGGTACGGTTTCATATCCAGCATAGCGTCTATTACAAACATCGCAGTCATCATGGTGGCGTTGGAAGGAGTATACCGCAGTACACCTCCCTATGATATTTACATAGGACAAATGTTCAAGTTAATGGTAGCGGTTGCCTCCATATCCTTTCTTCTTGCCAGCATGTTCTACAAGAGGGCTCTTGCTCTTACCTCGTTGGAATCTGGAGAGGGACGATTCAAGGTCTCTGGGGCTCTACTCCCAGTTAGCGCATTATTATTTTCAGTCAGTACTCTATACTTGATCGTTCCTACCACCTCCTCTACCTGGTTCCTAGTGTATTCACTTTTCCTAGCAACTGCTCTCGTTGCTGAAGGAATACTGTTACGCGCTTGGATCTGGGTTGCGAAAGCCTTTATTTCAGTTAAAGGTTAGTGTAATTTTCGAAGGTGTTGAATGTAACTGTTGGAAACAAACTTCACTGGTACCGTAATTAAAATAGATGGAGAAAATAAACTCGTCAGCGATCTTCCAGCCTCCTTCTGATGGGACAACGGCTCCACCAACTCATACGCCTTCCAGTCACCGTTAGGGGTCTACCCGAGGGAGAAATGATATGTTTGGACCAGTAGACCAGGTCTCTCAACTGTACAGAGTGATACCATAACTCATCTGTCTTATCTGTTTTTTCCCTATCGATAGTTCTTCATGGTCTATTGAATAGGTAGACATCTTTAAATCAGAATTTGATGATTCGTTTTAAAAGCCGGTAATTTAGAGTGTTAAAACCGTGTCAGGGAGGGACTCCAATGAAGGAAATAATGAAGTGGCTTTTGGAGGGAGAGCCTTGGATTGAGTACAGAACCCGCGTGGATTTGCTTGAACAATTTGAAGATGAACCTGGAGTAATTCGCGCGAGGAAAGAGATGATTAATCATCCTAAAATTCAATCGTTATTGGGAGAACTGATAGATTGACTTGGGATGGTCTTAAGCAGTCATAAAAGTGCAAGCCAGCCCTTCCATAAACTATCCTTTATCGCGGATTTAGGTCTGAAAAGAGACGATCCTTACGTCGATGTGATTGTTAAAAAGGTATATGAACATAGATCGGTTGAAGGACTTTTTCAGCTACCGATGAATATTCCTAGACATTTTGGAGGCTCTGGTAGCGATGAGTGGGCATGGGCTTTATGCGATGCCCCGATCATCATCTATTCCTTGGTTAAATTTGGACTGGATAAAGATGAACAAATTCGAAAAGCGGTGAAATATCTGGTTGGTCTAGTTCGTGGGAATGGATGGCCTTGCACTGTTTCAAGGGAATTGGGTAAGTTTAGGGGACCGGGTAGGAAGGATGACCCCTGCCCCTACGCCACTCTTGTAATGTTAAAGATGTTATCGCAGTTGGATGAATGGAAGGATGGAGAAGAAGCCCGTGTTGGAGCAGAATGCCTGTTGAATTTGTGGAAAAAGAGTAAAGAACAGCATCCTTACATGTTCTATATGGGAACAGATTTCAGGAAAACGAAAGCGCCGTTTATCTGGTATGACCTTTTACACGTTTTAGACGTATTGTCCCAATTCGAGTGGTTAAAAAACGATAAAAGGATAGAGGAAATGGTGGAAGTCGTGAAGTCAAAAGCTAACCGTGAAGGAAAATATACACCTGAATCGGAGTGGAAAGCATGGAAAGGCTGGGATTTTGGGCAGAAGAAGCAGCCTTCAAGATGGCTTACGTTCTTAGTTTTAAGAATACTTAAAAGAATTGGGTAAGAACGTGAATGATACCCAAGTAACTGAAAACTTAAACAGTGCCTCGGCTAGAGTATAGTAGTAACCTAGTTTCAGTTCAAATATCGGTTCAAAATATGGGTGTTACAACCTAATTCTAAACCTTTTCTTGAAAAATATCCAGAAACTGACGTTGAAATTGATTTTAAGTCGGAATTGGCGGATAACGACTGCCCTATCCCAGATGATTCGTTTTTTTATCTGTAAACCCTCTTCTCTATTCGTAAAGCTAGGAAGGTGATCCATCTTGAAGGTCTTTCTTTTTGTCCGAAGTCAAAATCCGACCACACTTTATGGGTTGATTCTGGTGTAAACCTTCCATTCTCATCTTGCCTTGAAAGAAGCCGTTCAACCATTTCTGATCCTCGAAGCCTTTGCTCAGCGTGTTCAAACCGAGAGAGAACATCTAAAAACTTCAAGATTTTATAGTCTGTAAAAGGGTATTTCAGTTTATCCCAATCAGTTCCAATCCGGCTATCATGACCCGCGTACCTCATCTTCACTCTACTTTCCCAGCAGTCGAAGAGAAAGTCAACCCCTTTCCTGGCGTATACACTATTCCTAAGCCTAGGATTTTGAGCCAACGCCCCGAGCACAAACATCGTAGCCATAGCGCAGCTCGGCTCTTCCTCTCTCAGTCCGCAAACCTGTCCAGTGTTCTTGCACCAAAACCCACCGTCAAGGCGCTGCCTTTTAACAAGCCAGTCATAAGCAATTTGCAGCCTCGAGTCTTCTATAAGACCCAGCCCTGCCAACGACTCTATTATAATAGCGCTGTGGCAATCAGAGGCGTGAGTCGGCGGATCCCATCCGAATCCGCCAAACGGAAGCTGAGTGCTAAGCACGTATTCGCAAGCTCGAGCAATTCTTTCGTCTTCCACGGTGAAGCCGAAATCTGCCAGCATCGGCAGTATCCAGAAAGTAGTATCCTTCCTCGGCCACCAAGTGTGAATGTCTTTCGGGGTCCCCCAATAACCCTCCTCATTCAACCCTCCAAAGATCTTCTTCATGAGCGTGTGCTGAGGAATCGTCGTTTTCACCTTCACGACAACGTTGTCTTCCTCATCCTTATCCAGGAGGTCTTTTAGCGTGCGATAAACTACCCAAGGCTCACCCGCGAGCAGCCATTCAATCAGTTCCACTTTCAGCAAGGTTCACCCTTTTCTCTATTTCTTTTCGATTTCGAATTTTTCCTTTTTGAAATGTTAAAAATTGTTTCTAATATGAGTTATAAGGGTTTACGTCCCGCCAATATCGCCTGAAAAATGTATTTCGCGGTAGGTCGGTTTTGGTAGAGTACTCTCTTCACGAGTCCTACTTGGATGAATTTCTTCCTAAGCACTGGACTTGCTCGCATGAGTTTAAGCAGAACTTCTATAATCTTGAAGAGTTTTTTCCAACCCCCAACCATCCTAATCTTTTCATGAAAATTCGGTTCAGAAAATCTCTCAGCTACATGGATGTCCTGGAAACCCGCTCGTGTCAACCATTCGACGTAGTCAGTTATTAAGGGAATGTGAAATTTATACCCTACTACGTCGGAATACATTCGCTCTGCCGCCAGGATTTTCGCATCCGCTCTGGCATCTACCTGTGGATCTTTCAAGAGCTCCGCCAGCGTAATCTGTCCACCGGGTTTTAACACCGAGAAAAACCCCTCAAATGCGCTCTGTTGCAGGAAAAACGCCATAAACTCAGTGATAACCACGTCGAAAGTGTTGGGTGGGAAGGATAACGCATGTGCATCTCCTATCTGAAAATGTAATTTCTCATAGGCTGGCGACTTTGATGCAAGGCCAATAGCAGTATGTATCGATTCTGGCAATATGTCGACCCCATACACCATCGCTCCAGTAATCTCAGCCAGGTGCACAGCAGTACTACCTGCCCCACACCCGACTATTAACACCGTACTGGAATCTGTAATTCGGGTTAATTTGACGATGAGTTCTATAGGTTTATTCCCCTGAGGGTTAAACGATAGCAGCCCCAATTTACTGATTAATTCATACCAAGAAAGACCTTCAAGGTTCTTTGATGTGGCTGCTAAAATTTTTTCGATCTCTAACATTCCCAGTACCTCAATCTCGAGGAAAACGATGACAATACATCGATTTTTCCCTTAATAATGGTTGCTACCTTCCATTCAATTATGCTAAGAAACTAGGAAAGCCTATCAAATACTGTAACATTGACGCGCTACCTAGATCCGATAGAGATCGAGGAGGATCAGGCGAGATTCGAAGAGAAAGTTCATTGGTAGAGATTAGGTTTTAGGCTGGTTTTAGTTCCGATCTGAGTGAACGACACCGAAGTGAGTACTGTAAAGAGAGGTAAAAAATATCAATGATCCTCGGGTTTGAGCGGGAAGTTTCGGTTTAAGGAGCCTTTGTCTGTCAAGGTTTTCTGGCATGTTGTTTACGGGTAAGGAGCTTCAGGGTGAGGCTGGGAAATAAAAGCTTAACAGTCCCCTTCACAAAACCAGCAATTTAGCAATTCAAATATATATTCAATAAGAACATAGCTACTCAGAAAGAGGAAGTGACTGAAAAGTTCTGGGGTTTTTTCTAGTAGCCCGGGATACGTGACTTATCTCGTTTAAATTTCTCACTTCCAATTAACTAACATGAGGGATTTGACTGGAGGAAAAGTCGTTTAGATTGTAGGGGTTTGGCAATTGCTTCACTTTTTAACGCTTGACAGGTACTTTAGGACACGCATGCGAACAAAAAAAAGAGTAGGGATGGCTCCAGAACTCGGAGCCTGAAGCTTACATCAAGACCTTTTATGTTAACGCTCGGTTACTCTACGAGCTTGATTGCTTCTTCCCTGGGCACTCCGACGAGGGTCTCCAGTGCGAGCATGTCGCCGAATCTGATAGTGGTCTTCATGTAGTTCTTCTCGTCCTTTCCCTCTGCTATGAAGACTATATCGTATCTGCCCAGTGTCCAGTACCAACCTAAGATCTTGCCCCCCATCTCCTTAAGGCCCTGCTCTACAAGCTTCGTTGCCTGAGCCACCATCTCTTTTGTAGGCTTCTTCCTCCACTTGCCAACGGTGATGAAGATCATTTTATCACCCTATATACGCTCATGTTGAACTACACTTAACACTTTCTAACACACTGAAAGCCCTCTCTTGGCTGAGTGACCATAAAATGAACTCCGAAGTTTGGTAGCCCGGGATACGTGACTTATCTCGTCTAAATTTCTCACTCGGATCAACGAAGATGCTAGAAGAATATTAAGTAATTGAACTTAAGGACCCTCGCCTTCGTTATCACTTAAGAACTTAAGGACATCTTCATCAAACTGTTTTCCTAATACTTTTTCATGACCAATGCCTTCATAGAGGATTAGCTTGGCATTTGGGATCGCTGCTGCTGTCTCGCGGAATAACTCCGCTGGAAAATAGAAGTCTTTGTCTCCAGCAATCACGAGGGTTGGAACATTAATCTTGGCAAGCCGATTCTTAGAATCATGTTCACACGCTGCTTTAGCCTCTACTAATAAGTCATTAGGACTGGTAGGTTTGCTCAATATAATGGGGGTAAAAAGCCATATGATAAACTTGTAAAAGGATTTCTTGATTCCCGCGGGTATAGTAGCTAGCATTGTAGTAGAAGCTTCCCTTGTCTTGCCTTGGCTCATTAGTTCAGCGTATTTCATATCCAACTGTAAACTCTCCTCCCTCCCTTTATAAGCAGCCATAGCGATGACAAGCCTGCGGATTAAGCTGGGATGGTCAGCAGCTAGATGTTGCGCGATAAATCCTCCAAATGACACACCTACGACATCGATAGGTCCACCGTTAAACTCGTCCCTAATCATGACTGCATAATCTTCAGACATGTCCCGTGTAGTATAACCTTCGGGAAGACCAAACTTACGTGTTACAATGTAAACCACATGGTTCTGAGATAAGCTCTTGAATGCACCTGTAAACATCCGAAGCATTAAACCTGAAGGTGGATCGTTTCCAGGTCCACCGTAAAAAACCAGAACAGCCTTCTCTCCTTCGCCAAAACGAACGTAAGGGATCCCATTACTAAAAACTCCCTTTTCAGTCATTAAATCAAGCTTCCCTCGAAAATATTAATATCTTCTTTTCAACACTTAACATTATTCTCTCTAGGCTTGCGTGTGTTTTTTTTATTTGTTTGTTTTTTTGGTGTTGAGAGAGAGTGAGTGAGAGAAGGAGAGAGACAGAGAATTAGTTAGCGTGAGTTAGAGAAGAAGAAAAAGATTGAATTTCCATACCAAAACCCAAAAAGAAGTGTCATGGAAGCATGAAGAACCTAGTGGATCAGGCATCCCACAGTAACGGAAAACAGACCCTTTCACCAGAATAACCCCAAAAAGCAACAAAAAGCGAAAATTGAGTAGTAGCCCGGGGGAGATTCGAACTCCCGTCGGCGGGGTTCCCTTCCCTTCACGGGATCCAGAGCCTTATAGGAAACTTTCTCGCCCAAAGTTTCCCGCTATGCTTGACCGCTACACCACCGGGCTACCGAGCACACAGACCTCTAAACACTTCTTAAACGTTTCTAAAGAGCTGGTCAGTTGACTATCTAAGCTGCTTCGAGTTTTCGAACCCGTTTCTTCCGTAGTTTAGATCTTACGGGTTAAATGTAGGCTGTATGCGATGCGGATAAACGAGAACTATTCCACGCATTCCTCCCTAGTAGGAAGGTTTAAATGGTTCATCTGATAAGCACTGTATTCGCTCGGATGGGAATCCTGTTTGCCGAAGTTTAAACTCACGGTCTCAGAGCCTGAAAGCGGGAAGTCGAAGAGCCTTGAGGTTGAGGGTGTGAAGGCTGTCCCCTTCATCGGGAAACGGATCGGTGAAACCGTTGAAGGCTCCGTCATCGAACTCTCAGGTTTAACCCTGGTGATCACGGGGGCCAGCGACAAGGACGGTTTCCCACTGCGTCCCAACGTCCGCGGCGGGGTGAAGAAGCAGACGTTGCTCAGCGGCGGTGTCGGCTATAACCCCAGGGTTAGGGGTTTGAAGAAGAGGAAGACTGTGAGGGGTAACACCATCACGGATGAGGTAGTGCAGATTAACTTGAAGGTTGCTAAAGCCCAGAAGTGAAATAGACCTAAAACGTTTCTTATAAGCGCCCACCCACGTTTCACGCATCACTTTCCATCACAGGGAAGCCGATATTATTTATAGGTGGGAGTTCACTCTTAACCTGAATACCTTAGATGAGGATGGAGCTAAAGCGGGGAGGTTGATGAGCGCACGGTTTCCGAAGCCGCCTGAAGCCAACATAGGCACCATAGGGCATGTGGACCATGGGAAGACGACGCTTGTTGAAAGCCTTACAGGGGTTTGGGCGAGTAAGCACAGCGAGGAGCTGCGCAGAGGCATCACCATTAAACTCGGCTACGCGGACGCCGCTTTCTACAGATGCCCCGTATGCCCGCCTCCTCGGAACCACTCAACGAAGCCCACCTGCCCAGTCTGCGGCTCACCCACGGTCTTCCTTAGAACCGTAAGCTTCGTCGATGCCCCGGGGCATGAGATCCTCATGGCTACCATGCTTTCAGGCGCCGCCGTCATGGACGGCGCCATCCTGGTCATAGC
>Ga0315308_1001204_pt1 | contig 14869 bp, 14 predicted proteins | sample TDP3_MG_FD_203078 | JGI IMG/M metagenome (GOLD analysis project Ga0315308, IMG submission 203078) | Freshwater sediment microbial communities from Lake Towuti, South Sulawesi, Indonesia - TDP3 | ecosystem: Environmental > Aquatic > Freshwater > Lake > Sediment | place: Indonesia: South Sulawesi... | reverse complement strand
AGACTTGTCAAAGGCATCCTGTCGATTAACAGTTGTATTGCGCTTCGGCCGCTCAAAGTCGATGGAACTCCTGTAGTCCCATTGCCTATTACCGAGGAGAGAGAAGAGAGAGTTGAGCATAAGGAAGAGGAATAGAACAGGCTACATTCTAGTCTGCTTCCAGAATCCTCTTTCCCGTTATCTCATGCAAGCGCTTGTAGACTTCGAGTTTTTGGGGTATGATCAAATATACCCCACATGCTTTTACACTCTTGGCGACCTCAATAAAATCCTTGACAAAGCTCAGCCCATCCTCTAACGGGTTCGATGAGGCCCTCATGGTCTCAACAAAGTCATCCGGTAGGAACATCTCGGGAATGAACTTGCGAGCAAAACTAACCGTCTTGGCTGAGGTGAACAACGAAGTTTTCAGAATAGTGTGGACACCGACTGATCTTGCCCTTCTAGTGATTGGCTCAATTATACCTGAAATATCATAAGTCTCAGGTGGACAGATGAAGTTGGTTCCAGCCCGCTTTGCCAACGCAATACTGTCCTCAGGCCTCTCAACCATGTAACCAGAGCTAAGCCCTATGTTGACTTCGTTACTTGGCTCGGTTCCCCTCGCTTTTGATTGTTTTTTGAGAGTCTTGTTTATGCTGTCAACTAGTTCCAGACACGTTCCATAGTCTTTCGGGTTCTGATAAGAAGATATTATCACGTTGGTCAAGTTGCTTTCAACACCTGCTAACACGTCTGAGAATATTGCTTTGGGGTTCCTGTGCTCAATATAGAATCCCATTACAGGTTCGATGTTCTCCCCTTTTAACCATAGAGAGGGCACTATGGGGTTCATCGTGGGGAGCCCAAAGGAGTAATCTGAAACAACAACCGCATCGACAAAAGGGGATAGCTTCCTAGCCTCCTCCATGAATGTGGTCCTACACGTTCCCTCCGACTCCGAAAATGTAACCTCCCCAAATGTCACAAAGGCCTCATCGTTCAGGCGCTTACCTAATTTCGTAGTATCACTTCTCCTTGCTCACTTCACATCTGTGGAAGAACGCTGATCAGCTGCGCTCCTTATAGTGAGTGGTTCCTTCTCGCCGGCTCTGGAGGAAACGTACCAGAGAAGGTCTCCATTATCGTCTTTTTTGAGTTTTGCTATTGAGTATGGTCCTAGTAATCCTCCGTTGGCAATATAGCATGCCTCTTCCTTTGCCAGAATTCCTCTGCATTCCGATAGCCAAGGGTCTTCGTCGTATATGTCAACCACAGGGCACAAAGTCATTTGGAGAGGAAGAACCAACTCGGTTGGAAATCTAGTTACGGTTTTGCATTCGGGAGAGGATTTGATGAGAAAATCGACTATGAAGGCTTCGCTTATCTCAACCTCGGCAAGGTTAACACTCTTGAGCTGTATTTGAAGATCATTTAGAGACGCTAGATTCAGAAAATGTGTATCGGCCTTCTCTTTGATGTTAGCAAAAATCTCATCAAGTGTGCAACCGACTGAATAAAATGCTAACGTGTTCTTGTACGAGACCTTTGCAACCCATCTCCTCAGATTGCCAGTCTTGGAGGCAAGGGGGATACAGATTTTCATTTAGTACCCCCATTCTCTAATGTTTAAAAAATGTGGGAGTATAGAGACTAGTGCCCAACCCTGTCTATTAACTGTTTGGTCACACTGGCACATTCGACTGCAATGACGCGAATGCCCTTACCCTCATGACTTCAGACTATCAGTCTTCAATGTATTACTATAAACAACTACCTAACAGCCTCAACGAGTTTCGGAGTGAGCCTTTCGTAACCAACAGCCATTATGTGGCATCCTACTGCTGGGGTTTTCCTGAGTTCCTTGATGAACTCTATGAAAAAGTCAAGATTCACTTCATCGCATTTTTGTTTCCTAAGGTTCTTGTCTGCGATCCCTTCAACCTTTTCAAGTTTCTTCAGCAATTCCGTCGGAACAGATACTCCTGGTACGTTTTTATTGAAGAAGTCAGCTATTCGATAGTTTTTCATCGGGAAAATGCCAACTAATACTGGGATGTTGAACCGTTTGGTTTCTTCTATGAAACGCTTCGCAGCTTCTATGTCAAAAACGGCTTGTGTCTGAATGAACTCTGCCCCAGCCTCTGCTTTCCTTCTGACCTTGAAGATCTCTGGTTCCAGCGGGTCAGCGTTTGGGTTGGCGGCTACGCCCACATGAAACTTGGGTGGTTTGTTGATTGGTTTGCCATACGGGTTCACTCCCTCATCGACCATTTTGCGTATCATATACGTAAGTTGGGCCGAGTCAAGGTCAAACACAGGTTTAGCGTCAGGCATATCCCCGACAGCTGAGTGGTCGCCTGTTAACGCCAGTATATTTTTTATCCCCAGCGCCCCGGCCCCAAGCAGGTCAGCAAACAAAGCTATAATGTTTCTATCCCTACAAACCAATTGGTAAACCATCTCGATTCCAGTTTCCTTCTGTAGGACATATGATGCGGCGAGACTACTCATATACGCACATGCCTGTGGGCCATCAGTGACATTGCATGCTACAACATGTCCTTTCAAATCCTTTGCCGCCTCAATTATTTCGCTAAGGTCGGTGGTTCTCTCCGGCTCTAGTTCGCCGGTAAATACAAATCGTCCAGATTTTATCTCACGCATCAGGTCGCTGTACGCTTCAACTTTCAGCATGAATCCCTCACCTTTACCCTTTACTAACAGCAATAGCCAACTTGAGCTCTTTAGGAGAGTGTTGGCGAGTGCGGAAAGGTCTAAACTTGGTGAATTGGTCAAGCTTCCCTCGTTGCTTTAATCGTTTCCATATCAAAACCCAGGCGCAGTCATTAGTATATCTTCCCACTTCGCATTTGCCTTTCACCTGTCCCCCACATGGACCATTAAGCAATCCTTTAGCGCATCTTGTGATAGGGCATATTCCGCCAAATTGGTCGAGGATGCAATCCCCACACGCATGGCATCTTTCAAACAGCTTTTCCTGGCTTCTATCCATCATGCCTATGAACTCTGTATTGTTTCCTGGAAATACGGGTTTATCTTCGAATGCATCAGCTATTGTTTGAACTCCGGCACCGCAACCAAGTGAGAGTATTGCATCAGTCTCACCAATTGCTTCTCGAAGTGAGTTGGCGACTACATCGTCATCGCATTGCCTTAGGACTGTAAGCGCTCTCACAGAGATTTTTCTATCCCCCTTGATTTCTTGCGCCAGTTCTAACCGTTGTTTCAATATTTCGGCTTGTTTTAAGCCACCAGTCTCGTAGATTCCGGCGCATCCATCGCATCCTACGATCAAAATTCTTTCATGCCCTTGTAACATTGATCGTATTTCCTCAAACGACTTCGGTTTGACGACTATCATTCTGCATCCTCCTTGAGCTTGCTCTTATCACAGATATTTCGTATCGCGTCGATTCGAGCTTTTATGAGCCCAGCCTTCTAAGGGGGCTTGGTCCCATTTTTCTTATTTCAGCCACCATCTCCGTTATAACGGTAGCAAACTTGCCTCCTTCAGAAGCGGATATCCATGCTAAACGGAGGCGCTCAGGTTCAAGACCGACCTCATTTAACCACGATCGTATTACGTTGTAGCGAGCTTCCGACCATCGATTCCCCAAAACATAATGGCAATCTCCAGGGTGGCAACCAGAGATTAGGACACCATCTGCACCCCTTCTGAAGGCTTCAAAGACAAATATCGGATCAACACGACCACTACACATCAGCCTTATGATCCGAACATTTGGTGGATACTGAATCCGACTTACTCCAGCTAAATCCGCCCCAGCGTAACTACACCAATTGCAGGTAAAGGCCAGAATTCTAGGCTCAAACTCTTTAGCTGAAGTGAGAAATGCCACTCGAACTTGAGCTAAGACCTGTTCATTTTCGAAATGTCGCATCCTTATCGCGGTTGCGGGGCAGCTAACAGCACAGGTTCCACAGCCTTTGCACATGACATCGTTAGTCTGCGAAATCCATCTTCCTTCGGTTGATTTTGTGAGTTTAATAGCGCCGTATGGACAGACCGTTTCACAAACGCCGCAGCCTATGCATTTCTCCTGGTCAACTGCTGAGATTATCGGCTCGGTTGTTACGCGTCTTTTTGACATAGGTATGGAAGCCCTTGAGGCCGCGCCGTAGGCTTGGGCAATGCTTTCACTCACGGTTGAGGGCCAATGGGCAGAGCCGCACAGGTATACGCCGTCCGTGGCGAAGTCCAGCGGTCTGAGCTTGACATGAGCCTCGAGGAAGAACCCGTATTCGTCAACAGGTATCTTCAACATCTTTGCCAACTCCACAGAATCGGGATGCGCGATCATCGGTGTCGATAGCACGACCAGATCGCAAGGCAGATGCAACTCTTCACCTAGGAACTCGTCTAGGACGTCCACCACTCCCTTATTAACGACGGGAGGCTTCTGAGGGGAATATTTCACAAAGACTATTCCTTTCTCCCTCGCCTTCCTGTAGAGATCCTCATATGATGTGCCATAGGTCTGCATATCCCTGTATAGTATGAAGGTGTTCGCCACGGGGCTTCGCTCTGAGATTATTATCGCGTTGTTTAAAGCGGTCATACAGCATACTCTTGAACAATAGTTTCTTTTCTCGTCCCTCGCTCCGACGCACTGAATCATCACAACATTCTTGGCGTCGAATTTACTCTCCTTCAGCATCTTGTCTAGTTCAAGTTGGGTTACAACATTTATTCCGTCATAGCCGTACATTCCAATGGGCTTGAACTCCTCAGCGCCCGTAGCGACCACTATCACTCCCGCCCTAAAGGGGATGTTTTTTCCTTCCTGTTTAATGGTTACGTTGTAATTTCCAAAGAACCCTTTGACCTCCGTCACCGTCGCGGAGGTAAGTGCCTCGATATTTCTGTTCTTTTTAACCTCATGTATCTTGGCTTCGATGAGTTCAGAAACATCTTCTTGGGTAGGGTATAGCTTATACAGATTCCTGAGAAGGCCTCCGAGCCCCTTCTCCCTCTCGACAAGCGTGACCTCGAACCCGCGATCAGCAAGACTGAGCGCACATGTCATCCCAGCTATTCCGCCGCCAATGACTAGGGCGGAAGGAACAACTTCGCCTTGAATTTCTTCCTGAGGCTCTAGGAGCCTGGCCCTTGCTACTCCCATTCTAATTAGATCCTTCGCCTTTTCCGTTGCCTTTTCCGTCTCCCGCATGTGTACCCACGAGCACTGATCCCTGATATTCACAAACTCGAAGAGATAGGGATTCAGGCCTGCTTCTTTACAGGTACTTCTGAAGAGGGGCTCATGGGTTCTTGGGGTGCAAGATGCAACTATCACCCTGTTAAGTCTCTGTTCAGCTATCGCCTTCTTGATACCCATAAGTCCTGCTTCTGAGCAGGTGTAGAGGCTCTCCTGAGAGAATACTACGTTAGGTAGCCCTTTAGCATACTCGACAAGGGCGGGAACGTCCAGAAAGCCTCCGATGTTCGTGCCGCAACGGCATACAAATACGCCGATTCTGGCGTCTTCCATCAGCAATATCCTCCTGTAATGATTTCAGCAGCCTTAGCCGCTGCGCCACTTGCTTGAGCAACAGAGTCAGGTATATCGGTGGGTTCCCGACAGCAACCACAGACGAATATTCCTTCTCGAGTAGAATCCAAGGGTGCGCTGGGGTTTGTCTTGAAGAAGCCATATTCGTCGAGCTCAATCCCAAGGATCGTTGCTAGCTCTTTCGTCCCGCGGCGAGGAACAAAGCCTGGTGCTAAGACGGCTAAGTCCACTTTCATCTTTCCTATAGTGGAGCCAAGGATCTCCTCATACATTATGATAGGATTTCCTTCGGGGTCTTCGGTTATCTTCGCTACCCTCCCTCTAATGTATCTTATTCCATACTCTTCCTCGCCGCGTGCCACATATCTCTGAAAACCCTTACCTGTAGCTCTCATGTCCATATAGAAGATGTATGCTTGCGCGTTTGGATCATGTTCTCTTGCCAAGATCGCTTCCTTAGTGGCGTGCATACAACAGACGGCGGAGCAATATGGATTGTTTTTAGCGTCTCTAGAGCCTACGCATTGGATAAACGCGGTTTTTTCTGCTGGATTTCCATCGGAGGGTCTTAACAAGCGTCCTCCGGTTGGCCCTGAGGCGGAAATAAGCCTCTCGTACTCGAGAGCTGTAATTACGTTTCGGTATCTTTTGTAACCGTACTCGGAGAGACCGGTTGGATTGAAGGGATCGAAGCCCGTGGCGATGATGATCGCCCCCACGTTCAGATCCATCTCCATATCTTTCTGCTCAAAGTCTATAGCTCCCCTTGCGCAAACCTTCTCGCAGACCCTGCAGACGCCTCTGGTTAGGTAGAGGCAGTGATCTCTATCAATGGTCATCACCATCGGGAGGGCTTGTAGGAAGTAAAGGTAAATAGCGCGCCTCCTTCTCAGCTCCATGTCAAACTCGTCAGGAACCTTGATAGGACACTTTGCAGCGCAGTCACCACATCCGATACATTCCTTCTCTTTGACAAACCTCGCCTTTTTCAGCACTTTTACTGAGAAATTGCCCGCCGATCCAGTGATTTGTTTTACCTCTGAGAAAGTATGCAACGTGATGTTTGGGTGTCTGAAGCACTCAGCCATCTTCGGCGCGAGGATGCAGATCGAGCAGTCGTTGGTTGGAAAGGTCTTATCGAGTTGCGCCATCCTGCCCCCGATGCTCGGCTTGCTCTCAATGAGGTGAACCTTTATCCCCATGTCGCCGAGGTCGAGAGCGGCCTGAATCCCCGCGACACCCCCGCCGATAATCAGCACCTGCCCAGTACCCTTCACTCCCAAGATTTCCAACTCCTGATGGTTCACTAAGCCTCTTATCGCGCGTCTAGTAGGTTCCTATGGGTAGTTCCCATTCAAACTTGGCCCTAAGCCCTCGTATGAGACGGCTGTTTGAGGACATACTAGACAGCATATCAAGGAGCAGCAGCCTCCGAACTTCCCACATGAGGTTATCGGTGACTTCTCTTCGCAGGTCCTTGAAGGTCTTGATTTCCTCTTCCATTTTATTCCCATCCGATTAAGATAAGATTCAGTCATACCTTGCTCAGAAGACCAGAAACATCAACCCTATTCATTCCAAATCCCAAATCTTCCTGATTGATGCCAAGCGCAAGCCCCAGAATCTGCGGATAGAACAGGACTGGGATCTCATAATTCTTGCTGAACTTCCTCTCAATTAATTTCTGACTTCTATCATAGATGATATCGCACAGTGGGCAGACGAGGTTTATCGCGTCTGCAGCCACAGCCTTTATGTGATCCAGCTTTTTACCTGCAATTCTAAAGGCGACATTTTCGTCTACGCCAAGTATATTTCCGCCACAGCACTCCATTTTATCCTCATAGCTGACACTCTTGGCACCCGTAACTGCTAACAACTCATCCAAGGAGCTGGGGAACTCTGAGTCCTCTTCCTTGCCATAGGCGTGTGAGGGCTTCAGATAGTGGCAGCCATAGTGGGAGGCAATCGTCAAGTGTTTCAGACTCTTCTTCACTTTGCCCTTTATCTTTTCTAAACCCACATCCTTGTAGAGCACCTTGGCAAAGTGTTTAATATCTACGCCGCCGTTATACTCTCTGCCGATCTTGCTCAGCTTCCTGTTCACTTCTTCTCTCAGACTGTCGTTTTCCTTCAGCTCTTTGTTAGCCTCGGTGAGAGCACTTGCGCAACCGGAGCAGATTGTGCATATGTTTAAGCCAAGTTTCTCCGCTATGCTGAGGTTTCGGGCGGCTAGGAGCAGAGATGTCTTGACATCTACCGACCTTATCGGGAACCCGCAGCATGCGAAGTCGAGTACGTCTATCAGTTCTACGTCAAATTCCTTGGCAATCCTTCTCGTCGCGATCTCGCTCTGTTTCGCCATCACGGGTGCGACGCACCCGATGAAGAATGCGTACTTCAACCTAGACGCTCCCTCCTCTGCTCAGTAGCTTGTCTAACTTCATCATCCTGTAGATCTCCTGAACCTCAAGGTTTTGGGAAGGAAGTTTAGGCAACCCAAGCTCGGTACGTCTTCGATTCTCAGCATCGCTGATGGCGTGTAGAATGCCTAGCTTTCCGATAGTCTCAGCCTGCTTAGCGAATGCCTCTTGAACATATCCCTCCTTCACGGCCATGTTCTTCAGGACCTCCATGACTTCTTTTATTCTAACGTCTTGGGGGCACCGCTCATCGCAGGTGTGGCACTGCGAGCAGAGCCATATGAAGTTGCTGGAGAGCACCCGCTCTCGCATGCCTAAAACAACCATCCTGATTATCTTTCTGGGATTGTACTTCTCGTCGATCTCTCTGACGGGGCACCCTGCGGTACACGTTCCGCACTGGAAGCACCTTTTGATGTTTGCTCCGCCAGGAAACGTTGAAACCTCGTCCTTAAACTTAGGATCAAGCTCCGCCTGTGCCAAAATATCGCCGCCTCATTTACCCACTCATATGATTTGCCTCCTGATATTCAGCTATACCCATTTATATGATTTGCCTTTTGATATTCAAAATTCTAAAGCAAACGCTTAAGAACACTCGGTGACTCTTGTAAGAGACCTTTAGAAAATCCGTGAGAGGAAGGTTTAGTATAGAAGAAAAAGGCAGGAAAAGGATCTACTGGAAACATTGGAAGGTCTCACTACGGGTTTAAAGACTGCCTGCAAGTCGGTTTCAGATGCTCAGATAGAGAAATTTCAAAAATCCCAAAAGGTACTCTTCTCTTGAGAGGGTCTTAGAACATAATCCTAGTGTATCGCTTCTTTCTCTTCCTTGATTCATATGGTTGAAAGTCTGCCACGAACGGGTATATTGGCAAAAGTTTGGAGATGTGAACTACGGAAGAGACTATCACCCTTGGTATTAACGGTGCTAAAGATCCACTAGATATAACCCCCATCCATAGGGTCTGTTAGCATCAGCCCCACCGTACCGGTACTCTTAGATAGGCTTCCCCTTGACGAGATCTTTGTTAATAGGTTGCTTCTCATCAGTTCATAGACTACATGTACTACAAACGCTGCGAAGCACGTTTAGATTATATAGAGAAACAAGAATATCCCCTAAGGCTCCCCTTGAAAGGATGCAAAACGGCAGAAAGCCATAAAGAAACTTTATGAATTCATACTTCACAATTTCGTGACAAGGTTCAAGAGGAACTGGTGATGAAGCTCGTCGAGAGGAAATCGAGAAGTTCCCAGAGGAGAAGCCGACGAGCGAGAATTATCGAAAGCTCTGTGCCAAGCTACTGAGCCAGTTCAGGCGCTGGTTGGGCTCTGGAAGATACCAAGACGATTTACTCTCTTCACATGGAGGATTGACAGTAGTGATCTCCCTTGTTCAGAGTCATTTAAATAGTGCACGCTTCGTTCAGCTGCCATAGGATACGGGCATGTCCTTGATTCTCAAGTAAGGGGAAAATGTTACTGTCGATCCCATGTAAGTCGACTGTTGCATATCTTTGCCAATCCCACTTACCCTTGTTAGGGCTTTGCTGAGTTCGTCCGAAACTCTTACGTTTTCAGTATAGCCTTCTATTTCGCCATTCTCGATGACCAACACAGGCAGACTACTAGTCACGTTGAAGTATCCGCGCTCGGGAACTAGGGGAAAGGCGTAGTCGATCGAATTTACTAGAATTGCTTCCTTAGTTTCCTCAATGAGTTCCTCGGAACCATAGTCGCCACGCTCTATCACGAGGTTAGTTGGGAGAGGCTCGGGAGCCATCAAGTATGTTCTTCCAAGTGTATCAGATGCTCTTCTAGCGTTTCCAGTCGAGCATTCTCCGCTCCAACATGCTGTCAATGTGTCATATAGGAATCCTTTGAGTAAACCATTCTCAATTATCATGGTTGACTTGGTAGGATTTCCTTCATCGTCTACTATAGCGCTTCCGATTCCGCCTTTGATCCTTCCGTGATCTGCGAGTGAAAATGACTCTGCTGCGACCTTCGTGTTCAACATGTTTGTGAAGCATGATGCTCCTGCTTGAACAGACTTACCCACAACCATGGGAGCTACTAGGTATGCTGTGAATGCGCTGAGGGGACAGGATCACGTCGGACTTACTTTTCGAGATACGTCTTTTCGGTAAGTGGAGGACCTGTGTCGCTGAACGGGCTACCTCCTCAACTGCGCTCTCGGGATTGAAGTCAGCCAGTCTGCGTGAGCAGAACTGTTTCATGGCCGTGTGGCACTCAGCAGCCTCCTTGGCTTCTACGATAATGCGTGAATAGAGGATCGTACTTGGCTCGGCCAAGTGCTCCAAACCATTTGAATTGAAAATCGAGAATTCCTCGAAAAGTGCCATCAAGACACTTGTTAAAGCACAGGAACTCGAACTATGCCCATTTACGTGTCTTAACATCTCCAAGGAAAGTTCGGCAATTTCATCTGGAGACTTTGACGCGAGCTCCTCATCATATGAGTTCAGAACAATTGATTCTTGGGAAGTGGGTAGTTGTGTTGGCAACCCACTCCAATTGGGGATTCTCGTAGACGACTTCGCCATCCTGAGCGCCGAGATAAATGCGTTTTCAATTGAATCATGTTGCAGCGTATTAGTTGCCGAGAGCCCTATGGAACCATTTCTTGCCACTCTTATCGCCGCTCCTTCTTCAACTATGTTCTGGGCTTCGACGATCTCATTGCTAGTTATGCGGATCGACTTCAAGTCTCTCTTCAATAGAAATACTTCGGCTTCAACGCCTTCACGGTTTGCCAGTGAAATCACTGATCTACATACTTCCAAGGCTTCACTCAGCTCCACCTACGTAGGCTTTCCCTCGGATTGTTGGTCCACCATTTCCAACAGGCAACATTTGAATTGGACTACCTTTCCCGCAATCAGGGGTTATTGCAATTTGAAGGTCTTCTCCTATGGCGTCTAGCGAAATTAGGAAGTCGGGTGTGACTCCCGACAAAATGATGTCTCGAAGCATTTCCTTGACTTCGCCTTTAGCCACGATGTATGCTTCTTTTGCACTTATTCTCCACTCATATGCTCTGCTATCGACTAATGGGGTCATGCCACCCACTACGTAGATGCCTTCTCTTGTGTCTTCAATGATCTCATCGAGCGCCCAGTCTCCAGGTTTAATGTACGTGTTGCTCATTCTTGGCATTGGGGTGAAATGATAGGATGGTGACCGCGCACCGCCATTGGGCTCAACTCGAAATGCGGCTGCCGTCTCACGGTTGTGTATACAGCCCTTGATCACCCCGTTGGTGATCAGAGGTTTCTTCCTTGCTTCTACTCCCTCATCGTCGTACCTGTGCCACGCTGGAGTCTCAACGCTCGGATCGTCTAGCAAGCTGAAGAATTCGGATGCGACCTTGTTTCCAAAGACCTTGTACGTCCAAGGTGCATTCTGTGGGTCGCCTCTACCCCCGAGTAGCCTGTCAGCCTCCAATGGGTGCCCTAACGTCTCATGAACCCAGAGGGCTGCAAAATGGGGGTCCATAACGACTGTTTGGAAAGTGGCTGTTTTCTGGAGAGTCCTTGACCTAGTAAGTTGACATGCCTTCCTGGCAATCCTCTCTGCGAGAACAGGAAGGTCATCATCCAAGAACTTCTCATAGTATCCCAAACCTCCGAAATCATGTGGATAGTATTCGGACACGCCTGAACTCGAAGCTACAACATATATTGTGCCGAGGAAGCCGCTATACGCTTGTGTGATAAGTGACCCGTCGCTGTTGGCAAAGGTTTGAATGAATCTTCCAACTGTAAATGACAGGGAGGATGTTTGTATTTCACCCCGCAGTGATCTGACTCGACGGTCACACTCTCTTGCGGGTTCCAGAATGCTTGCAAGTGTAAAGTCTTCCATTGGAATGAAATCGCTATTCGGGCCTTTTACTCTTGTGTGGGTGACCTTTGTTGCAGCCATTTCTACCGGTGAAATTATTCTCTCCGAACTCTTTCTAGCGAGTTTTATTGCCCTATCTACTCTTTCCTTGACATTTAGCTTTGACAAGCCGTTGTCCGTTGAGCAGAACCCCCAAGCTCCATCTACTATAACTCGCACGCCCATCCCAGTCAGAGAGGCAGAACCCCCTTCCTCCACCTCTCCTCCGCTGACCACGAATCCAGCGCCCTCTTCATGCTGGATGCGCGCATCTACGTATTTGGCCTCTCTACTCAGCGCATAGTCCACGGCCTCGTGCGCGATACACTCAAGCGAATCAAGGTCCATGTGTCCTCCCTCCTCATTCACGAAGTCTTTGCAGTAGAGTTTCTGTAAGGCTAGTTTTCCTCCGCTGGTCCTAGTGTTCAGACTCAAGGAGGGATTGAGTCACTAGGAAGTCAGAACTTCACGACCGTCCTTCGTTACTAAGACCGTCTCTTCAGACTGAGCAACCACGCTCTCCTTCTTATCAGAAAGGACATGGTACTTGAAGAGCAGACCGGATGTTGTGAGTTCCTTTAGGGCAAGTTTCAGTGAAAGCGCTGAGGCTTGCTTAGCAATCCATCTTACTGCGAATGGAAGAGTTTTGTACTTGTTCTGCACTATTGATAGTATCTGTCTTGAGCCTCTAAACCGTATGGGAGACCTCACCGGTATTAGTCTATAAATATAGCAGTATGGAGTATCATGAACGCTTCCAGAACCAGTTGAAGCAAAGGTCTCAACAGCATACACCTCGCCCTCCTCGAGTTTCTGGCTTCCAACGGAGCCAATGCACGGGATCGTCTTCGGACCGTGTAGCTCATACTGATCGAGAAGATGCCCTGAGAGTTCTCTTATAGGTCTATAGCCCATCTCTCTTATCGCGACTTCGACTAATGCTCCTATTCTTCTCGTGTCCGCCCCAGCCCTAATGTTCTCTATCGCCACTTTGAGCCCGCGTTCAGCTGCTTCAACGAGTTTTTGGTAAGTTGGATCAAAACTTACTGTGAAAGCGGTATCCGCTATGTAGCCATCTACGTGAACACCGAAGTCCACCTTGACAACATCCTTTTCCTGAATAGTGGTTTTATCATCCGGCGGAGGGGAGTAGTGGGCTGCAATATTGTTTATTGATACATTGCACGGAAAGGCGCAGGTACCGCCCTTCACTACTATTAGGGATTCAGTCTTATCACATAGTTCGATTAACGGAATTCCAACCTTCACTAATGGTTTGATCGATTCACGGACCTCTCTAGCTATGGTTGCGGCTTTCCTGTACTTTCCGAGTATTTCCTCCTTCTCCTTCTGCTTATCAGGGGAGCCCTTATCACTCTTCGCTTTGCCAGTTTCCAAAGACCTAGAATTGGTACTGCTCAAAGGTTTGCTGAACCTCCATCAATGATCATACGGCTGACGTCATCACTAAGTCATTTCTCCTTACTGAAGTTGAATCGATAATCACATTTATAAATTAGATTTGAGATCAATTAGTTGATAACAAGCTCCAAACAGCCGTAATATTAAAGGTTTATCTCTTTCAGCCCCACAAGCGATAGGCAGCGAGGTAGTACAACGCACGCGTGAGAGAGACCGCCTGAGACTTAAGGGGCATGAATCCTTCGAACAATTACACCTGTTTTGATTCCAAGGAAGATTACCGTTTGAGGTTGATGAGCATTTGCCGGCCGAGTCCATTGACACAATTCAGAAGCTGTTGAAATCGATGGAAGCCAGCACGCCTGGCATCGAAGCCAGCGCTTTAGTTAGTATTCAGGGGCTTCCCATAGTTACGGCTATGCCACAAGGAGTCGATGACGGCATCATAGCAGCGATGTCGGCAGCGATACTAGGAGTAAGTGAAAGGGCTGCGAGGGAACTGACTCGAGGAAGGCTCGAACAGATCCTCATACAAGGTGACACGGGTTACGTAATCTTGAGACGCGCGGGAGAAGAAGCGATCCTTGCGGTAATGGCAAAAAGTGACTCCAACCTAGGAATGATTTTCCTAGTCACTAAAGGAGTTGCCCAGAGGATTGCTCCTCTTCTTGCAGAAAGAAGGGTTGGCTAGTTTATCGGTGTCTCATTCTTCTGAATCATCATGAAAATGATATGTAAAGATCCCAGAAGCAAGCTTTTACTTAGGAATGCACCTGCGGAGGATTGAGCCGACGATATTTCTGATCTTGTTCTGGGTTTCGCCAACAGACCCGCTTGTGTCAACAATTGGATAGTCCCCAGCTTTCGCTCTGTCGAGGAAGACTCTGCGCACATTTCTAAGGAAAACAACTTCCTCAAACTTGTCCAGTAACTGGGTCTTTCGCGCTAGACTCTTTTCTGGACTTATGTCTAAGATTATGTTCAGGGATGGCCTCATAGCATATCTATTGATCGAGAGCAGCCAGTCAAGAGGCAAGCCTTGCGCAGATTGGTAAGCTATTGAGGATTCGAGATATCTGTCTGATACGACTACCACGCCTTTTTCTAATGCTGGCTTCAGAACTTTCTCAGTGTGCTCAATCCTGTCAGCAGCAAACAGAAGAGCGTCCGTTGCACTCGGGGTTGAACCTTTCGGTGCTCTCAGATACCTCCTTATTAGTTGGCCGACAGGCTTGCTTGTAGGCTCCTTGGTCAACAGCACCTTCACCCGAAATGCTCCACGTATCCAATTTGCAAGAAGCTTAGAGTGTGTTGTGTTCCCTGATCCATCTATACCATCTATTGCAATGAAAATACCAGTTCGAGCCATTTATCATCAAACACCCTGCTGATTGTAAATGGAAACACTGGAGGATATTCAACTATTATGGAAAGAGAGAGAAAGCACTACCGCATAATTCGGCTATATACGTTGGGCATGTAGAATATTTAAGTGTGAAGTGGGGAATGCACAAATTGACCACTTTGACGGTATACTGGATACTTCTCTTACTCTTATTGGGGTGTTGATCGATCCTG
>Ga0315308_1001203_pt1 | contig 14879 bp, 16 predicted proteins | sample TDP3_MG_FD_203078 | JGI IMG/M metagenome (GOLD analysis project Ga0315308, IMG submission 203078) | Freshwater sediment microbial communities from Lake Towuti, South Sulawesi, Indonesia - TDP3 | ecosystem: Environmental > Aquatic > Freshwater > Lake > Sediment | place: Indonesia: South Sulawesi... | reverse complement strand
AAGACCTTCGTTAACGTCTATGACATTTCAGACAAGACAAACCCTGAATTCCTAACAGACTTCACAATCAGCGGCAGCTACTTCAACTCAAGAATGATAGGCGACTATGTCTATTTCGTGGCAAGTCAACCGGCCTACGTCATTTACGACACAGTGATAGTTCCCAAAATCTACTCAAACGAAGTAATCAGAGAGATAAGCCCCTCAGAAATCTACTACTCTAACGCCTCAGACGAATACTTCCAATTCACAACAATCGTTGCCCTCAACATGCAAAACACGGCAGAAGAACCAGCCTCTAAAACGATAATGCTGGGCGGAACCAGCAGCATGTACGTTTCGTTAAACAATATTTATGTAACATTTCCAGAAGGATACGGCGGCCAAACCTCAATCTACCGAATACATATAGAAGAGAGCACAATCAACCCTGAAGCCCAAGGAAAAGTGGAGGGACGCGAACTCAACCAATTCTCAATGGACGAATACAACAACCACTTCAGAATAGCAACAACAACGATGGTGAATGGAACTATCCAAAACAACGTTTACGTCCTAAACATGAATCTAAGCGTAGTTGGTAAACTCGAAAACCTTGCTTCCGGAGAAAACCTCCATTCCGCTAGATTCATGGGCAACAAATGCTATCTCGTGACCTTCAAAAAAATCGACCCCTTGTTCGTAATAGATTTGAGCGAACCCACCAGCCCATCCGTTCTTGGTCAATTGAAGATACCAGGATACTCAGATTATCTGCACCCGTACGATGACACTCATCTGATCGGCGTGGGCAAGGAAACGGTGGAAGGTCTAGGAGGAAACTTTGCCTGGTATCAAGGAATCAAAATATCCCTCTTCGATGTCAGCAACGTTACCAATCCAACACAAATAGCGAACTACACAATTGGCGACAGAGGATCAGACTCGCCCATTTTGAGCGACCACAAAGCATTCCTCTTTGATGAGTTGAAGAACCTTCTTGTAATACCAGTCTTGGTAGCGAAGATAGATGAAAGCAAATATCCCAACGAAGTTCCTCCATTCGCCTACGGAGAACCTGTTTGGCAAGGTGCTTACGTTTTCAACATAACATTACAGGGCTTCGTGTTCAAGGGAAGCGTCACCCATCTTGACAGTGGGTCACCTATAGAGGACAGCTCACACTGGGTAAAACGATCACTCTACATTGAAAATGTGCTCTACACCGTGTCAGACAAAGAAATAAAAATGAATAGTCTAGACGATCTGAGGCTAATAAACCAGATTGAGTTTCCCTAAATCCTCATCTTCTCTTTTTTTATTGATTCCATCCGCACTATGATAATTGTTTCTTCTAGTTTCATCTGTCGCAGCAAACCCTTCAAAGTTGCCAGCATCATAGCCCATTAATTGGTTTCTCTAGTCACCATGTTGGGCATGGCTTTGGCTTCAATGCCCAAACGCTTCGTGATCTCCCTTGCCAAAACCCTGGCGTCACCAACCCTGTAGTTGTCTGTAATCACTAGCTTCGGCTTGCTCTCCCTGACGTATCTGAGCAGTCCATTAAAGTCGGAGTGGTCGCTTAAGGCGATAACGTGCTCGTTATCGGCTATCTGTCGCCTAGGGCTGCTGAACTCCCAGCCGCTAACACTGATGCGAAAGGCTTCTCTGCCCACGTATCTGCGCGAGTTCATGTGATAGAAAGCAACGTAGGGCTCAGCCTTCTCAATCAGGCTCTTTGCTTCATCCTCGGTCGACAATAGGCACCTGCCCAAGCGCATACCGTGGCGCTCACAAACCTTTGAAACCTGAAACACTTTCTCCGGGACTATGAAAGGAGCCTTCACCTTGTTGCCGTGGAGAATCTGCATCACTTCCTGTAGTTTGCCGTGGTAACCAAAAACGTAAACGGGCCGCTGTTTTAAACCTGACTCAACTAGGGAGACGAGAGCGTTCTCAACAACCCTTCCGAAGGGGCGAACCTGAAACGGATTCCCATAAGTCGCTTCTATCACGAGCACGTCAGCATCGATAATGGGTGTCTGAGAGAGCCTAAAATCCCCGGTGTACACGCATCTCGTTCCCTCCTCGTCTTCAACTAAGACTTGAGCCGCACCCAAAATGTGGTCGGCACGATACAGAGTCAAACGTTCATTCTCCATCGTCAACGTTTCTCCATAAGCCAGCGTCTTCACATTGCCCATCATCAGCGACAAAGGACCACGCATGACCTCCAACAAGTCTCGGGTAGCAGACGTCATAATTACTGCCTCACAATTTCGCAGGCTCTGCTGCAACCCTGTTAAATGATCGTAATGGACGTGAGTAACCACTCTCAGAGGTCGGGTCTCATCAAAAGAGTCGCAGGCAACACGTCTGCCTAATAAAATGGCTCCTTTCACACTTACTGATGCCTTCAGAGACATGTCGAAGCACTTGGCCCGTCCCATTGTTATCACTTTCAAAAGATAAGACTTGGCATGGCATTGTATAGAATAGAGAACTGGAAAAGTCTTTGATAATTTTTAAATACCTCTGCGAAGGAATGGTTTATTAGACGGCGCATTGGCGGTTCATGTATGTTAAGGTATAAATACTCCTTAACAAACGAAGGAGAGAGGAGATGCGCTAAAAACGAGTTTTACCTACAACAGACTCCGAAGTACAAAGGATACACCGAAAAAATATTCAAAACACTGTACAGTCAAGAGCCATTAACCATACGCGAAATCAGTCAATACACGGGCATTGACAGACGCGCTGTTAACGGAATCATAACCTTCAACGTCGTGGCGGGATACATCCGACGCGTAGCCCTATGACTGCACCAGAGCCCAAAGTAACGGTGCTTCCACGTTTCAAGTAGAGCACAACTTGACAATTTGGTGTTATAGTTTCTCTAAAAAGGCTAGATTACATTCTTCAAATGCCCATTCAGAGAAACCTTATAGTGAACAAAAGAGACATTAAGGGTTGAAAAGGGTGAAAAAATAAAAATGGTAGAGGAGAGCGATGTCGTCGGATTTCTGAAAGACCATCAGGGACAAGCCTCCCTAGACGAGATATCTGAAGGCTTAGGCGTGCAAAAATACGGACCCAAATCAGCCTACGCACTGCTTCAGTCGCTGCGCTCAAAGGGGATTGTGGACAGAAGAGGCGAGCTATGGGTGCTTCAAACACCAGAGACAACGATATCCAGAAAGGAGGAGGCTGAGGCTGCTTCCTACCCAGAGGAGGAGAAGAGGGCAGAGGCCGCACCTGATGTTGAAAAAATCATGAAGGCTATGGCGAAGACGTTGGCAGAGGCTATGAGAGGCGCCAGAACGCCCGCGGATGAGTGGGAACTCGCCGTCAAGCCTATGAAAACAGAGATTGAGCGTAAAGAGGAAAAATTGAGCACACTGGTTCTTCGTCCAGACGTAGCGGCTGAGGCAAAGAAGCCGCTTGTGGGATTTCCAACAGGCACGTTCATTGATTATCTTTTTTTGACGCCAGAAGGTAAACCCCTCAACGGCGTGCCCGTCTGTGGGCAGTTTGCCATAACGGGCTTGCCCGGCGCTGGCAAGTCTATTCTCGTGGAGGAAATAGGGGTCAAGGTTGCGGCTACAGGTCGGAGGGTGCTTTTCGCCACAGCTGAGGACACCTGGAAGAGTGTTACGCCTCGCTTTGACCTACAGTCACGCATGAAGCAAAAAGCAGAGATTTTAGGATTGGATTGGAAGAAGGTTATGGAAAACCTGTTTGTTTTGGACACGGTTGTATTTCCCGAACTGCGCGACTGGAACACCTTCGCTGAGACCTATCGCTACGTGGTGGAAAGGGAGAAAATCGAGTTGGCTATTATAGATTCTGTGACCGTTCTTGAGGCTTACAGAGGCGCTTTAAAATACCGGGTTATGGAACTAGCCAGATACAATCAGTTGCACGGAGTCACGGGCTTGTACATCAATCAGCGCAGCGCTGAGATGTGGGACACCTATGAGATGGCAGGAGGCATAGGCTTGGCGCACAACCTCGACGGAACAATTGTAGTGGATTATGGACGAGTTTACTGGCAGGACCAGCAGGTTGATTTGGAAGCTAAACGCGGCGAGTTTGTCCGAATCGCCAGAGTGCTCGACTGTCGCATGTGCAACTTTGAACGGAGACGCATACGTATCGACATATCCTCGGATGGGTTCATCAAAGCCTTGGAGCCCATTCCTAAGCCGCCAGAGTAACGCTTTAACCGGGAAACTCATCATGACCGTGGTGAAGCCGCCCTCCTTCGACGAACTTGTCCGCATTTATGGCAGTCGCCAAGCGGCTGTGCAACACCTACTTGATTCGGGATTCAAACCAGAAGACATCGACTGGAAAATGGGTGTACCTTACTACCTAATACGGTTGTTTATGGCTGAAGTAAAGCTGACTAACCCCACATTGTTCTCCAGCGTAGTCAGCACATACGAACGATTGGCCCTGTTGCGAAGCAAGAAGGGAAAAGAAACCGAACTAACAAAGTTCTTCAAAAGAGACGACCTCAACCTAGAAGTCAAGACTCGCTTGGCACTTGGAACTCTAACAGAAGAAAGCTTGAAAGTCGGTCCAGGAATTATTGAGCGAGCCATAAGCTTGGCAACTGGAACATCCATAAACGAGGTGCGCCGACTCCTAATCGACTACGGAGAACACGGAGAAGTAGCCTACCTGCTCACAAAGCCTAAGAATAGCGCGGAATTAACAGTGGGGGAAGTGTATGAGTCCATTCGTCTCTTACCAAGAGTCACAAAATTGAACGAACGCGACCTCCTCGTGTCAAGCCTGCTGAAAGTGGGCACACCCGAGGAAGCGAAATACATTGTGCGGTTGATTCTAGGCGATTTAAAACTGGGATATTACCAGAGCACTGTAATTAGGGCAGCCGCCAAAGCCTACAACGTTCCGACAGAACTAATTGAAAGCGCCACGGCAATACTTGGAATAACTGAAGGCTTGATGCTGGCGCCTGAGGGTGAGTTGAAACTATCTGAAGTGAAACTGCGCCCGGGACAGTTTCTCAAGCCTCAGCTTGCCCATCTATACGAGCCTGATAAGGTTTCGTATCCTGTTCGTGCTGAGTACAAGTATGATGGCAGTCGCCTTCAGATTCACAAGTGGGGCACTCAGATTCGATTGTTTTCCAGACGTGCGATTGAGAAAACGCAAACGTTGCCTGAAATTGTTGAAATCGCTCAAAAATTTAATGCACAAAGCTGTATCGTGGACAGTGAAGTTGTGGCTGTCGACGAAAAGGGAATTCTTCAGCCGTTTCAATTGTTGCTTGAGCGAACCGTGCCTAGACAATTACCGCCGGAAGACTTGGAACGCAGAAAAGAAAAGTTCGGGGTGACCATTCGTGCCTTTGACATTTTGTTCTTAAACGGTAGAGAACTCACCGATTTGCCTCTTCTTGAGAGGAGAAAGTATCTGTTAGATGTGGTTCCATCGGAATACTTGGCTGAGGGCTTAGATTGCAGAAACGAAGTTGAGCTGATGAAGTTTTATGAAAAAGCCTTGCACAAAGGAGTGGAGGGGATAATTGTCAAGAGCTTGACTTCAACGTACTCAGTCGGCGAACGAACCTACACGTGGCTGAAGCTGAAACCCGAGCGGGACACAATCGACTGCACCATCGTGAAGGCGTTGTTTGGCAAGGGCAGGCGAGCAGGCTTATACTCTTCCTTCATGCTTGCGGTTCGCGACCCGACGGAGAAAAGATTGTACACTATCGGAAAGGTTTCTAACTTGTCGGAGGAGGTTATGGAAGAGCTTCGAGACATAATAGAACAAAACAGAATCAACGCTGACGACGAAGGAGTCTTTGTCAAGCCCACAGTGGTTGTTGAGGCAACCTATCAAGAGATTCAGGAAACTGAAGATTACACGAGTGGCTTTGCGCTGAGAGTGCCCAAAGTTGTTCGGTTTCGCCCTGACAAGAAGGTTGAAGAAATCGACGACTTAAACAAACTGAAGAAACTGTATGAGCTTCAGTACGAAAGGTATCCGGTGCAGACCATATAGTTGAGCTAGGTTTCTCGCCATCTAGCCTTCATCGAGGTCAGTATCACAAACACTATGGTTGTTACAACGAGGATGAGCCATCTAACCATAATGGTCTCTGCTGACAACGGTAGTAACCCCATGTATGCCCTAATCAAACCCGCCACGTTTGACGTTGGAATCAACATTGAAATCCAGCTTAGATTGCCCAGCATGGTTTCGGAATAGAAAACAGGTGGAATAAAAACTAAAACAAAGCCTAAAATTGTTGAAAGGTTGCTCAACACCACCATGCTGACCTTGAAAAGATACGTCGAAATCATAAAACCTATGGTACTCATCGCCGCCCAACCAAAAAGGAGAGCTAAGACAGTCCAAGCAGTTGTTGCTGGGGTCAGGACTCCCCAAGAGGCCACTAACGCGCCAAAAAAGATGAGGCTTGGAACAGAAAGCAACAACGGGGCCAGAGCTATCCCCAAAGCGTAAGAGGCTGGATGAACCGGCATTGAAACGATCATTTCACGTAATTTTACGTATCTATCCCAAGCAATGTCCTGAATGCCCGCCATTACGCCGATGAAAGTCACGCTAGAAACCATGGCTCCAACTAAGCCGTGAATGAGTAGGCCGCCTCCACTGAATACGAGCATGAAGAAGAGTGGAATGGCACCGACCATAGCAAAGAGTAAAAGCGTGAGCGGATTCCGCCTAAAGTCAGGGTAAGATTTTATCCAAGCAATTAGTAACGTGTCTTTTAGGATTTTAGTGACTTTGACCTTCATGGTTGTTTATTCCTCCAACTAGTTTAACGAAAACGTCTTCAAGCGTGACCGGCGAAGCCTCGGCGCGTAGATGCATTTTCAAAGTTGTCTTTAAGAGTTCGAGAGCTTCTTCTTGAGTTTTCACGTAGACGATGTTTCGGTCGCCGAGTTTGGTAACCTCTCCGAATTCGGAGAGCCTTTCAAACTTTCCTTCAACCACCACGCGATATTTTTCAGGTGTTAAAGCCTTGATTTCGTCAAGGTTTCCCGTGGCGATAACGTTTCCCTTGTTGATTATCGCCAGTCTGTCGGAGACTATTTCTGCTTCTTCCATCATGTGTGTGGTTAAGAGTATGGTTTTTCCTTCCTCAACCATGTCTCTGAGTGCTGACCAGACGCCTCTCCTCGCCACGGCGTCCAAGCCGCTGGTTGGCTCGTCAAGCATAAGCACATCTGCATTAGAAGACAAAGCTGAAGCGATGATGGCTCGTCGTCTTTCGCCGCCTGAAAGCGTTCCGCACATGCGACTTTTCAACTCCCACAAGTCAACCGCCTTGAGAGCTTTCTCCGACGCCTGCTTAGCCTCAGAAGGCGACATGCCTCTCAAACGAGCAAAATAGTAGGCGTATTCCCAAGGCGTAAAATTTTGGTATGTCGACACGTCTTGAGGGACAACCGCTATGTGCTCTCGCACTTCCTCAGGCTCATTTGTAACGCTGTAGCCCAAAACTTCGGCATCGCCGCTACTTGGCATGAGTTGAGTAGAGATGGTGCGAAGGAAAGTGGTTTTTCCCGCACCGTTTGGCCCCAACAGCGTGAAGAGATCACCCTTACCAACAGTGATGTTGACGCCTTTCAAAGCCTCAACTTTCTCTCTGCTCCGGTAGACTTTAACCAAGTCAACTGACTTGACAGCATCGGTGCCCAAGCTTACCCATCTCCTCCTTTAACCAAAGGCAATTGCGCTTTTAAAGCCCAGCGCATAAATGGAGCACACTTCTTATGGTCACAACTTGTTACTATCCATTTCTTGATTTTGGCACAAAGCAAGGTTTCGCTAATGTTCTTAAACATTACTCAATTAAAGCTGTGGTTGCCGTGGTCTTTAGATTGGTCTCCAAGGTTGAGGACGAAACTGCCTCGATGTCGAATAGAACTGCTTTTGGCGGAACCCAAGGGCGAGGTCAACAAACTCCATCAACGTTCCGTTCATAAACTCTTGGGTAGGGTTGCCCCATTGCAATCCAAAGCATGACGGGTCCACATAAACATAGAGTTTCTTTTCTCCATAGTCGAAGACCGCTTCGTTTGGTCTACCATACTTGGGTTTGTCTGAAACCTTAAAAGGCCACAATTTGCAGGCTATGGGTTTCATTTGTTGGAGGGCGCAGAGAAACGTGCCATGAAAATTGTAGAGAAAAACGCAGGTTCCGTCACTCTTGTGCTTGAGATAGAATCTGCTTATTCCTGGTTCGGTGAAGCCAACCCCATAAGCTTTAACGATTTTCATCCACTCTGGAAAGTCTAGTACAACGTCAAGGCCCTTGCAGCAGAGACCGCACACTGTGCAATTCCAATCTTGGATGTATCTCCACGGAATCGGTAACATAAATCGCATCGAGTAAATTTTCAGTTGGTTGGTTTTAATAAACGTAGCTTAGGTCGTGATGACAAATGCGGTTATGGATTTCAACTGTTCGCCTGTTTCTTAAAAATGCAAGTGCGCAAAAGGTTTTCTAGTTTCAGTTGAACCCAAACGCACTTGGGCGCGCCGTCTTCGACAAAGCTGATGTACATACGCCTTCACAGAATTTCATATCTGACATCTTAATATACCCATTGTTTCGAGCTCAAGAACATTCCTAAACCGATATATGTCCACTCACCAACACAATTGTGACAAGAGTTTTTTCACACACGCGCCATTGGACCACAAAAGATTCCTATTGTGACACAATACAGAGGGGTCTTCATTGTCTGACAAAGAGTTTTCGTTGGGGGACAAAACAGACGATGCCAGAATACCAATGTCGTAACAGAACCTCAGTTGTTGAGACTCAAATCAGACGAGTCATTTGTTCAACAAAGAATTTTCAGTGTTGAACAATGCTAATAGGAGGTTACACTATTTCTAAACATTATCTTTTGTATACGTAAATTGTGTGCGACGGATAACCAAGTCTGGGGTTTTCACAGAAGTTGTCGATTTTAATTGGTCGCCACCCCAAGATTTCATAGTCATGCGACACAATCCTTGCACCAGTTTTCAGTTCGGATTCCAGTTTGGGTTTCACCTTGTCGTTGGCGCTGGTCGTCAGGTAAAGTGTGACAACATCAGCTTGAGCTAGGTCCACCTTAAACATGTCTCCCTGAAGGATTTTGACACGTCCATCCAAGCCCAGTTCAGAAACCTTGCTCAACGCCTGCTTTGCCAAGTCTTCTCGCATCTCAACGCCTACGCCACGGGCTCCGAATTCTTGAGCAGCCATAATGACCACTCTGCCGTCGCCGCAGCCTAAGTCGTAAATGATTTCGCCGGGTTTTATTTGGGCAAGCGTCAGCATTTGTTTGACAACAGGAAGAGGGGTAGCAACAAACGGTGCAATAAACAAGTTCTGCGGCACCTCATAGTTTGTTCATTGGTCTTGCCTATTTGTCACTAACACATGCTTATTTTCTTTTCGACCAAAAAGAAGAATTTGCAGAGGTTTCTCTGTTTTTCGAGGAAGCGCAAGAACCATGAACTGGTTTATGCCACGTAGTTTGTGGGCTTCTTCTGTGCCTGTGCTGGCTGGCGCGACTCACCGCACTTCATGCAGCTCTGTTGGCAAAGATCAAGGTATTTCTCCTCGCTGGTTAAAACGGCTTCGGCTGCCTTCCCGCATAAGTCGCTTTGTTCAGTGCAGCCGGCTTCTCTACACAGCTGGGAGACAAAGCTACAACATTCCTGAGCGTCTTTTAGGTTGAACGCTACGCGGTTGGTTCTCACTAAGAGGCAAAGTTCCCTGGCTAAGACGCACGTCTTGATGTATTTGAATCGGCTGATGGCTTGTTCTCGAAGCTGTTGACGACTCAACTCCATTGTCATGCTCTCCACAACTCTTGCACGAGAGAAACTACTTTCTCGTTGGCTCTTTTATATTTTTGGAATCTAGTCTAACGACTTGTGATTCATTTCGCAACGGCGAGGCTACCAGAACCTTCGTTTCAATGCGTTACGTTCAGCCTCAATGACTAATTCGAAAAAACGGTCGGAAACCCCATGCTCTTCTCTCAGCAATCTCAAGGCGTCGTCTGTTCGCACACGTCGTCCCGATAGGGCTATAGCCGCTGGCTTTCCATACCTGGACATGAGTTCAGCTGTTTCCAGGGCTTGCTCGAGCAATTTCTGCTCGCTCTTGGTTAATTTTTCGCCTCTCTTCTCCACAAGCGACCGAATCTGGTCCTCTTCCTTGCTGAACACTCCTAAGGCTGTTGACCCGCACTTTGGACAAGTAGGCTTGTCTGGGAGGTCGTTTATGCGAATCATTTCCATGTAGTCCCAGTTTTGGGTGCAAGCAAAGGTGCGAACCTCGTTTAACAATCGGGCTTTAGCCGACTCAACCAGGATTAGTTTCATTCGTTCACTCGGAATCAGGTCGGTTTTCATGCTTACCCTTTCGATGCCCACACGAGCGATTGGAGTTACCACGCCTCTGGTCTCTAGCTTTGTGACTTCGATTTTGTTCGTTTTGATGCCGCTAAGAACCTGCAACATATGTTGTAGGTCCAAGTCCTTGGTGAAAACCTCTTTCAACGCCTCTTCATACAAGGCTGTGCCCTCAAAACTCTTCACGAGACTACTCAGACTTACTGTTCCGAAGTCCACCCATTTTTTTAGAGCACCGAAGCGCCTAGCCACATGAATCATTCTCCGCTTGAACAAGCCTGTCTTAACCGTAGCCTTGGTGAGCATGTCTTGAATTGTAGCATCTGGCGTCTGTTTCAGATCATTAAACAGCTTAATGATGGCGTCAGCGTTGGCTGTGCCCATCGTCTGAATAAAAATGCGGTAGGGATCGTGTTGAACAGCAACTGTGTAGCCCGTCTGCTCCGACAACACGTGACCCAACAACTGCGCCAGAGCACGGTTTGTTAATGAACCAAAGTTGACGTGAATGATGACAAACTCCTCCCAGTCTTCGACGACGATTCGCTGGTCTGTTGGAACCAAATTGCCTCTCTGCACCTGCTCAACGGTTTCTAAAATTGCTCGACCAACAGCTTCGCTGTCAGCCGGATACTTCTTAACCAGCAGAGCCGCGATTTCGTCGGGTTTCCCGCCTCTCCTAATTTTCTGTTCAACAAAACCTCTTACCTGACCGACCTCTTGAGCAACATCGAAAGGAACCGGAATTTCTTCCCCAATCCAGCTTGGAATGGCACCAGTTGGGTCGTCAACAGCCTTCACGAAGAGTTTGTCGCCGTAAACGTGGGATATTTTCCATGGACTGCCACGAATAATGAATTTGACGCCTGGTTTTCCATACTCCGCCATGAAGGCTTCGTCGAGCACGCCAACGGCTGAGTCTGACGATTCATCCACAACCAAGTATTGTTTCTCGTCGGGAATCATGGACAGATTTTCAAAATAGTATTCATAGAGGGCTTTAGTTTGACGAGGCTTTATTGCAAGCTGGTCTTCGAAGGAGACCCATGCCAATCGTGGATAGCGGGAATGCATGTAGGTTAAGACCTTCTGAATGTCTTCTATGGTGAGGTCAGCGTACGGGTAGGCTTTCTTGAACATGTCGTAGATTTCGTAGAAGTACCAGCGCTTCTTCTTCATCAGCAAACCTATGATTTGATGGGCGAGAGCATCATACGGCTTGTATGGAATGTCTACGGGTTCAAGTTGTTCCTTGTACGCCATGCGGGCGATGACCATGGCTTCTAGGGTGTCGTCGGAGTCCATGGTTATTATGATTCCGTTTGCAATGCGTCCGATGCGGTGCCCACTTCTGCCAACCCGCTGAATGAGACGAGTCACCTGTCTAGGACTCATGTATTGAATGACCAAGTCAATTCTGCCCACGTCGATGCCTAACTCCAACGAGCTTGTGGCTACCAATCCCTTCAACACACCCTCTTTCAGTCCCTTTTCAGCCGCTATGCGCGACGGCTTGGCTAAGGAACCGTGGTGAATGGAAACGGGGAAGTTGACGTCCCAGACCTTGAATCGGCTGGCTAAAACCTCTGAGATAGCTCGCGTGTTGGTGAACAAGAGCACCGATTTCTGTTTTTCAATGTACTGACGTATTATGCGCAGGCGTGCAGCAACCTCTGGGTGAGTGAACAGGGTGGAGGCGAGTTCATTGTCTTCTGATGTTGGTTTGGGAAAAAGAATCTTAAGTTTCATCAGTCGAGCAACTGGCACCTTCACTATTTCTACGCTGCGACCGTTCCCCACGAGAAATTGCCCAACCTTTTCTGGGCTGCCTATTGTTGCTGACAAACCTATGAGTTGGAACTCCTTGCCCGTTATCCATCGCAATCGCTCCAAAGCCAATGCAAGTTGACTGCCTCGTTTGCTGTCAGCCAATTCGTGCACTTCGTCAACGATTACCCAGCGCACTTGTTGTAGGTGCTGACTCATCACCCACCCTGGCATGATAGCCTGCAAGGTTTCGGGAGTTGTGATGAGCATGTCTGGCGGACTCCGAGATTGACGCGACCTTTCTTTGGTCTCGGTGTCTCCGTGCCTAACAGCCAACTTGACGTCTAGGTTGTTGCACCACCATTCTAGGCGTTCGAGCAGGTCACGGTTTAAGGCTCGAAGCGGCGTAATATACAATATTTTGATTCCTGGAGGACGCTCCGGCGTCGTAAGCAGCATGTTAAGAACCGGGAGCACAGCCGCCTCAGTCTTGCCCGTGGCAGTTGGCGAGATAAGGAGCACGTTCTTGCCCTCCAAAATTTTTGGTATAGTTTTGGCTTGGGGCTCAGTCGGTGCCGAGAAATCCCTCTGTTCAATCAACCTGCGAATGGGTTTGACGAGCACGTCGAAGGCGTTTAGACTGGATTCCATTAATGTGTCAACTTGCTTTCCGAGCAAAAACATAGGAGAAGACGCTTCAGTAAAAGCGTTTTGTATGGCTTATTAGAGACAACACTATTAATTGCTTAGAACCAAGGTTGACAACAAAGTGGAAGGATATGTCAAAAAATGAACAAGACTTAGACTCAATTGTGAGAGAGGCGGTGGACTTTCACGGACACCTCGGACCCTTTCTAGTTGTAGGCGTACGCATGGGTCTTATCGGGTTAAGAGAATTGAAAACTACACGAGGCGACCCTAAACTTCAAGCAACAACCATTTTAAAGCCTACTGTGCCCTTCTCGTGCGCCATCGACGGAATACAAGTGACAACTCAGTGCACTGTTGGAAACGGAAAACTGAAACTGAAAAGCACACCGGAGACAATTTCTGCAAAATTCAAACTCAACACAGAAAGGCAAGTGACAGTTACACTGAAGCCGACAAAATTCGAAGAGTTGAAGAAGTTGCTGCCCAAATCGGCTCGGTCTTACAAGAACATTAGATTAGCCAAGGAAGTTGCCTCGTCGCCTGAGAGAGAGTTGTTCACAATAGAGAAAAAGTGATCATAAAATGCAAGCCGATCTTAACCTCGCCACGCAGAGACTAGGTCAGAAAAACCTCAGCCTAGTCATTGTAAAGAACGGTAGAGTGCTCTTTGAAAAAGAGGCTCACGGTATAAGAGGTTTGTTAGAGGCTGTAAAGCAACTCCGTGACAACATGGCGGGTTCCTCAGTCGCCGACCGAATTATCGGACGTGCCGCTGCACTGCTCTTAGTTTACTCAGGCGTTGTTGCAGTTTTTGCGGTCACCGCCAGCGACGGCGGAATCGAGGTCTTGAAGAACAACCATGTTTTTCACGAGTTTGGGAGGCGAGTTCCCGGCATCCTCGATTCAAAGAGAGTGGATGTGTGCCCCTTTGAAAAATTGGTGGCGGGATTTTCTGACCCTAAAGAAGCCTATGAAGAACTGAAAGCCCGTTGCACTTAAAACAATCCTTATAGGATAAAGTGTGCTTCATAAAAGGTTCAAGGAATCTGACAACAATGTGCGAGTTTAAGGTGCTCAAGAAAGAAGAGATTGTGTTCAAAGACGCCGTCTACGCAAAGGTCGACGGCAAAAGAGTGACTGTGAGAGACGTTCTCGGAGTCTCCAAGGTCTTCGAAGACTGCATAATTGCTGAGGTTGACGTAGGCTCAGAACGCCTCCTCTTAACACCCATCAAAAAATGAGAAGAGACAGCGCCAAAAAGGTTTAAAAGATGAAAATCGCGGTTTCAGGCAAGGGCGGAGTCGGAAAGACTCTCATAGCCGGCGTCCTAGCCGAGTTCTTTGCCAAAAAAGGGTTCACGGTTTTAGCCATTGACGCAGACCCCTCGCCCAACCTTGCCCTGACCCTTGGCGTTCCAGCCGAAGAGGCGAGCAAGATTATTCCAATCTCTGAAAACACCCCACTCATAGAGTCGAAGACGCAGACTGGTTTGCCAGGAGTTTACAACCTCTCCTTCACGGTTGAGGACATAATTGAGCAATTCAGCGTGAAAACTCCCTACAACGTGAGCCTCCTCGTCATGGGAACCGTCAGAAATGCGGGTGGCGGGTGCATGTGCCCTGCAAACACGGTTATACGGGCGCTGCTTCATCACTTATTAGTTAAGAGGAAAGAAGTGGTGGTAACAGACATGGAGGCTGGCGTTGAACACATGGGTAGAGGAACCGCCGAGCATGTGGACACCATGCTAATCGTAACCGATTCAAGCCTGAAGTCGATGGAAACGGCTAAGAAACTTTACGCCTTGACGAAAGACTTGGGCATTAAGAGGGCGTTTATCGTTGGAAACAAGGTGGCAAATTCAGAAGAAGGCAAACTCATTGAAAAATTCGCCTCAAATAACGAAATACCATTGCTGGGACTAATCCCCTACGACGAACAGATTCTGAAAGCCGACATGAATGGAGCGACACCGCTCAAATACGCAGAGGCATCCAAGGGTGTGGTAGCCATTCGAAAGATGGGAGAAAAACTGCTCTAAATTAGGTAGA
>Ga0315308_1001201_pt1 | contig 14900 bp, 11 predicted proteins | sample TDP3_MG_FD_203078 | JGI IMG/M metagenome (GOLD analysis project Ga0315308, IMG submission 203078) | Freshwater sediment microbial communities from Lake Towuti, South Sulawesi, Indonesia - TDP3 | ecosystem: Environmental > Aquatic > Freshwater > Lake > Sediment | place: Indonesia: South Sulawesi... | reverse complement strand
ATGAAGAATTTGCAAGTTTGTGCAATTGACGTTAGCAAAAAGGCTTTGACGTTTCAACATAATAGAGGTATTCAAGCAGTTCAGGCAAGTGCCGAAAAATTGCCCTTTCGACAAAAAATCTGTGATGTGGTAATATCAATATCAGTTCTTGAACATATCCCCGGTGATGGAGATACCATGGCAATTGGCGAACTAAGTAAGCTGCTGAAAGATGAGGGATCGTTGATAATTAGTCTTCCTTTCGGTAAGAAAAGCCGCATTGAAACCGACTTTCTATGGGGCATACCTCCTATTTTCAGAATGATATTGAAAAACATCGGAATTAAGAGGGTTATCTTCAAGATTTTCGAAGTCTTCGGCATAGAAAGAGGAGAGAGAGTATTCATGCGTATCTACGACTCACGAGAGATCAGTAGTCGAATTCTCAGATCTTTGCAACTAAACTGCGATTTATACATTTTTGGAAATAAGTTGAATCAAATAATTTACAAAATAGTACCAATGACTTTGTTGAGTTGGATCGAATATCAATTGGTAAAACATATAAAGCTAGAACAAGAATTCCAAGATAGGTCGACATCTACGGATAAAGCAATCATTTTGAAGTTTGCGTCTGCTTGAAAAGGGCAACGGATATGTGAGATTAATGCTTAAGAGGATGCTTCTTCTATAGCAACTAATGGCTTTGATAATAATCTACTGCTATAATGGCGACAGCAATTGGATTTGGGAAGGAAGAGTAATGTTATCAACTTAGGGGAGTTATATGAAATGGGTAAGAAAACTCTAGCTAGCGTTGGATATATTATATTGATTTTGTTGGCAGGAGGCATTTTCGTATACCAACAAGGGCCGTTCGCGGCTATTCGAGTGTCACCAACGCCTACATCTACACCAACGCCAAGTGGTTTCAAACCGCCAGAAGGGAAAGTTTACATCGGCGTTTGGAGAGAGAGTGGAATACTCACTTATGATGCACTCAAAGTTTTCGTAAATGACATCAAAGCCAAAACGGGTAAAGGAGTTGCCATATTAGCCATATATTCCCAATTCGACTCGACAAGTAAAACATATCAAAATCCCTTGCATCGCCTAAAGGGAGCCGAGCAGCTTTACCGAGATGGGATCATCTCGGCTTACGCTCTTGGTTGGAATCCTTGGAACCCTGCGATATTCGCAGATAGTAGAAGTGATACTCAAACAATCACCAAAATTGCGAGTGGCGATTACGACAGCTACCTTCGTGACCTTGCTCAAGGGATGAAAGCATCACTCACTGCACCTCTCTTTGTAAGATTTGGATCTGAGATGAATGGCGACTGGCACGGGTATGGATATGACGCGAGCATTTACATAAAGGCTTGGAGAAGAGTACACGATATTTTTACGCAGGAAGGAGTAAAGGCTATATGGATTTTTCAACCAAATCGCCAGCCAGATGGACAGTATCCTCAGATGCTTCCGAACAGAAGACCTTGGAAAGACTATTACCCAGGAGATGCCTACGTAGATTGGATAGGTGTAAGCTGGCATAGTTTCAGCCTTTATGGAAGGAAGGAGAAGACTATTGACGAATGGTTCACTGAAGGCGAATACCTTGAGTTTGCAAACCAACACAATAAGCCCTTCATATTTTCGGAAACAGGCACAGACGGATGGACAGCAACAGAATATGGTATTCCAGTATCATATCAAGTAGAATTCATAAAGCAACTTTTCGATTTCATGAACCGACATAACGAGGTGAAAGGCTTTATTTGGTATGACTTACCATACACGTTATTAATACCAGAAACCTTAAACGCTTATCGCCAAGGAATTACAAATCCACGATATACAGACGAACGTACGCCGACGTTCAGAATCAACAGCCTCTTGATTAGTCCTACCGAGGTTTCTAGGGGCGAAACGGTCAGGATCTCCGTTGACATCGTGAACACCGGAGATGTCATGATCACGTACACGCTAACCTTAAAGATTAATGGCGTGGTAGAGGCAACCAAAGAGGTAACCCTAGCTGGAGGAGAATCTGCAACGGTTACGTTTGAGGTGGCTAGGGATGTTGCGGGAACCTACAACGTCGAGGTCGATGGATTGAAGGGGGCCTTCACGGTAAGACTATCCCCTAGACCTGCGGAGTTTCAGGTCAGCGACCTTTCAATCAGCCCTAGGGAGGTGAAGGCGGGCGAGGCTGTTACGATCACGTTTAAGATAACGAATATAGGTGGGTCTGAAGGCACATATACGGTAGCTCTAAAGGTCGATGCCCGAGTGGAAGCGACTCAAGACATAAGGCTGGCGGCTGGAGCGTCCACGCATGTGACATTCAAGGCGACCGAGGGCGTTGTAGGAACCTATCATGTGGAAGTTAACGGGCAGACTGGAACTTTTGCGATGAGAGATGTGGCGGCACCTCCACCGCCTCCATCGCCACTCGAACTTTGGTTGCCTTACATTGGTGTTGCCATTGTTGCTATTGCGATCCTAGCTGCAGCGGCGCTCCTTATCAGAAGAAGGAAATAAGCAACGTCGTTTCTGTCAGGATCCGGTCCTTCATGTGGTACGACTTGGAAGAAGGAGGCAGGATATGTGAATAGAAAGGTTGTGGTGGTAGGTTTAGATGGGGGAACATTTGATCTTATTGGACCCTGGGCCGAAGAAGGTAAGTTGCCTAACATGGCTTGGTTGATGAAAAATGGTACTAGTGGATGTCTTACTTCAACATTTCCTCCAGTTACTCCTACCGCTTGGGCATCGTTTATGACTGGAAAAAACCCGGGAAAGCACGGAGTTATGGACTTTTATCTACGTCAGAAAGATAGTTATAATCGAATCATCGTAAACGCAAGCAACATTGATGGAGAGACCTTGTGGACCATATTGAGTAAGGCGGGCATGAGGGTTGGAGTTGTACATGTTCCACTGACATACCCTCCTGAGAAGGTAAATGGCTTTATAGTTTCTGGATATGCCTTATCACCTTCACTGTCAACCTATCCTCCAGATTTAGCGAGAGAATTATCCTCGAAAGTTTATGGGTACAAAAGAGTCTACTCTGATATATTACTTGTTCAATATATGCAAGGAATGGAGGACGCCTATCTTGAAAGCGTTCGTTATGCAACAGAAAGGGAAGTGGAAGTCACCTTTTACCTTATGGAAAACTACGAATGGGATTTATTTATGACCCATTTTTATTTCCTAGATTCAGTCCAGCACTTTCTATGGAAATACATCGATCCTAAACACCCAACTTATTGTCCAGAGGGTTCAAAGAAATATGGAGATGCTATCCTCAAATATTATCAAAGAATGGATGACGTAATAGGAGAAATCCTAAGAAGAATTGATCCGAATACAACCATGATTATCCTGTCCGATCACGGTTTTGGGCCTTTGTATAAACGCGTGTATATTAACCATTGGTTAAAGAAAATTGGTTTGTTAAGATTGGGAGGAGAATCGAAAAGTCCAACTTCAAAAGACTGGTTATCGAAACTAGGATTAACTAGAGAAAAACTCGTGCCTTTGGTTGAGAAGCACGATTTGCTGAAATTTTTTATGAGAATGGCTCCTCGCGTTTTAGCAAGAAAGTTATATTGGGGTCTCCCTCGATCAACCCTCACTTTGCAAGATGTTGATTATCAACGAACACAGGCATATTCTGCTGGATACGTAGGACAGATCTACATTAACCTGGAAGGAAGGGATCCTCATGGGATTGTCGAGCCAGGGAAAGATTACGAAGAGCTTAGAGACTATATCATTAAGGAACTTTACGAACTTAGGGATCCAGAAAGCGGAGAAAAGATTGTTGATAACGTTTCTAGAAAAGAGGAAATTTATTGGGGCCCACATATTGATCAAGCAGCCGATTTATTATTCACAATGAGGAACATGAGTTATATAACTCAAGGCACAGCCGGTAGTCCTTGGGAATTCGGTCCAGACATGAATTCCTTAACTGGAAGCCCTGGTTCTCTGACGGGATGGCATAGATTGAATGGGATCTTCATAGCAACAGGCCCTGACATAAAGAAAGGGGTTAGGATCGAAAATGCTAGGATCATAGACCTCGCACCAACCATTCTTCACATATTCGATGTTCCGATATCGTCTGATGTTGACGGACGTGTCCTAAAGGAGATTTTTAAGCCTGATTCTTGTTTGGCTAAGAATAAAGTTCGATATCAAGTTCATGAAGTGCACGAAAGAGGAAAACACCGTTTGACCGAAAAAGAAGAAGAAGAAATTAAGAAAAAGCTTAAAGCACTGGGGTACATGGACTAGATTTGCACCTGAACGGCGGTTTTGTGATTAAGTGTTTAGGAATTATCCGAGTTCCGTAATCGAATTGAAATATAGAACTTATGAGGTTTTTACGATAATGGTTCGGGTACGAGAAGTCGCTTTGGCGGGTAATGTACGATGAAGGTCAAGGTTACCGTGGGTATGTGTGTGAAAAACTGTGAAGCAACCGTTAAAGAAGCCATTGACAGCGTCGTTAACCAAGATTATCCGCATGGACTTATGGAAATTATTGTTGTAGATGGTAATAGCAAAGATAAAACATTATCCATCATAATCGATAGTATTTCAAAGACGGATATACAAGCGAAAATATACCAGGACAAAGGGAAGGGGCTGGGAGTTGCAAGACAGATAGTGCTTAATGAGGCATTAGGTGAGTATGTAGTGTGGGTTGATGGCGACGTTATATTGCCGAAGAATTACCTGTCAAAACAAGTGGAGTTCATGAATCAAAATCCGCACGTAGGCGCGGCTCAAGCAAAATGGGGGGCATCCAAGGGAAGAACCTTAGTTGCTGTTCTTGAGAATATGAGCGTGCTAGATTATGGATTTAAAGATGCAAAGACATCCCCGAAATCATTGGGTTCTGGAGGCGGCGTTTATCGCGTCAATGCTGTAAGGCAAGTAGGAGGTTTTGATGGACATATTAAAAGGGCTGCAGAAGACAGGGAGGTCACAGCTAGAATTAGAGCGGCAGGTTGGTTACTTTCTTTAAATAAAAACGTAGAACTTTATCATAAATACAGGGAAACATGGATGAGTCTGTGGGCCCAGTATTTTTGGTGGGGTTATGGAGAGCACTATATTAGCCACATACATGGGCTAAGGTCATATGATGGGTGGCCATACTATTTATATAAATTCCCCCCCGTCGCCTTTATGGCCGGACTTAGACGGTCCCTACGCGTCTACAAAGTGTCGCATCAAAAAATATTGTTTCTCTTGCCTTTCCACAATTTTCTTAAAATGATAGCATGGTGTTTTGGGTTTGTCAAAAGCCATAAGCAAGGCTATGGGCATGAGCCGCGCACTAAGAGTTCTATTGTAAGCAATCGAGCCGTCTTACTTAGCACCTAATCCTATTAGTATAAAGACTTCGTACGAAGTGAATGATCCATGAAAAGACAGATTAGTAGAGAACACCAGTATTCCATTGGGGTTAGCGCATTCGAGAGAGAGCCTCTATTGTCCTATCAAACTCGGTCCAATCATAAGTTCCCGTGCAAGCATCTTCATCCTTTTATATGCAAGGCGATATATTAAAAAGGGGAGAAACAAAAATACGGATCAACAGAAATTTACATAAGCTGTTTTTATCTCGCAGGATTGATTTATCTGGGAAACATGTTCTTCTATGTATTTGTGTTCCAAGATTCAGATCATTTTTTCCCATCACTCTTGCGAAATTTACATTGACTCTCACCCTATTGACTACCCAATAAGATGGGATGCTTTGGAAACTTTGCATAGCTTCTATTCTGAATAGTTAAGAGGATTAAGAATGGAAACCATAGCAATTGTCAGAACATATTGGGGAATAGAACAAGCAGTGGAAAACGCTTTTCAGCTTCTCGAAATTTCACTAAAACCAGATCTACCTATAATCATAAAACCAAATTTATGTTGCGTAAAAACTTCTGAAACAGGCGCAACAACGGATCCCCGTGTGGTTGAAGCTATAGTCAACTATACAAGAAAGCACCACCACGCTAAGAAATTTTACATAGTTGAGGCTGATGCAACTCAACTAAATGCAGACCTAGCATTTCAGCTTCTTGGATACAATAAATTAGCCAGAAAACTAAACGTAAATATTGTGAACTTAGCAAAAATTCCATACAAATGCATGAAATTCCCCCACAATTTAAACGTAACTCAAATAAAAGTTCCTCAAATATTCCTAAAACCTCATTTTCTTATTTCAATTGCAAAAATGAAAACGCATGGCCTTTGCCAGTTCACTGCAACTCTTAAAAATATGTTTGGGTGTAACCCTGAGCCCTATAAAGCAAAGTACCATAATAAGCTTAATGAGAATATTGTAGATTTTGGACTAGCTTTCAGGCCTCATCTTTCAGTGATAGAAACGGTAGTGGCGATGGAAGGAGCAGGACCGACCTTAGGAACGCCCGTAAAACTTGACACTCTGATCTTTGGGATAGATCCTCTTGCAACTGACTATGTCGCAGCAAAAATAATTGGGATAAATCCTAACAAAGTAAAATACCTAAAATTGGCTGAAAAACAAGGCTTAGGCTTAGTGAATTACAAAATAGAAGGAGGCAATCTGGAAGAAATAAAAACGAAGTTCAAAACAACATCTATGACCGTGAAGTTCTTCCCCAAAGTTAGACCACTACTCAAACTCCTTGAATTTTCGCATTAGTTAGATGGTGCCCTTCGTTGATTCGTAATGATATAATTAGAGTTAGTATAATTGGGGCAGGTACCATTGCAACTAAGGTTCATATACCATGCTTTCTGCGCAATAAATACGCAAAAGTTGATGCAATAGTTGATATAGATCCTAAAAAAGCTGAGAGTGTTGCAAGAAAATTTGGTATTAAACGTTTTTTCTCTTCCACCGATAAACTCTTTAATTCCATTAAAGTTGATGCCATAAGCATATGCACTCCTCCTGATTCGCATGCTGAAATTGCAGTTGAAGCTTTAGAGAGGGGCATTAACGTTTTATGTGAGAAACCTCTTGCTGATAACGTTAAGAACGGTTTAAAGATAGTTGAAGCTGCTGAGGGCTCAGATACGGTTTTGATGATTGGTTTTCAGCGTCGATTTTACCCTATTTACCTAAAAGTCAAAAGTATCGCCAAGGAAGGGAAAATAGGGAACATCTATTTAACTGAGTATTTTTCTCTTCACCAGAGTCCGCTACTTGCTTGGAGCAAGTCTCAATGGTATTATCAAGTTGGTACCGGTGGAAGTTTACTTGATATAGGTCCTCATGTGCTTGATATGCTTAATTGGTTCTTGGGGAGACCTTACTCAGTTTGTGCCTTCGGAGGTATACATTCGGATTCTCCCGTTAATGAATATTGTGTAGTAACGGTGGAATATGACTACGCGGTTGGCGTCGGCATCATGAGCTGGCTATCTTCAGAGAAAATCGAAAAACTCGGAATTCACGGCACGGGTAGAACTTTGTACGCTTCTCCTCGCTTTATGTTAGACGTGAACCCTACAGATGTTTCAGAGCTTTCTTTATGGAGAGCTGCCACATCTACGCTTGTTAATAAAGTGAAGGAGGCTAGCGGGTCACATTCAAACGCTTTTCAGTTGGAAATCGACCACTTCGTTGATTGCATAAAAAGGGGAAGAAAACCTTCTCCTAACGGTTGGGACGGTTTAATCGCCCTCGCTGCGACGGAAGCAGCAACAGAGTCTCTTAGTAAGGGCGTCAAAGTCTATGTTCGTAATTTCGCGTAGCACTAAGAGAAAAGTACTATTGCTGATGGGAAAGTTAAGCTATAGCTTGGCGCGAAGTTAATGGACTTTTATGAATTAATAAGGCGTCAAAAATGAACTTTCCTAGAATAAACTTAGTAGTCGTAGGTCATAAGGACCATGGAAAATCCACCCTAATTAGAAGACTACTCTATGATTTGGAGCTGTACCGGAATGCTTTTAGAGATATATTGCTTGGTGTATTGGGTTTACTAAAAACCACATGGATGGCTACGTGCATAGAAAATTTACTTAAAAAGGCATCATAACAGCTTCGGAAGAATTTCTCTCACTTATTGCTAAATGCCTGTTGGTGCTCAATGAAATTGTAGACATCCAGAAACACGCAAATTACTTGAGATGGAGGGAAGTTTCAGATGAAAGAGCCCAATGTCTTGTTAATCATCCTTGATTGTGTTAGACCAGACAGAATGTCTTGTTATGGTTACCATAAAAATACTACTCCTAACATGAAGATGATTTCAGGGGAATCCACGATCTTTGAAAATGCTATTTCTGTAGCTCCCTGGACTTTGCCATCCCACGCATCAATGTTTACTGGATTGTATCCGTCCGAACATGGAGCAACGACATGGAACTCAAAGATGAGATTTGATGTAAAAACCTTAGCTGATATTATGTCGGAAAACGCTTATGAGACAGCGGCAGTATGCCATAATGATGGTTGGATTAGTAAACCAACAGGATTAGCGAAAGGATTTAACACATTTTATGGCTGGAATGATATTTTAACTCCACATATTTTAAGAAGATATTTAAGGCCAAGTTGTAGAGATCCCCATGGATTACGGAGCCTTCTAGAATTTTATAATACTTTTATACTGAAAAAAGATATTACGTCGCTTTCCATATCCATTTGTAAAAGAATTTTGAAAAAGAATAAAAACAACCCTGTTTTCCTTTTCGTGAACCTCTTAAATGCGCATTTCCCTTACTACGATGGTTTGCCTACAAGATCTTTGAAGGCATTCTTTCAAAGGACAATAGAAGAATCGCGGAAGGTCATTACAGGATCTTTACGGCGTGAATCGATAATGAGAAAGTTTAAACAACTTGCCACCAAGAAAGAGTTCAGAGAAGATGAGTTTAAGGCAATGAATAACTTATATGATGCTTGTATTCATTATTTAGATTGTCAACTTGGAGAACTCTTTAAATTCATGAAAAAAGAGGAAATTATGGATAGAACGCTTTTAATAATTACTTCCGATCATGGAGAAAATATAGGTGATTATAAGCTAATTGATCATGAATTGAGTGTCCATGATAGCCTTATAAAGGTTCCTCTAATAATCCGTTATCCGGATATGTTTCCTAAAAATAAAAGAATAATTAGGCAGGTTGAAACAAGAAACATTTTCCATACAATACTTGATGTCACTTCTATTTCAATAGAATCGACAGAACAAACAAAAGGTAACTCATTTCTTAAAATACTTGAATTAAAAAATACGGACAATTATACATTTGGTGAATATAGCCCATCCTCAGAACTCCTATCTACAATGGCGTTGTATTCTTCCCACATTGATAGCAATGATGCAAGTATAAGAAGATTCGTTAGAACTAAAGATTTCAAATATGTTAAATACGAGAATGGTGATGAAGAATTATATCGCTTAAAAGGTAAGGAGAGAAAATTGAGACAAGAGGAATATCCTCAAATATTCCATCGATTAAAAAATGAGCTTAAAATGTGGGAAAAAAACCTATACAAATGTGACAAGAACATGGGGAAAGAGACATTAAGTGAGGAAGAAGAAAAGAAGGTAAAAGAAAGATTAAAAGCCTTAGGCTATTTAGACTTAACAATCGCATAGTAGTTAACGCGCGCATATTGTGGACAGCTCTTATTGGGCTTTCCCCCAATTCTGGTAGGTTTTAAGGAATAGTTATGCGGTGTTCTTAAATAATATCTTGGCGTTTTTGGTTGAAAGCTATACGGACGACTACAAGCATTCCAACGTTCAGAAAAGATGAATACTTAGCTGTATACCATCGCTCTGATCACTCTCTCCTCCGAGTGGTAGGCCTAATCCAAGCCGGAATTGTCTCACAAAGAGGTAGAAGAAACGTCTACCTCGTGATTGAAAGTCGATATGAGCGAATATGATAAGAGAAAAAAACAGGGGATAAGGCATGCGTGTCTTGGTAACAGGTCATAAAGGATACATAGGCGCGGTCATGGTGCCGATGCTTCAAGCGGAAGGGTATGAAGTTGTGGGGCTTGATAGCGATCTTTTCGAGGGATGCATCTTTGGCGATCGGTCAATCAGTGGAGATATCCCAAATATCCCCTACGTGAAAAAAGATATCCGTGATGTTGAGCCCTCTGATCTGCAAGGATGTGATGCTGTGGTGCATCTTTGTGCGCTGTCAAACGATCCACTTGGGTACTTCAATCCAGAGATCACATACCAAATCAATCATAAAGCCTCAGTTACCTTGGCCAAAATAGCTAAGAAGGCCGGAGTCCAACGCTACCTTTTCTCATCATCCTGTAGTGTCTACGGTAGCTCTGGCGCTGACATGGTGAACGAGGAATCGAAACCACGACCCATCACACCGTATGCGGCCTCAAAAATGCGCGCTGAAAGAGATATCTCGAAGTTGGCGGACTCCCGCTTTAGCCCGACTTTCCTACGCTCGGCAACAGCTTACGGTGTCTCTCCTATGCTTCGGTTTGACCTAGTCCTTAACAATCTAGTTGCTTGGGCCTACACTACCGGAATTGTATTGTTGAAGAGTGATGGTACGGCTTGGCGTCCAATTGTACACATTGAAGATATCTCACGAGCTTTTATAACGGTCTTGGGCGCCTCACGAGACTTGATCCATAATCAAGTTTTTAACGTTGGTATCACCGAGGAGAACTATCGCACACGGGAACTTGCTGAAATAGTGAAAGAGACGGTACCTAACTCCCACATTGAATACGCGAAGGACGCCGAACCGGACAAACGTTCCTACCGAGTCGACTTTAGCAAGATAGCCGAGACACTGCCCGAATTCAAGCCCCAATGGAATGCTCGCCGAGGGGCCAAGCAACTCTACGACATCTATAAGAAAGTTGGGTTCAACCTCGAAGAGTTTGAGGGCCCAAGATACAAGCGTATTGCTCACCTCGAAAAAAGCGTTAACACTGGCCGTTTCGATAAAACCCTGCGCAATAGAGAGGTTTAAAACATGAATAACTCAACGCCATACGTACAAATACCAAGCTGCCGCTCTTGTGGAAACCCTAATCTTGAGCCAATTATGTCTTTCGGTTGTACACCCTTGGCGGATGCTCTGCTCACGGAGGAACAATTAAAAGCACCAGAGTTGACCGTCCCACTTGACCTAGTCTTCTGCCCAAACTGCGCTCTTGTCCAGATAACAGAAACGGTGGATCCTGAAATCCTCTTCTGTAGAGACTATCCCTATTTCTCCTCCTCCTCGAAGGCGTATCTAAAACACTCTCGAGAAAACGCTGAGGAACTGATTAAGTCGAGAAGGCTGAATTCGAACAGCTTAGTTGTTGAACCTGCGAGCAATGACGGTTACATGCTTAGAAACTTCCTGGAGCATGGGATCCCGGTTCTTGGGATCGATCCGTCCAAAGAGCCTGTTCAAGCTGCGCAGAAAGCGGGAATTCCGACCCTTTGCACGTTTTTTGGGAAGGATCTTGCAAACAAGCTTCGGGAAGACGGATCATTGTCTGATATCGTGATTGCTAACAACGTATTAGCTCATGTTCCAGATCTTAACGGCTTTGTGGAAGGCGTTCGAATAATATTAAAAGACAATGGTGTGGCAGTTATTGAGGTGCCATACGTAATTGACCTAATCAGCAACTGTGAATTTGATACGATCTATCATCAGCATCTTTGCTACTTCTCGGTCACAGCTCTGGACCAACTATTCAGAAGACATTCTCTTTTTCTTAATGATATAAGGCATCTTCCTGTACATGGCGGATCATTGCGTCTATACGTGGAGCATCGAGAGGATGTCCGTGAATCGGTACGATTACTATTGAAAGAAGAGGCAAAGAAGGGGGTAGATCAAATCGCTTATTATCATGATTTTGCTGATCGTGCCCGTGAAATACGAAATGCTTTGGTGGGTCTACTATGGGATCTCAAGCGAAGCGGAAAGACGATCGCTGCTTACGGAGCGGCAGCGAAGGCAACGACCTTACTGAGCTACTGTGGGATTGATAAGAAGCTTGTGGATTATGTGGTTGACTTGAATTCCTTCAAACACGGCCGCTATATGGGGGGCAATCATTTACCTATATTTCCCCCGACGAAGCTTTTGGAAGACATGCCAGACTACGTTTTGTTGCTAGCATGGAATTGGGCAAAGGAGATCATGCAGCAGCAGGAAGCCTATCGGCAGAAGGGTGGCAAATTCATTATCCCGATTCCTAAACCCGAAGTTGTCTAATGAGAATTCATCGAATCAATGCCGGATTGGACAACTGCATTGTGAAACCATTTCGTTCGAAACTGGTTAGTTTGCGTTGGAGAATAAAGAAATGAAAATTGCCTTAGTTCATCATGGAACCATATCCCCCTCATTTCTCGGTGGTTCTATAGATATTTGGATATACGAGGTGGCCCGCCGCTTGGCTAAGTCTTGTGATGTCATCGTATACGCAAAAAAGGGCTGCCATCAGAAAAAAGACGAATACGACCAAGGGGTGCATTATCGACGTATATCAACAGCTGCCGACGAATGGCTTAATCATATATCAACAGCTGTCGACAAGTTGGGAAGATTTCCAAGCTTCCATGATGTCAGGCGTGCCCTTTTCTTCCGTAATGTTAGACGTCCCCTCTTTGCCTCCAGCTTGTATTACTTGACATATGTTCTACAAGTGGCAAAGGACCTGCGAGAGGAGAAATGCGATATTGTCCACCTCCACAATTTCTCTCAGTTTGTTCCTATCATCCGTGCTTTCAATCCCAAAATCAAAATCGCCTTGCACATGCATTGCGAGTGGTTAACGCAACTCGACCGGACAATGATCGAACGTCGGCTCCGAGAAGTAGATTTGGTTATCGGCTGCTGTAAGTACATAACTGAAAAAATCCGCCGTGTTTTCCCCCAGTTCGCTAAACGTTGCCAGACTGTATTTAATGGTGTGGATGTCAATCGCTTTGTTAGCGAGAACGGCCACAGTGCGACGAAGAAAAATGGCGTTAAACGATTATTGTGGGTTGGTAGAGCTTCGCCGGAAAAAGGATTGCATATATTGTTAGACGCTTTTCAGAGAGTGGTTGAGCGTTATCCCCAAGCGCAGCTTGAAATAGTCGGTCCAAGATGGTCGGTGCCCATCGAATTCATTGTTGCTTTGAGTGATGATGACAGGGTCTCTAACCTGGCATCATTTTACTGCAGTAATTCTAGGCGCAGTTACTTCTCCCATCTGCAAAGGCAGCTTTCATTAAACATCACGAATAACGTAACCTTTAAGAGTTTTATTCCATACAGGCATATCATGAACAATTATCGTAATGCTGATGTATTTGTTAACTCTTCGTTCAGTGAAGCGTTCCCCTTGCCGATTCTGGAAGCAATGGCTAGTGAACTTCCTGTAGTAGCGACACGCGTGGGTGGGATAACGGAAGCCGTCGCGAATGGCAAAACCGGTTTATTGGTTGAGCCAGGCGATGCTCCTGCGTTGGCTGAAGCGATACTACACTTCCTCTCAAACGAGGATCTAAGGAAATCGACGGGAAAGGCCGCGCGAAAGCGAGTAGTTGAGGTGTTTTCCTGGGAACGGATCGTTAAAAAGTTGTTGTGCCAGTACAAGAATGTTTGTGAGGCTAATGGGTAAATCATTCTTAAAAGGTCACTTATGCCAGTTTTACAGGTGGATACTAAGCTCTATCGGTAATGAGTATAATGAGGACGATCTGAGGCGTCCCGCAGTCGTTTTCTCCCCCCACTTTGACGATGAGACGCTTGGCTGTGGAGGAACTACTATCAAGAAGAAGAGGGCCGGAGCAGACGTCAAAATTGTATTCATGACCGATGGCAGTAAGTCGCACAGACTCTTGATTGCGGAAGATGAGTTGAAAGCAATAAGAGCAAGCGAAGGTCTTGCTGCGAGTAAATCACTCGGTCTGAATGCGTGCGATGTTTTTCTTCTCGGGTTCGAGGAAACGAAGTTGAGTGAATGCGGGGATTCTGCTACAAACAGAGTGACGGAGATCCTTCTGCGTCAACAACCTGATGAAATCTTCATCCCTTATCACAAAGAACCATCGTTATGGTCTAAAGACCATTTTGTCACCAATAGAATCGTGGTGTCTGCGCTTAAACTGTACAGGAGAAAGGTAACTATTTATGAATATCCCATATGGTTTTGGCGTCACTGGCCTTGGACAAGCATACCGATAGGTACCACATGGGAGATCTTTAGCTTTTTGAAGAACAGTCTTGTTTCACCCTTGAGTTTGCTGAGGGAATTTCGATGCTCCGTTTACATAGGGGATGTTTTGGAACTCAAACGCGCTGCGTTGGATCAATATAAATCACAGATGACGCGACTTATTCCTGATCCACGTTGGAGGATTTTGAGTGATGTGTCCAACGGAGATTTCCTGAAATGCTTTTTCCAAGCATATGAGGTTTTCCGTCGATCTGAAGAATGATTCTGTCACCTCCCATTTCGTTTTTCCCTGACATTTCCCCTGAAATAGAAAGCTGGTTGTACTTGAACAAGCAGCCGCGCACAAGATTCCTAATGAACCAGAAATTGTTGAGGTTCTAAGCGAGACGGAAAAATGGATAGAAGATGTACCTTCAAGTTATGAGGGTGATGCCGCCGCAAAAAGGCTAAGTCGCGCAACAGAAGAACATCTGAAAACTCGATGGTGGAAATGATGAAAAGCCCCAAGGTAATCGTAATCGGTTTGGATGGAGGAACGTGGTCTCTGGTAAGACCATGGAGTGTCAAGGGAGATTTACCCACCTTTAAGAGATTACTTGGAGAAGGAGTTCACGGGATGCTGCAAACCATAATCCCTCCTATTACCGCACCCGCTTGGGCATCATTCGTGACAGGGAAAAATCCCGGAAAACACGGAATCTTTGATTTCATAAAAATGGAA